>Ga0209978_10000395_pt1 | contig 16249 bp, 19 predicted proteins | sample BentaG_FD_182805 | JGI IMG/M metagenome (GOLD analysis project Ga0209978, IMG submission 182805) | Deep subsurface microbial communities from South Atlantic Ocean to uncover new lineages of life (NeLLi) - Benguela_00093 metaG (SPAdes)... | ecosystem: Environmental > Aquatic > Marine > Oceanic >... | reverse complement strand
CTTTTCCTTCGATAACTGATGATATTTTTTTCACAAACAATTCTAATTTTTTATTTTCTCCACTATAAATTAATGCTGCTCTCAAAATATTTCCTCCAACTTCGGAACAGAGAACCGTCCCCTGTTCTTTTTTTAATCAAATATTACCTTTTCTACCCCCTGTAATTTATCCAATATTTTATTGGTAATCAATTTTAGATGTTCGGGTCGCTTGACAAAATCTAAATCATCTGCCGGAACATTTAAGATAGGGCAGATAGTGAAATTCTCTATCCACTCCTCATATAAAACATTTAACTGATTCAAATATTCCTCAGAGATAGTTTTTTCATAATCCCTTCCACGTAGGGAAATCCTTTTTAAGAGAGTGGGAACTGAAGCTTGAAGATAAACGATTAAGTCCGGGGGAGTAAGAAATTGGGTCATTATATTAAATAATTCCTGGTAATTTTCATAATCGCGATTTTCCATATATCCCTGATGATTTAAATTTTTAGCAAATATATCTACATCCTCATAAATACTTCTATCCTGAACTACAGAGGCAGGGTTTTTTAATATTTCCTGATGATGGCGAAATCTCTTGGACAGAAAAAATATCTGAAGATGAAAACTCCACTTTTTCATATCTCCATAGAAGTCCTCTAAATAAGGATTGTTCTCTACTACCTCATAATACGGTTTCCAACCCAATCTTTTACTTAAGAGATCAGTTAAGCTTGATTTGCCACAACCAATATTTCCTGATACTATAATAAATTTCTTCATTTTGAACTGTCCCCCTTATAAATTTCATTAATAATATATTCAAAATCTTTACTTCTTCCTACAAAATCAAGACTGTTAGTGTCTATTTTAATTAATTTTATTTTTTTATAATTATCGGGATAAGAAAAAAATTCTTCGTAAGCCAAATTCAATCTTCTCATATATTCAAAAGACATTTTTCGCTCAAAAGGCCGATCTCTTAGTGCTATCCTTTTCATTAACATCTCGGTGCTTGCTTGCAGGTAAATAATTAAATCTGGCCGAGGAATATCTTTAACCATAATTTCATAGAGGTGTTCATACATGGAAAGTTCACCTCCAGAAAGATTAAGATGGGCAAATATCCTATCCTTGGCAAATAGGTAGTCAGAAAAAACTGATTGATTAAATAAATCTTGCTGGGCTAATTCTAATTGTTGTTTGTAGCGGCTCAGCAAAAAAAATATTTGAGTCTGGAAGGCGTATCTTTCTATATCATTATAAAATTTAGATAAAAAGGGATTTTCTTCCACCACCTCTAAATTATGTTTTGCATTAAACCTTTTACTTAACAATATAACTAAACTTGTTTTTCCTGCTCCTATAGCTCCTTCAACTATAATAAATTTACTCTTAAGTTTAATCATCTACCTACTCCTTTATTTTTTGGGAATCAAGCTGATTATTTTTTCTTTCGTAATTCCACTCATAGGTCGAGTATTTATTTTCTAAAAGTTCTTTCGAAATTTTTTCTTCCTGTTCAGTTAATTTATTTTCCACAAATCTTACTCCAAACTCTTCTTCAAAACCCCGTGGAAGAATTTCTGATAATTCTGAAAAGTTTATCTTTCTCTTTAAAATCTCTTCCAAGCTGGTGGCATTAAATCTTGTTTTAAGTCTTTCTCTTATCTGAACTGAAGGGAAATTAAATACAGAAAATAGCTTATCTTTTTCTAATTCTATCAATAAAGAACCGTGTTGTAAAACTATTTCTCTTTTTCTTACCTGAGCAGAACCTACAATCTTTTTACCTTCAACCTGTACCTCATATTGAGAGGGAACAAAAAAACAGATTGATTTAAAATCAGAATTATGGATTTCAGATTTTTCCCTTTTAGGTAAAGAGTCACTCTTTAATTTTTTTCTCAGAGGAACTAATTCAGCCGTTATTCCTAAATAAGAAAGACCTCTAATCATTCCCCCGCTAATCTTCTTATAGGTCTCTAATATAGAATCATTAACCAAAGGATGGTTTTCTTTAATTATAAAACTATAGGTTAATTCTTTATCATGGAGAACTGCTTTCCCCCCGGTGGGCCGACGGACAATGTCGATTCCCATATCCTGACAAACATCTACATCAATCTCTTTCTTTAGATCCTGAAAATAACCCAAAGATACAGACGGGGGAGACCATTGGTAAAATCTGATAGTGGGTGGGACTAAACCTTCTCTATGAGCTATCATAATTGCTTCATCGATTGCCATATTCATAAAACCAGTATGATAACCATCTTTTATTAATCGCCACTCCATCAATTTTATCCTTTCTATTTGAATTTAATTGTCCGGATAAGCGGACTTGATAAATCGATTCCCTACATTAATATATCATGATAATAAATTAAAGGGATAGAAAAATTCTATATGATATATTTATTCTATAATAATATATCAAAATCCTTCTTTTATTAAAATATAAATTTATTTGCAATACACCATATAAAATATTTTTTAGCTTTTTGGTGAATAACCGTTTATGCTTATGTTATAATAAGTCATAATATTAAAATGTTATTTTAGATTAATTGATTTTTTATTTTTTGTACAAATTTTCAAGGAGGCATTAAAATGAGTCCCGGTTTTTTTAAAAAATTGTTTGGAAAAAGAGAAGAAGATTCCTCAGGATTTCTCTGGATTTATAGCCAGTGTGATAAATGTGGAGAAAAATTTAGAACCCTTGTCAGAAAATATAATGACCTCTCTCCCACTTATAAAGATGATGGACCAGCTTATATTCTAAAAAAAGAACTAATTGGCGCTTCTTGCCCTAATCGAATCAACCTGTATTTAGAATTTGACCGAAGTTATCGGAAGATATCAGAAGAAATTACCGGCGGCCATTTCATTTCCAAAGAAGAATATCAATCTTAAATTTTTAAAAATATTCTATAAACAAATGATAAAAAGATCTTCTTTTTAAAAAATTCAAAATAATTAATTTGAAGAAGAAGAAAAAATAGAAAAACCTATTTCTCTTAAGATCTTTTCTGTTTTCTTTTCATCTTTTATAAAGAATAAATGAGTCAAACACTTACAATCTGAAGAACCAAACCCTTTTTTAATTATTTCGGTAGTTGGATCCTGACAAAATACTTCCGCAGTTTGGCATTCCACTTTTTTATCAATAATCCAAATCTGTAGAATTTTAGTCTTTTTACTTTTTAAAAGATAATCTATATGCCAATAAGTCTTTTTCTTTTTTCTTAAGTGTCTTTGTAATCGTGCCTCTAAGCAGCCTTTAGCTGAACCAATGTAAATGTAATCTCCTTTTTTAAAAGACACTTCTCCTAATTGACCTACTCTAATTTTTAAATCTTCAGATACATATATTAATAATATGTAAGTAGCTTCTGATTTATTAATAATATTTATAACCTATTTTCACCTGCCTACTAAAACCATATCCTCTATATTGCAACCAACATTTTCAGCTATTACCGAACATTTTGCTTTAAATAAAAAAAATATAAGTTTATCTTCTTCTGAAAGAGCTTCGTAATTTCCCTGTCCTTTACTAATGATCAATTCAGCATTCTGATATAATTCAATAAATTCTGAAGAGCAATATTTCATTATAGTCCCCGGTGCATCTGAACCACTGGAAGTAATTTTAGCTACTTTATTTATTCCGCAAAATAATGCATCTTCTATTAAAGCATCATTAATAATTGGCTTGCCTCGTACTACATATATTACTTGCTTTCCTAGTTCTTCTACTAATTCTTCTATTAGTAGCCTATCAAAAACTACCTCTCCAGCATTATCAGCCAAGTAAATTATGGAATTAACCTTATTCAAGCTTTCTTTAAATTGATTATATTTAAAGGTAGTTGAACTATTTTCATTATTAATCATAAAATTCCCTTGAAAAAGATGATCTATTTCTTCCACCACATTCAAGGAATTTTTCGCCCCATAATCGATAATATTACCGATAATAGATAATTTTACGGCAACCAAGAGTCTATCCTCTGAATTATTTATTTCTTGTTTTAATTTAGGATAAAGCTTTAGGGCAAACTTATTACTATTTTCTTTAATCTCTTTAAAAGGGTCTTTTATGCCAGATATTTTTCCGACTAAACTATATATCGCTCTTCCCATCTCTGGTGGGGCTGTTTCTAAAGAAAAATTTGGTATTAACTGAGAAAGTTCATCAATAATCTTTTTTTGTACAAGCTCATCTGCTCCCGCAATTCGAGCAGCATCTAAAGCCTGTCTGTAAAAACAGGGGGTACAATCTAAATAAGTCCTCATTTAATTTACCTTTGCTCCTTTAATTTTTCATCAATAGTTCCATCAGGAAGCATATTATCAGGATGATATTTTCCTTTCTCTTCCATTTTTCTTCTTATACATTAAGATAAATGCCTGCAAATTGATAAAGACTCAGGAATTCAAATTTCCGAGATTTTTTCTTCTGGGTTTTTTGTAATTAATTTTTTAAATTTTCTCATATAAAATTTATGCCCTTCATATTCTGATTCTACTAACTTGCCTTGCTCAATCAATCCCTCTATAATCGACCAATCAGATTTAGCCCTTTCTAAAAAATCTTTCAGCGCTTCTTCTCTCATAGGATGCACTGAGGCAATACTCAAAATATCTTCTTCTACTTCACCGGTAAAGGCAAAGGCATTTCCTTCATAGCCGATAAGACATTCTACCTGTTTGATTTTCTCCTCAAAGAGATTGTAGCTTTGGTTCATAACTTCCTCAGAAGGAGTTTGCACCCATCTCTCTGCAGGAGGTCGAATAGGCACAGACAGATAAGCTTTACTCAGCCTAAGTTGAGTTAAAAAATTAACCACTTTTTTTATATGTTGGCTATCATCATTAATATTTTTAATTAACATTGTTTCTGTTATTATTTTCCCTCTAAAACTCTCGCTAAATTTTAGCATACCCTCTAAAATAGATTTTAAGCATAGGTTTCGGTGAGGATGATTTACTCTTCGCCAAATCTCTTCCCCAACAGAATCTACTTTCAGAGAAACTAAATCTGCTTCCTTTAAATTTTCTCTCACCTGCTTCTGCTCCATAAGGGAGGCATTAGTAATTACCGCTATTTTAATCCCTAAAGATTTAATTAATTTGATCTCTTGGCCCAAATTGATATCTAAAGTAGGCTCTCCATCAGGTACAAAAGTAAGATAATCAATAGGTTCCCCTTTTTCTCTGCTTTTCTCTACTTTTTCCCGAACTTCATTAAAAATTTGAGAAGGAGAATAAAAGACCTGTGGATGTATTTTCACATTAGAAGTTTTTCCTATCTGGCAATATACGCAGGAATAAGTACATATTTTTGGGGGAATATTGTTTATCCCTAAACTACGGCCTAAACGTCTGGAAGGAATTGGTCCAAAGGTAAGCATAATATCTCCTTTCACTTAATTAGTTAATTAGTTATCTGGTTATTGGTTACCTGGTTGTCGAGTATCCGGTTAATATCGTATCAAGTATTACGTTAAGAGAAAGAGAAAAAGAACAACAACTTGGTTAATTTTTTTATTCTACCATGCTTTTTATCTTCTGCCATATATCTTTTATCTCTTTAGTTACTGTATTGTCGCTATATTCAACTACCGGTACCTCTTTTACCAGGGCTTCGGTTATTATGTTATCAAAATGAATTTTACCTATTATCGGTATATTATTTTTTTGGCACCAATCTTCGATCTTAGCTGAATTCTCTAAATTAATATCGTATTTGTTTATTATAACTACCGTTTTTACTCCAAAATGTTGGGCTACTTTTACCACTCTCTTTAAATCATGTAATCCGGAGAGAGTAGGTTCGGTTACCACTACCGCTAAATTAGCTCCGCTGAGAGTAGCTATAAGGGGACAACCGATTCCCGGAGGTCCATCTACAACTATTAATTCAAGATTATTTTTTTTAGCAATTGTTTGAGCATTCTGGCGTACTAAAGTAACCAATTTCCCAGAATTTTCTTCCGCAATACCCAATCGAGCGTGTACTAAAGGTCCATATTTTGTCTCAGAGATATACCATTCTCCGCAATGATTTTCCTTCATTTGAATAGCCTGTACCGGACAAACCAAAGCACACAAGCCGCATCCCTCGCAAGATACCAGGTCAATTACGGTCTGACCTTTGATTATTTTAATAGCATCAAAACGGCAGACTTCCTGGCATCGACCGCAATTAGTGCATTTTTCTAAATCTATGCTGGGAATTATTCCGGCATAGAAATCATTTTTTTCTTTTATTTCAGGATGGAATAAAAGATAAAGATTGGAAGCATCTACATCGCAATCTCCCATAACCTTATTTTTAGCTAAAGCAGCAATACTGGCAGTAATAACTGTCTTTCCTGTTCCGCCTTTGCCGCTTATTATAACTATTTCTTTCATTAAAAAATACCTCGGTTCGTATCATTGTAAAGCTATAAAAATGTTAAATAATTTGCACGATTTTTTGAAAAAGCCGGTTAAACTTCTGCTCATAGGAGGAATTTATCTTCACTATAGGAATACCCTTAGAATAAGCAACTGCAATCTCTTTATCTAAAGGGATAGAGAGCAAAATAGGGATATTATTTTTTTTACAATATTCTTCTACCTTATGGTCTCCGATATCACACTTATTTAATACTATACCGTGGGGAATCTTTAATTTCTGAAGCACTTCTACCGCTAAAGCAAGGTCATGTAATCCAAAAGGAGTCGGTTCAGTAACCAATATAGTATAATCACTATCCTTTATAGATTCGATGACCGGACAGGAAGTACCCGGAGGGGCATCAATCAAGGTGATGTGATTGTTTGTAATATTGTTATCTCTATTACCACTGTAATTTTTTTTAATTTTCTTTTTAATTTTCTTTATTATAGGAGGAGACATCGGTTCTCCTATATTTAAACGTCCATGTGTAAAGTTAATAGATCCCGCTTTACCCTCTTCTAAAATTCCTATTTCATTTCCCTCTTCACTAATTGTCTTTTCCGGGCAAAATAGCGTGCAAGCACCACAACCATGACACATCCCGGGGAAAACTAAAACTTTATTCTTGGTAACTGCGACAGCGTTAAAAACACAAACTTCTGCACATTTACCGCAATAATTACATTTTTTATCATCAATTTTCGGCACAGGAATCTCTACTGATTCCGAACTTGTTATAACGGGTTTTAAAAAAAGGTGGGCATTAGGCCCTTCTACATCACAATCTAAAAACTGCACATTTTTTCCTTTATCTTTAGCTAAAGCCAAAGCAAGATTAACAGCAATAGTTGTTTTGCCAGTCCCACCTTTCCCGCTAGCTACTGAAATTATCATTTAGTTTAATCCTTCCATTTTATTCTATTATCTTACCATCATAGCGCCACACTTAGGGCATTTAATGCTGCTGCAGGGAACACCTGCTTGATGAGTAACCATAGCACCACAAGAAGGACAAACACAATTACCATCTATTCCAATTCCTCCACCTCCCCGACGTCCCTGTCCGGCACCTCTTCCCCGGCCAGTTCCCGGTCCTGCTCCTGTTGGTCCAGTACCATCTCTTCTTGGCATATCTTTTACCTCCTTATTTGGCTGATCAATTAACTGGTTATTTAGTTATTTGGTTTGCTTTGCTTGTATAGATTTTTATGTTTTGATATAAATCTTATTTATTTATTCTAATCAATGCTAATCTAAATATTTAAATTTTTACATTTTAAACTTTTTTATATTATTTCTAACTATTAATGAATATGTTTTTCATTGGGATGATCACATTCTTCTTTTTCCAAACCATAACCTTTTCCTGCGCCAGGTTTGCAAAAAGATTCTCCGGATTCTAATTTTCCTTGAGTAAATTTTTCTATCACTTCTTCAATCTTTCCAGTGACCCCTATTACCGGAATAATCTTTTTTTCAGCAAATAACATCCGTGCTCTATTTCCCATGCCTCCGCAAATTATATATTTTACTCCACGTTCTGCAAGAAAATTTGGCAAAAATGCAGGCTGGTGACCAGGATTATTTATCTCCTCTACTTTTAAAACCTTTCCTTCTTCAATTTCAACGATAGTAAAGGAAGGGCATCTTCCAAAATGAGCAGAGACAAAACCTGCATCGGTTGAAATGGCTATTTTCATTTTTTATTCCTCCAATTTTTTTTATTTCCCCTGTTTCATACCTGAATGGGCTGTGGCATTAGCCTGGGAAATTGCCTTAAGTTCACCTGATTTAAATTTATCAATAGCTTCTTGAACTGTACCGGTTGCTCCGGTTATCACTTTTATACCAGCTGTCTGTAAGGTCTGAAAGGCATTGGGACCGCAACTTCCAGTTAATACTGTCTCTACGCCTTTATCAGCCATTATTTGACCTGATTGTATTCCCACTCCTCCCATACCCTGGGCACCAGTATTTTCTATTGCTTTAAATTTATTAGTATCAGTATCAAATAATATAAAATAATGACATCTGCCAAATCGAGGGTCAACTTTATCCTCTAATTTTACTCCCATAGAAGTAATTGCTATTTTCATTCTTAATCCTCCTTTTTAGCAATTAACTTAATAAGTTAATTGCGTAATGTGTAACCAGCAATAAGTAATTAAAATCTACCAATTGTACGATAAGTCATTGTGTAATAAGCCTACCCCTGTGAAAACAAGGGAAGCAATCTCATTAAATTACAAGGTTGCCACGCCCTGATAAATCAGGGCTCGCAATGACGAATTTATCATTGTCTGTGATCTTTTGTCGTTCTCTGGGAATATTTTATAAAGTAGGGGGCGGATTTATCCGCCCCGGGTTATTTTGGCAATTTCTTTTAGTGGATTCGATGAATCGAACCCCTACTTTTTCTTGTTCTTTGCTATTCTTTATACGCTATCCGATCTTCCCCTTCACGAGATACGAGATACTTATTTGTTATCTCGCTTTCACTTGCTGCCCACACCTAAACGCTAAACGCTATCCGCTCTACGCTATAGGGGCGTATAGCAATACGCCCCTACTTTCTATATACTAATTTAATTACTGATTTCCGTTTCTATTTCTTTTCGCTTTTTTCCAATTCTGCTATGCGTTTATTAATTGCTTCAAGTTGTTCTTTTAGAGCTTTTGCTTCTTCGGCTAACACCTCCATCTCTTGCTTGGGTTCTACCGGGGGTTGATAAAATCCACCTCCATAGGTAATAGAGGGAGGGGTTACGGGATAGAAATTCGCAGGCCAGTATGCTCTGCGATAACCTCTTCCGAATCCTCTACCATAACCGAAGCCCAAACCTGGTCTGCCTACATAGGGATTCATAAACCCCGCTACCGGATAACCAGCACAATATCCAGCTGCTCTTCCGGTCATAGGACCTAATCCTCTCGGTCCAGTTCCATCTCCTCTTGGCATATCTTTCATCTCCTTTCTATTTTTGTTTTTTTTAAATTTTTTTTATAATGATAATCATTTTCAATAAAATACATTAAAAAAATTTATTTATTTTTCTTTATCTGAGCATTCATCACACAATCCATAAAATTGAATAGTGTGATTTTTAATTTCAAAATTATACTTTTTAGAAAGTTCTTTTTCTGTTTTTTTAAGTAGCTCTATTTCTTCATCTACAAAATCTGTATAATCGATTATCCGACCACAATTAGTACATATTAGATGATGATGGTGGGATGGTTCCTTAGCCCCATGAGCCAACTCATATCTTGCTCGTCCATCACCAAAATCAAATTTAAAGACCAAGCCCATATTAACTAATAACTCTAATGTTCGGTAAACAGTGGTAAGCCCGATAGCCGGATAAATATTGTGCACTTTTAAATATATATCTTCTGCACTGAGATGTTCTTTAGATTCATCTAAAACCTGTAAAATAATTTGTCGTGGGATAGTAATTCTATAACCACACCCTTTAAATTCACCGTGCCACCATTTTGCTGGTCCTCTACCCCATCTTCCCGGCATATTAATCCTCCCTTATTGATAATGATTTCCATTAACATAATATATTAAATAAATTCTTTTGTCAAATATTTTTAGTCAACCAAAAGCTAAAAGCAAAAAACTTAAAACCATAATTCAAAATTAAAAATTTTTTATATAAAGTATTTTTTAAGAGGGGTTGGATTTATATGACCCGAAACGGGTTCGATAAATCGAACCCCTACCTCGACAAGCGGGCTTGTCCTCGTGAAAACGGGGAACGCCTGTCCTACGATTAGTGGACTCGATAATTCAAGTCCCTACGCGCTATACGCTCTACGCTAAAGTGCGAGATACAATTCACGAGATACGAGATATGATTTTCTTCACTATATACTCAATACTATATACTGTTTTTTTAATATAAAAATCGGGTAATGGATGCTAAAATAATGGCTAAAATAGAAGTAAAAGCCATAGTAAATAAAGTCCGTTTACTCCCAATTTCTTTCCATAGAACCGCAATAGTCGCTACACAAGGAACATAAAAAATTATAAAGATAGTAAAAGTCATAATTTGAGTCGTGGACATTACTGCGATAACATCAGTAGTTCCTATGGCTTGTATCAACATTAACATAGAAAGTTCTTTACGAAGAATACCGAATATCAGAGTAGTCCCCACCACTAAAGGAAGGCCGAGTAGAGATGTTAGAGGAGAAAAAAAGTTATTTATAAGCATATCCGCCTTATAATATTGTAATAAACTTAAAATTGTACTGCCCACAATAAGTAAAGGCCAGGCAATAAATATAAATTCTTTCATCCTGAGCCAGGTCTTAGCTAAAGCTACTTTTATAGAAGGAATATGATAAGACGGAATTTCTAAGATCATTCCTGGAGTTACTTCTGGCAGCAAGCGAGATAATATCTTTCCTGATATGATAATTACAATAATATTTAAAATATAAATAGCCAAAGCTGCTTGAGGACTAATGTAAAAAGCCACTAATGCAAATATTATAGTCATTCGCGCAGCACAAGGAATCATAGTAGCCAGCACAGAGGCAATAAAACGGTCTCTTCCCGATTCCAAGATTCGAGTTGCCATTATAGCCGGAACAGTACAGCCATAACCCAATATAAAAGGTATAATTGACTTACCATGCAAGCCAATCTTATGTAAAAATGCATCTAAAAGAAAAGCTATGCGAGGCAGATAACCTAAATCTTCTAAGATTGCTAAACCAAATAAAAAGGGGAACAGGTAAGGCAAGACAATAGCTATACCACCAGCAAGCCCCTGGATAATGCCACTTATAATAGAAAATGATAGAGTTTCAGAACCCATCCTGATTTCAATTAAAGGAATTATTTTATAAAAATACTCCAATAAAGGCTCCTCTATTAATCGTCCAACTGTAAAAACAGTATTAAAAAATAGATATAAAATTCCTACTAAAAAAATATACCCGAAATAAGGATGCATTAAGGTATTATCTAACCGATCGATTAATTTTATTTGTGGTCTTGTTACTAAAGCAACTTCTTCAAAAATATTCATTGATAAAGAATGTCGTTCTGAGGAAATAACTACGTCAGAGGGTCTATTATGAGTTTCACTAAGTTTATTTTGAAAATGGATAATATCTTTAAAAATATCTTTATCTCTCTTCTCAAAATTCTCCATAAAATAACTATCATTTTCTAAATACTTAAGGGCTAAAAACCGCTTAGGAACATTAAATTCTCGGTTAACCTGTTTCTCTTTAATTTGTGTAGATAATTGGGCTATAACTTCCTCTACATCTTTACTAAAATTCAGAGTTTTGCCAATTTTCTTTTTTTCTCCCATCTTATAGGCTATAGAAAAAAGCTCTTTCACTCCTTTTCCTTTTATGGCAATTGTTGGCATTACTGGAACACCAAGAATTTTAGATAATTTTTCAACATCAATCTTAATACCCTTACGCTCGGCTTCATCAATCATATTAAGACATATCACCATCGGTAATTTAAGTTCTAATAGTTGAAGAGTAAGTTCTAAACTTCTACTAAGCAGTGAGGCATCAATAACGTTTATAACTATGTCAACGCTATTCCTTAACAAATACTTTCGAGCTTCAAGTTCTGCCAGGTCGAAAGAAGTAAGAGAATAAGTGCCTGGTAAATCCACTATCTCGAAAATTTCTCCAAAAAGATTAACTTTACTGGAAGTATATTCTACTGTCTTCCCGGGGAAATTAGAGGTTACTGCTTTATATCCGGCAACATGATTAAAGATAGTGCTTTTGCCGGAATTGGGTTGTCCCATAAGAACAATTTTCATTATTCTGCCTCCACTATTACTTTTCTGGCTACTCCTCTGCCTAAAGCTACCTGGTTCCCATGGACGCTTATTAAAATAGGCCCTCGCATTATAGCACTCCTTTTTACAGTTATTATGTCTCCGGGATGGATACCCAAACAACCTAAGCGTTGTCTTATTCCCCATCCCCCGGAAATACTAACAACTTTTACTTTTTGATTTTCGCCTATTGAATCCAGAGTAATTGTCATATCTTTTTATTCTCTCTCCCTCAATATTTTTTCTTTATAATTTTTTATTTTTGTTGCTGCTTTCCCCCAGCAATCCTCTTTTTTTCAAATATTCTTGAAAATTTTCTTTCCACTTGGAGCTTTCTGGTAATAAACTAATAAATTCTACAAATTCAAGCAGGCAAGTTATGGTTTCTGGTGAAACATCGTGTTCTAACTTGCAAGCATCCTGTTGAGCATTTTGTTCATCAACTCCGATAATCTTTAAAAACTCCACTAGTAAAGTATGTCGCTTTTTGATCTCCTGGGCTAATTTTTTGCCCTTCCCGGTGAATATAATTCCTCCATATTTTTCATAAACTATATATTCATTTTCTGATAATTTTTTGATCATTTCAGATACACTGGGACGACTTACCTCTAATTTATCAGCAATATCTTTTGCTTTAACATATCCTTTTTTATTCTGTAAATTCCATATAACTTCCAGATAATCTTCCATATTTCTGGTAGTCATTTAGTTTGTGCTCCCTTTCTTAACTATTCTTAGTCTTATTTAAAACTATTTTCAATTTATAAGTCTCCCTATCATTATTAGGTATACCTAACTCTATTAAATAATATCATAGCTCTATGAAAATTGCAATAGGTAGTATACAAAGAAAAAGCAGAAGGTTTTAACCTTCTGCTTTTGATCATTTACGCTAATTAAATTAAAATCAATTACATTAAAAAATTTTTATTATCCCCCTGCTATCGAATGGATAACCTGTACATCATCATTATCCACAATTAAAATATCTTTATATTTCTCTTTGGGAATATATTTACCGTTAATTTTTACCATTATTAAAGGGAAAGTATATTTGCATCTTTCGAGTAAAAGAGCAACGGTCAAATCTTCTTCCCATTCTCTATCTCTTCCATTTACTTTAATCATGATTGATATTTTTTCACCAACTCTACCACTTCTGGAAAATCTATCTTTAATTTTTTAATTTTTTCTAAGGTAGGCACACCGTTAGAATCCCATCCCCGGCGCTTATAAACCGCATCACAAAGCATTTGATATTGTTCTTCTCTATGAGCTCGAAGAACTTTCATTTTTTCTTCAGTTGTTTTACCTTCAATATCAAATTTAATTATCTCTTTTAGTTGTTGGTCGTAAAGTTCTTCCCGAGATTTATATTCTTCAGCTGTTACCGGTCCAACAGCCCGATAAGGAACTGTATCATGTTCCCGAGTACCAAAACCCATTTTTAAATTAAACAATCTTTGGAAGTTATGAACTCTTTCTGATTGTAAAATTAATTCTTCTGGAGTAATATGTTTACCAGTAACTCCCTCAAAAAGCCAGCAATAATTTTCCACATGTTCCGGAACTTTTGCTGCCTCCATTCCGTGATGTTTCTGTTTGTTATCTTCTGGCTCAATATCATTCCAGGGTAATTTACAAAGACCGACAATAGAAAACCAGGTTCGGAATAAGGGGAAATAATAGAGCGCCTTGGCTTTATCTTCAAAGGTAGGAATTTGATTATTTATCTGGTCCATAAAAATAAGCCAAGCTTCATCATGTTGAGGTCCTTTATTGGCAATTCCATATCCTCCCTGTTGGGCTAAAGATTCTTTGGTTATATATTCAGAAAATTCCATCCCCTTACATTCCATTCCTATATCCTGTAAAAATTCTGCATCTGCACCATATTTTTGTACTAATACTTTCTTTATCTGTCGAATTCCTAATCCGGCAATTTTACCAAATCCTTTTCCTTCTGCCATCTGGTGAATTAATTCCAATGCTGCCTTGGTGTTTCCAAAGTTAAGTTCTAATCCACCGGTAATTTCTTTATTGAGAATATTGTTTTCGTAACACTCCATAAGAAAAGCCATAGTGGTGCTAACTCCGATAGTGTCTATCCCGTAATTATCACAATAAAAATTAGCTTCTAAGATAAAATCAGGGTCAAAACATCCGCAACCTCCTCCAAATCCTGCAGTAGTTTCATATTCCGGTCCATCCACCAGAACTTTTTCTCCTTTTAAAGGTCCTGTTGTTAATTCAAAACCATCCACTGCATGGGAACAACGCATGGCACAACCTACCCAACAGGAATCGCCTGCTTGTTTCTGGGTCATACGTTGATGCCATACTTTGGAATTTATTTTAAAAGCATCAGGATGTGATCCAAATTTAAAATTATGAACGGGCAAACAATTATAATTTTGCATATGGTCTAATAAATTAACCGTCCCTATTTCTCGCATTCCGTTTTGAACATGATCTAATTCCAATATTTCTTTAGTTAATCTTCGTCCGGCTTTGGTAATAAGCTCGGGATAAGCTGCATTATTAGAGCCTGCATTTACCCCGGCATATTTAGCAATGATTGCCAAAATTTTCTTATCCCGGAAGACACTTCCTGTTCCTCCGCGCCCCGCTTGTTTAATCCGAACTTTCCTACGGCGCACATCATACCAGGTGACATTTAAAATTCCTAAATTGGTATTTTCTGCACCTCTTCCGGAAGAAACAATGCTAAGATTTCTTTTATCTTTTTCATTATCAGCATATCTTTCAGTCAGTTTTTCGATAAGTAAATAAGTATCTGAATTTATTCCCGAAACTTCTTCAATGACAACTTTTCCTTTATTTCCATCAATAAAAATAATTACATCTTCTTTGGCTTTGCCTTGAATCTCTAAAAGGTCCCAGCCAGAAAATTTTAAAAAAGGAGCAAGATAACCTCCTACATTATTATCATTAACTGTTCCGGTCTCCGGCGAAAGAGTTACTACATGGGTCTTGCCGGTACCAGAATATTGAGTAACCCCGCAAATAGGTCCGGTACAAAAGATTATTTCATTTTCAGAGTCGTTCCATTTTGTATTTGAGGAAACAGCATCCCACAAATACCATATACCATAACCACGTCCTCCGGTAAAAGTTTCCTTCACCTGAAGGTCGATGGGTTTCTCTTCAATTTTATTTTCTGAAAGATTAATATATAAACGCCTATCAGTATAACCTTTTTCCACTTTCCCCGGCTCAAATTCGAAAGATGCTAATATTTTTTTATTTTCCTTGCTTCCTTTAAACAATGATCAATTTCCCTCTGTTAATCTGTTTAATTAATAACAACATAAATATATTTGAAAAAATTATTTTCATTAAATCTTACCATATAACACTAAATGAAGCCACCTTATCTTTTTAAAAATCAAAATAAGATGGCTTCATTTTCAATTATTTACTAAAAAACAAAATGTGCTTTAAACTTCTTTTACTTCCTTTATCTTAGATTCAGCCAAGGGTAAAGAAATCCCTGATGTTTTTGCAGATATTGCTGAAAATAAATAAAGTAGAATTCCTACTAATACTATTCCTAAAGGTAATACTAAAGCTACCGACATCCCACTTCCTGCTGCTAGATAAGCTAATACGGCCACCCCAGATGCAGTGAAAGCATAAGGTATCTGAGTCTTAACATGATCTATATGGTCAGAACCTGAGAACATCGAAGACATAATAGTAGTATCTGAAATTGGCGAACAATGATCTCCCATAACTGAACCGGTTAGTACTGCTGAAATTCCCAAAGGCAAAGGCACTCCTAAGGCAAGAGCTAAAGGAACAGCGATAGGCATAGTTATAGCCATAGTTCCCCAGGAAGTACCTGTAGCAAAGGAAATCAGGTTACAGATTAAAAATATAACCATAGGCAGTAAAAGTGGGGAGATAACTCCTTTAACAGCTTCTACCACATAAGGAGCAGTCCCCATTTCAC
>Ga0209978_10000394_pt1 | contig 16289 bp, 17 predicted proteins | sample BentaG_FD_182805 | JGI IMG/M metagenome (GOLD analysis project Ga0209978, IMG submission 182805) | Deep subsurface microbial communities from South Atlantic Ocean to uncover new lineages of life (NeLLi) - Benguela_00093 metaG (SPAdes)... | ecosystem: Environmental > Aquatic > Marine > Oceanic >... | reverse complement strand
ATAATCCCTATTTACCAACCCCTCACCCTGTATCCCTCTCCCCTTCGTAAGGGGAGAGGGAAGATAATTTCTTAAAGGGGCTTCGCCCCTTTTAATCCCTTTACTAAAAACCTCTTATCGGGGCGTCTAAGAGGGGCATCAGCCCCTCTTTTCTACTCTTCCCCCTCTCCTTTGAAGGAGAGGGGGATAAAGGGGGTGAGGATGATAACTAAACAATTACTTGGGTAGCCTACCAAGTCTATCTAAGGCGGCTTCAATTCGCCTCAGACACTGCTCCTTACCCAGCACCGCCATAGTTTGAAATAACGGTGGTGCTGCCGTCTGGCCGGTAACCGCTACCCTCAGCGTGCCAAAAAGCTGGCCGGTCTTCAGTCCTAACTCCACAGCCAGAGGCCTGAGCAATGCCTCCAGAGGTTCAGTATCAAATGCCTCTAATTTCCCCAACCGCTGTTGGGCTACCTCTAAGGCCTGGCTGGTTGACTGCCGGCTCATATCCTTGCCCATCAGCAAACTGGCATCATAGTCAAGCTGCTCAATGAAGAAAAACCGGCTCAACTCAGCTACCTCAGCTAGAGTTTTGGCCCGCTCCTGGATAAGAGGCATAATCTGCCTGACATAGTCAATGGATAGCGGGCGCTTCACCTCAGGGGGTAAACCACCATCCAGAAAGGGAAGGGCTTGCCGGGTAAAATCCTCCAGACTCAAGCTGCGGATATATACGCCATTCATCCAGTTGAGCTTGTCGCGGTTGAATATAGCCGCTGTCCGGCTGACCCGCTCCAGGGAAAAGTTGTCTATAAGTTCCTGCCGCGATAAAATCTCAGTCCTGTCATCCAGAGACCAGCCGAGCAGGGCAAGGAAGTTCAGCATAGCTTCGGGTAGATAGCCTTGCTTCTGGAACTCGTTTATCGATACCGCACCGTGCCGCTTGCTCAATTTGGCACGGTCAGCCCCGAAAAGCATGGGCATATGAGCAAATTGTGGTAGCTCAAATCCCAGAGCCTGGTATAAAAGCACGTGGCGGGGGGTGCTGGACAAAAACTCCTCAGCCCTGATTACATGGCTAATCTTCATTTCGTGGTCGTCAACAACATTGGCTAGATTATAGGTGGGGTAGCCATCCGACTTGAGCAATATCAGGTCGTCAATGGTACTGTTTTCAAATACTACCTCCCCCCAGATTAAGTCTCTAAACCTGGTCTGTTCCTTAAGAGGAGTCTTGAAACGAATTACCGGGGTGATACCCTCGGCCGCCTTTTGAGCCCACACTTCCTCGCTGAGGTCACGGCAGTGACGGTCATAACCAGGCGGCTGCTTGCGCCTGACCTGCTCAGCCCGCATCTCCTCAAGACGCTGTGGGGAGCAGTAGCAGTAATAGGCGCCCCCCTGTGAGATTAGTTGTTGGGCTGCATAGCGATACAACTCAAGGCGCTGTGATTGAAAATAGGGACCATAGTTACCACCCACCTCAGGCCCCTCATCCCAGTCCAGGCCCAGCCACCTGAGGCTGTCCAGAATAGCCTCCACCGCACCCTTAACCTTACGGGCAACATCAGTGTCCTCGATGCGCACAATAAAGCTGCCCCCGTGATGCCGGGCAAATAGCCAGGCAAACAGGGCCGTCCTGATATTACCCACATGGGGATAACCGGTAGGACTCGGCGCAAAACGCACCCTAACTGAGCTAGTCATCTTTTACCTCTAACCTTTCCCCCATTCTACCATCTCACCTGCCAAGATTCTAGAGGGGGGCTTCGCCTCTCTTTGACTCTCCTTAACTTGGTTTAATAAGTGTGAATTTAAGAGGAACAAAGCTGTCCAAACAAATTTGTTATCCTTAATGGACTTGACCTATTGGGTGTTTAAGAGGGGCGTCAGCCCCTCTTTTCAAAATCTTCCCCTTCCCCTTGTCAAGGGGAAGGGGATACAGGGGATGGGGTTCTAAACAATTTAGAAAGCCTAGCTAATATCCTTCAGTGCCTGCGATAAATCGGGGGGGAGGTCGGAGGTAAACTCTACATATTTGCCGGTGGAGGGTAAATGAAAACCCAGGCAGGAGGCATGGACAAATTGCCGTGATAGGTGGGCTGACTTCACGCCATAGACTTTGTCCCCCACCACCGGATAGCCAATGGCTGCCAGGTGAACGCGTATCTGGTGGGTGCGACCGGTCTCAGGTCTGACCTCAAGCAGGGTATAGTTACCCATATAGTTAACTACATGATATTGAGTCCGTGCTTGCCTGCCCCTGCCCTCAGCCACCACCGCCATGCGCTCCCGGTGACGGTGGTCACGCCCGATAGGTGCCTCGATAACACCGTCCTCCGGAGTCAGGTGCCCTTTAACCAGTACCAGATAGGCTTTTACTACCGAACGGGCCTTAAACTGGTCAGTCAAATTTAGATGAGCGGCACTATTCTTAGCTACCAGCATTACCCCCGAGGTATCCTTGTCCAAGCGATGCACAATTCCTGGTCGCCGCCAGTCACCAGTATCAGGCAAGCTAGGTAAATGGGACAGGATAGCATTAGCCAGGGTATGAGTGGAGTGTCCCGGTGCCGGGTGAACAGCCAGTCCGGGCGGCTTGTCTATAACCAGAAGGTCATCATCCTCATAAATGATATTTAATGGAATAGCCTCAGGCAGCAAAGAACTGGGGGCGGCGGGAGGCAGGCTGATGGTTAACCTATCACCAGCATTAAGTTTAAGTCCTGCCTTAGCTACACGGTCATTAACCTTGATAAAGCCATCACTGATAAGCTTTTGAGTCTGCGTGCGGGAGAGTTCCGGGTATTGCTCACTAACATACTTATCAAGGCGAGTGCCCTGTTTATCAACCACCAGGTTATATATCTTGGTATTGTTTATTAACCTCACCCCCTGTATCCCCCTCTCCTTAATAAGGAGAGGGGGAAGAGATTCTAGAGAGGGGCTTCGCCCCTCTAAAACTCCCCTTTAGTGACTTTATACTTTTTGCTTTATACTGATAAATCAGTTTTTAACTTTGTTTAAGGTGAGGAGGGAGTAAGCAAATAAAATAATACCGACCGTTATGGCAGAATCGGCAATGTTAAATGCCGGCCAGATACCGATATCAATAAAATCAGTAACATAGCCTAGATTTAGCCGGTCAACCAGGTTACCCACTGTGCCGCCAAGAACCAGAGCCAGGGCTGGCTTGCCTAATCCAGTATCTAAAAAGGGAAAATGGCGAGAAAAAAGGAAGACAACGAGCAGGACAACGACAATTCCGATTAAGGCGGCTATAGTTAAAGGTAATGATTGGCCTTGAAATAAGCCGAAGGCAGCTCCAGTATTCTGGACATGGGTTAGCCGAAAGAATCCCGTCTCAGGTAATGATTCCCAGGTAGCTAGATTAGACCTTATCCATATCTTACTGAGCTGGTCAGCAGCTACCACCAGCAATGCAGTAAGAAAAAAGACCACGTTCCGCCACTTACCCTGGGGAGGGTCTGCCTTTTGCATTCTTTGCCTTACAATTCACGCATAGGCTCGCCTGGGGAAGTGCTTCCAATCGGTCTGTGGCTATAGGTTGACCACAACTATCACATAAGCCATAGGTTCCTTTTTTAAACTTGTCCAAAGCATGCTCCACCTCAGCCAGATGGTCTCTTACCTGCTTCTCCACGGCTAGCCGTTTCTCAAATTCAAAGCTCTCTGTAGCCTCCTCTTCCCTTTTGCCAAAGGGACTACCCTCTCGCCTCACCTCTGAAGGACGGATGTTAGCTTTTAATTGCTCCAATTCCCCAAGTAAGCGCTTTTGCTCACTCTTCAAACGAGAGCGAAGTTGCTTAAAGTTGGTAGTCACTTCTACCTCCTCCTGCTCGCCTGTCAAGTTTGAGATAGGCTGTTTAAAATTCTCCCTATTTGGATGCTGACAGGTAAGCTATTATACTTAAGTGTTACCTTAGAGAGCAATAGTGAATGGGGCGAATTAGTCCAGCATCACCCGAAGTTGGCGAATGGTACTGACTGCCTGCCCACGCCAATGATTGTTGGCGAAGATAAAGGTCTTTTCAGCCACACTATTCAGCTTTTGGATCTTAGGCAACCACTCGCTGAGTTCGTGCGGCGCATAGCTATAATCATACCTCTCATAAGCCTGCTCATGTTGCCACCACTTAGCACTATTACGCCCATGCAAGCGGATATAGCTTATACTACTTGTTGTCTCAGCTACTGGCGGTAAAAGATTGGGCAACTGCGGTTCATCGACACAACAGAAGCCCAAGTCCAGCTGCCGAAGCAAGTCAAATACCTCACCCCTTAACCACTGGGCATTACGGAATTCAATAACTACCGGTAGCTCACCCAGTTGTTCCCTAAACAGTCTGAGGTAGTCCCAGTTATAGCGATTAAAATGGAAACTATATGGAAACTGAGCCAGAATGCAACCCAGCTTCCCAGCCGAGATGATAGGCTCTAACATTTGGTAAAAAGCCTTAAAAACGGAGGCATTATCTTCCCGTCGGTGGGTCATTTCTTGATTCGCTTTAATAGAAAACAGGAAACCTTCGCCTGTTTTCTCAACCATGGCTTTCAGGCTGGACAGTTTAGGCAAAACATAATAGGTTGAGTTTACCTCACAGGTATTAAATTCGCTGGCGTAATAGATAAGCCATTCCCGCTTGGGCATACCTACCGGGTAAAAGTTTCCCACCCAGTCAGCATAGCTGAAGCCTGAAGTACCAAGGTATATCATATTTCCAGTGTATCCTATTTATTCTATTTTATCAACCTCACGCCCTTAATAAATATTATAAGGGAAGGGGGCCAGGAGGATAGGTTACTAAACGATCTCGTTCTAGACCAACCCTTGAAACCTTGACAGCAAGGAGTGAGCTTAATATAGTGTATCTGCCAGGTTTGCCAGAAAGCAACATAGGTCTTATTTCAGCAACGAAAATAATTTTCAATTAGCCGTAGATAAAAAAATGCTCAAACGAATAGCCAGCGAACTCAGGCACCACACCCCTTTTACTGCTCTGGGAGCAGTAAGCGGTATCATTATCATGGTCATAATAGTCTTTACTAATGTTCCTTCCCAAGCCTCCCAGGCTGCTTTCCATACCTTACACCCACTCCATGTCGTTTTGAGCGCCCTGACGACCACAGCTATGTATAGAAAATATAGTAATGGGAAAATCTGGGCGGCAATTTTGATTGGCTACTGCGGTTCTATTGGCATAGCCACCCTGAGCGACGCCATAATCCCCTATCTGGGAGGAGCCTTACTTGGTGTTGAAATAGGACTTCATCTCCCCTTTATCGGGACTGAAAAAATGCCCTTTATTGGGATTGAAACCTGGAAGCTGGTAAATTCGGCAGCACTGGTTGGTATTATAATCGGTTATTTGAGACCTACAACCAAAGTCCCACACTCAGGACATGTGTTTTTAAGCACATGGGCATCACTATTCTACTTTATTGCCTTCGGCATAGCCCATTGGATTCCTCTGCTCCCCTTTGTCTTCCTGTTTTTATTCCTTGCCGTTTGGCTTCCCTGCTGCGTGAGTGACATAGTGTTCCCCCTTCTATTCACCAGGGAGAAGTTGCACCACCAGCACGGGTAGCCTATAATTCAATCAATATGGTAAATCTTTCCATTCAATTAGCCCCCAAACACCCCCGGGGATTATTGCTAGCCAACCCGGTGATGACTGCCTCCGGCACCTTTGGCTACGGCACGGAGTATGGCCACCTGTTTGATATTCAAAAGCTAGGGGCTATCGTATGCAAGGGAACTACTCTTGAACCCAGGGACGGCAACCCCCAGCCCAGACTAGCCGAGACAGCCGGTGGCTTGCTCAACTCAATCGGGCTGGAGAATATTGGCGTTAACGCCCTAATTAAGGAAAAGGCACCAATCTGGGCAAGCTGGCACGTGCCGGTCATCGTTAATATTGCCGGTGAAACCGTTGGCGATTATACCCGGCTGGCCGGTCAGCTTGACGGGGTAGCTGGAATCAGTGGTCTTGAAGTAAACATCAGCTGCCCCAATATAAAAGCCGGTGGTGCCGAGTTCGGTGCCAATCCAGATTCAGCGGCAGAGGTAACCACCGCCGTAAGGAAAGCCACTTCTCTGCCAGTGCTGGTCAAATTGACCCCCAACACCAGTGATATAGCCAGGGTAGCTTTAGCGGTGGCTGAAGCCGGGGCTGATGCTATCTCCCTGATTAACACCCTGAAGGGCATGGCTATAGATATTGCCAAGCGTAGCCCACTTTTAGGCAACATAACCGGAGGCCTGTCTGGACCAGCCATAAAACCAGTAGCGCTATACATGGTATATGAGGTAGCCGGTGCCGTAGACATACCAGTCATTGGCTGCGGCGGCATCACCACCGCCAGTGATGCTCTGGAGTTCATCATGGGTGGGGCCAGTGCTATCCAGGTAGGCACAGCCAGCTTTAGCAACCCCCGCGCTCCCCTTGATGTTCTGGAGGGAATAGAGCAGTTTATGAAAAAAGAGGGGATAAAGGATATAAGCGAGCTTGTTGGGGTGGCGCGTATTTAAGGGCAAGATTATTCTTCCACCAGCTTTTGCCCGGCGAGGAAAGCCTGTTGTAAGGCGTCAGGGTGTTTGGCTATCGCCCCTTTCTCGTCCACCCCCGGGAAGAGCAGTTCTCCAGCGTAGGCAATATCCAGGAGTCTAAAGACGGTCTTGACCATGACCAGCGCCGGCTCAAACAGATTGGCTATCTTTCTGCCACCAACGGAAATAAAGAACCCCTTCCTCTCTCGCCCGCTGCCTAATGGCGGTAATTTAAGTATGTATTTTCTTGCCCATAGTGCCTGGAAGCGGTCAATCATCGCCTTCATCTGGGCGGTTACCCCCATAAAATGGATGGGAGAAGCCAGCACTATTCGGTCGGCCTGCTCCAGTTCCCGGTACACCATCTGCATATCATCCTGAACCTTGCACTTTCCTTTCTCCAGGCAGGCATCGCAGTGCTGACAGGGGGTAATCTTAAGGTCGTTAAGGATAATAGTTTTAACCTCAGCCCCTTGGCTGGCGGCGCCTCTCATAACTTCAGCCAGCAGCATATCAGTATTACCATCCCGCCGCGGGCTGCCAGCAATACCAAGCACCTTCATTCTAGTTCCCCTTCAATAGAACTCAGGATTTCTGCCTCTCTGGCTCTCATCTCCCGCTCCAGCTCAGGCGTATTATGCTCATAACCCAGGAGGTGAAGCACACCATGAATTATGAGAATGGCTATCTCCCTTTCTACAGAATGCCGGTGCTCTTCAGCCTGGATGACTGCTTGGGGGTAGGCAATAATCACCTCACCAAGGTGCTGTATCCCGTCTGGAGGTGGCACAAAGGGAGCAAGATCTTCCCCGGGCTGCTCGGGGAGCATAGCAAAGGCTAGTACATCAGTAGGCTCATCTTTCCCCAGGTAGCTCAAATTTAGCTGGTGCACCCTTTCCTGACCGACAATAACCAGACCAAGCTCCGCTTTGGAGTCGGCACCCTGGGCAACAAGGACTTTCTCAGTCACACTCTCCAGCCAGCTCGCCTCAAGGCACCCCTCAAGACCCTCATCAAATAAAACATTAATCTCCATTGGTGCCAATCATCATAGCACAGCCCAGGGAAGCTCTCAAATGGATTCTTATCTACCTCACCCCTCGAAGAGTTCAAAGAATCTTGGATCTTCGACCTTTATCCCCCTCTCCTTCAAAGGAGAGGGGGAATTGGTTAGGTAAGAGAGGCTTCGCCTCTCTTTAACTCTCCTTTGCTGCTCCTTCTGTCTGGTGCGTCATTGCGAGCCAAAGGGGAAGTTTGAAGGGGCGAAGCCCCTTCAAAACCTCTACTTCCCCCTTCCCCTTTCTAAGGGGAAGGGGGATAAAGGGGGATGGGGTTATTAGTTATCAAAGGGGGGAGGATATTAAAAAGAGGGGCTGATACTCCTCTTATAAATTTTACACACGTAGCCGCTTGCGCTATACTGTAGTTATAGTTTAGCTATTGGTGAGGCGGGTAATGGGTTTTAGTCAACTCATAGATAAGGCTCGAGAGTATCTTCCGCCGGAGAAAATGGCGGCGATTGAAGATGCCTATAATTTTGCCATGAAGGCGCATGAGGGACAGGTGCGCAAATCAGGCGAGCCTTACCTGGAGCACCCGTTACAGGTTGCTTTGACCCTGGCTGAGCTTCAACTTGATACTGGCTCTCTAGTGGCTGCCTTGCTACACGATGTTCCTGAGAATTGCGGGATACCTGTTTCGGAGATTGAAGCCAAGTTTGGCTCAGAGGTAGCCAAGCTAGTCGATGGCACCACCAAGCTGGGCAAGCTCTCATGGCAGGCACCGGGGGAGGTAGCACGACGAGGAAGCATAATGACCAAGGAAGCGCAAGCAGAAAACCTGAGGAAATTGCTGGTGGCGATGGCTGAAGACCTCCGCGTGGTGTTTATCAAGCTGGCTGACAGATTGCATAATATGCACACCTTAGGTGCCCTATCCCCAGAGAAGCAGCGCAGTATTGCCCGGGAAACTGCCGAGGTATATGCTCCCTTAGCCCATCGTTTGGGAATATGGGAGCTAAAATGGCAGTTAGAGGATTTATCTTTCCGCTACCTGGAGCCAAGGAAGTATCGCCAGACTGCCAAGCTGATTGACAGTCGGCGCACCCAGCGGGAGAGCTTCATAGGCCAGGCAATTCAGACTTTAAACCAGGAGTTTGACCGGGCGGGTCTAAAAGCCGATATGTCAGGAAGACCCAAGCATATCTACAGTATACACCAGAAAATGGAGAAATATGTTGCCCTGGGCAAAGACTTTGACGATATATATGACCTTCTCGCCCTGCGGGTATTGGTTGATGCCGTACCTGATTGCTATAGTGCCTTAGGCGCTGTCCACAATTTGTGGCGTCCTTTGACTGAGCAGTTTGACGACTTTATCGCCAATCCCAAGTCAAATGGGTATCAATCTTTGCATACTACTGTAATGTGTCAGGGCACAACACCCCTGGAAATACAGATTCGCACCCACCAGATGCACCACATTGCTGAATTTGGAGTAGCATCTCACTGGCGGTACAAAGAGGGTGAAAAGAAGGATTTGCACTTTGAGGAGAGGATAGGCTGGCTACGCCAATTAGTTGAGTGGCATCGGGAACTGAGTGGTGCTGAAGAATTCCTGGAATCGGTGAAGACAGATATATTTAATGACCAGGTTTTTGTTTATACACCCAAGGGGGAGATAAAGGATTTGCCCAAGGGTTCCACTCCTCTTGACTTTGCCTATCGGGTGCACACTGACCTGGGACATCGTTGTATAGGGACAAAGGTCAATGGTAGGCTGGTGCCACTCAATTATCAGCTCAATAACGGTGATGTTGTTGAAGTTATGTCAACCAAAGGCGAGAAGGGACCGAGCCGGGATTGGCTGAATCCTGCCCTAGGTTACGTCAAGACATCCCACGCCAAGGAAAAGATACGGCAATGGTTTAAGAAGCAGGAACGGACAGAAAACATTGAGCGTGGCCGGGGGCTCTTAGAGAAGGTGATGAGGCAACTGGGCATAAAGCTTATGGAGCGGGAGAAGCTAGCCAAGCTGTTCAAATATGAAAGCCTGGACGATTTTTATGCAACTATTGGTTTCGGCGGCATTACCACTCATCAGGTTGCCCTAAAGCTAGCTGCCCAGCAACAGCAACCCAGGATAGCTAAAGTTACACCCCCCAAGCAACCCCCATCAGCAATTAAGGTGCGAGGAGTCGGGGATTTACTTACTCACCTGGCTGAGTGTTGCCATCCTGTGCCTGGAGACCCGATTGTTGGCTATGTTACTCGCAGTCGAGGGGTGACTGTCCACCGCCAGGACTGTCACAATGTGGTTCATGAGGACGAGAAGGATAGATTGATTCCGGTGGAGTGGGGAGAGACTGATTCGCTATATCCAGTTAAGATTCAGGTTGAAGCCTGGGACAGGGTAGGGTTGATGCGTGATATCACGACTCTCGTGGCTGAGGAAAAGATTAATATTGCTGCCGTGAGTCTTACCAGTAATGATGACCAGACTATATCAGCATTCCTTACTTTAGATACGAAGAACCTAGCCCAGTTAAGTCGGCTCTTGGCAAAAATCGAGGGGATTCGGGGGATGATAAGTACTGCCAGGATAGGAGATGGGGCATCGGCGAAAGCTAGCCCTCAACCTGACGCAGCCCGCAACCAGTAGCGAATTTTTTAAGGAATTTCGTCCCGCTAGTCTAATCAATCCCCCTTATATCCAGATTAAGTTGTTAAATAAAAGATTAAGTTGTTAAATAAAAAGGCTTATGGAGGTAGATATTGCCAGTTACTAAATCAGCCAAAAAACAGATGCGTGTCACCGAAAGAAAACGATTGCGTAATAAGCCTATCCGCAGCCTGTGTAAGACCAACATAACCAAGGCAGAAAGGCTTATTTTCTCAGGTGAGCTTGAGGCGGCTCAAAAAGCAGTAGTAGCTGCCATCAGTTCCCTAGATAAGGCGGCAGAAAAGGGGATTATCCACCCCAATAATGCTGCCCGACGCAAATCACGCCTGATGAGTAAGCTAAACAAGATTCAAGCCCCGTCTTCGGCTGAAGCTTCGGCTGAAACTTCGGCTGAAACTTCGGACTCAGGCGAGCCCGGTAATTTACCCAAGGAAGCGGATGAGGTTAGTTAGTTAATTAATTTATTAATTAATTAACTTAATAATCAATTCGGGGGCTTGACAAAAGGCTTAACTAGTTCTAAAGTTATATAGAACAAATGTTCGCCATAGCCAGGGATTTTTTTACGAGGTGGTAGGTGAAAGCACTCTCATCTAAGCAGCAGCGAATAATTGACTTTGTTCACCGGTTTTGGGCAGATTCGGGCTATCCACCCACGGTTAGGGATATAGTAAGCGGGTGCAGGATTAGCTCGACATCTGTTGTCGATTATAACCTGGATATACTAGAGAGGGAGGGGTATATTCGCCGCCATTCTGGGATTTCGCGTGGCATCAAGCTGCTCACTCCATCTCCAGCCCCAGACTACAGCCTTCAGGTGCCTGTTATTGGTCAAATATCGGCTGGTGAGCCGATACCAGTGCCTGCTCCTGATACCTGGGATGTTACTGCTTCCTCAGAGACTCTGGAGGTGACTGAAGACTTGACCCGGGGCAGGAAAGATATTTATGCGCTCAAGGTGAAGGGCTCATCAATGATAGATGCCTTGATTAACGACGGTGATATTGTATTGATGCAGTATGTGAACACGGTGGAGAATGGGGAGATGGCAGCTATATGGCTTAAGGCTGAAAAAGAGGTCACGCTGAAAAAGGTTTATCGTGAGCCGGGTGGCGTCCGACTCCAGCCAGCAAATAGTCGGATGAAATCTATATATGCTGAGCCAGACAATGTTGAAATTCAAGGTAGAGTGATTGCTGTCATCAGGCAATTAGCCTAGCTGTCTGATTTGAGTTTTATTACCAATAAGTAAACTTGAAGTCGCTGGGAGCAAGTCCAACCAAAGAGCCGCCTACATTTCTTCCTTCTTAGCTTTTTCCCTCCGCAAGAGCTCGTTAAAAAAGTTTTCTTTACTTCCAGCCTTGACCAAAGCCGCTCTAAATGTGGGGAGGAAGTTGAGCACCAGTATCAGCAGCAGAACAATGGAGAAGGCAACAAGCAGCCCCGATTTTTCCAGAAACCAGGCTGATACTGGCACTGAAAGAAGGCTAATATTTACCGACAGGACGGGGTTACGGGTAATAACTATGAATACAAGGATTAAGGCTATGACAATCAGTAATTCCCTGGTCATCAGAACAGATAAAACACCTATGGTAGCCGCCAGACCATTGCCCCCGGTAAATTTCAGGTAGATAGACCACATATGACCGGCTACTGCTGCCAGTCCAGCCGCCAGCACAAAGAGCTGGGGCGCACCCAACAACCAGCTAGCTATAGCCACCGCTGCCGCCCCTTTACCTACATCAAACACGCCGACAATAATGGCAGCCCACAACCCAACCTCATGGAAGACATTTCGGGCACCAGCATTACCTCCACCCAGCCGACGGATATCTTTACCAGTTGCTAGCCGGGTAATAATATAGGCTGATGGGATAGAGCCAAGCAGGTAAGCAATGATTACGGCTATGATTCCAGTAACAATATCATTGACAATCATTTATGCCTCTGCTATCGGGCTCTTTTTATAGACCGGTGTACACCAGCTAAGATATTTCGGGTTGTTGCCTCGTATTACCTCAGAGTAGATTTTTTGTAATTTCTTTGTTATCTCACCGATTTCACCATTGCCTATCTTACGACCGTCTATCTCGGCTACCGGAGTTATATTGGCAGCAGTACCGGTTAAGAAGCACTCATCAGCAGTGTAAAGCTCAACGCGGTCAACGTGCCTTTCTACCGTTTCAATGCCCAGCTCGTTTTTCGCCAGTTCTATTGCCGTAGCCCGGGTAATGCCCACCAGAAGGCTATCATAGTTGACTGGGGTCACCAGTTTGCCCCCTTTAACTAGAAAGAGATGCTCCCCGCTCCCCTCAGCGACATAACCGTCTGAGGTAAGCATAATTGCCTCATCAAAGCCATTTTCAATAGCCTCTGTCTTAGCCAGAGCACTGGTGATATAAAGTCCGGTAAGCTTTGCCCGCGGTACTTCCTTGGGGAACCGCCATGAAGAGACGCAACACCTTGCCTTATCTATATCCAGGTATGGTCCCCAGGGGAAGGCAAAGACCAGGAAATTACACTCCAGGTCATGAATTCGGACACCCAGAGACTCGGAACTCTTATAGGCAAGGGGCCTAATATAGAAATCCTCATGAAAATCGCACTTTTCCACCAGTTCCACCGTTATCTGGCATAGTTTGTCAACAGTGTAGGGCAGGTCCATCTTCAACACCCGGCAGCTATTATACAGTCGCTCATAGTGCTCTCTAAGACGAAAGATGTAAATTTGCTGTTGCTCGCTGTTCCAGTTAGCCCTGATGCCTTCAAAAGCCGCGGTGCCATAGTGCAGGGCATGGGTCATAACTCCTATCTTGGCTTCAGATATGGGAACAACCTCATTATGAAAAAAGGCATACGATGGCATTTTGAAAATCTCCTTTCTTAGATGGGCTTTATTATAGTCATTATCGGGGTATAAGACAAGTAGATTCAACGAGAGTTAAGACCAGCCCCGCATTGGACAAGACAACTATTCTTCTTTTGACTCCTCCCCAGGTAGCGCAGCCGCTTCTTCGGCTACCTCCTCTTCCACTACCTCTTCTATCACCTCTTCTATCTTCTCTACACGCCGTACACTAATTCTCACCACCACCAGCTCCGGGTCATTAAGAACAGTAATCTCCTTATCCAGCTCAATGTCCTTCACTCGCATCGCTTGCCCTGACTCGGTGAGGGAACCGAGGTCCAGTCCTACACTGGCAGGAATTTTATCCGGGAGGCACTCAACAGTCAAAATGTTGAGCTCCTGCACCAGCATATTCTCTTTTAACTTCAAGGCTGGTGCTTCTCCAACTAAAACAACCGGAATCTCCACCTTTACCTGCTCTGCCATTTTCACCTGATAAAAATCTACGTGGAGTGATTCACCTGTTCGTGGCTCTCTCTGAACTTCACGAACTACCACGTTCCTCGGTCTTTTTTCGTTATCGAGTTTGAGACTGATAAGCCTCGTCTTCCCGGCTTCAGCTAACACCCGATGAAGTGTGGCAGTATCACATTGCAATGCCATCGACTTGGTGCCGGGACCAAAAAGATGCACCGGGGTAATCCCCTGGCGACGTAAAAATCTGACTTTCTTACCCAGAATCTCGCGGTTAGTAACCTTTAACTCTATTTGGTCCATCCAATCTCTCCTTTAAAATTGATGCCTATATACATTAAAGCATATTTTCCGAGGTTGTGTATATCGGCAGCAGCTTGACAAAGACAGCTCAGCTGCTTAAAGTGTCCATTACAGGGAGGTGTGCAATGCCACCACAATTTGTATCAGGTTCTCCGCTTTTGGAAGCGGCATGGGCAGTAGGGATTCTGCTTGTCTCTGCTTTAGTTGCCTGGGGTATTCTTCTGGGCTTGCGACGCGCACAGCAAAAGCTACAGAAGCAGGCTAAACCTACCCTCTCTTCACAACTACTAGAGAGTCTCTCCCGGCCTCTTTTCCTTCTGCTAGTCTTTGAGGGGCTTATCCTGGCGCTGAGCTCTTTGTCCTATCTAGCATCATGGCGCGCCATCCTGGGAAAGGCCAGTATCGCCGTGGTGATTGTTCTCGCTACCTACGGTCTGACGCGGATTGGGGGTGTGCTGCTGGTCTGGTATTTGCGTAGTCGCACAGTTCGCCGAAGGGCACGCATTGATGAAGGCCTCATCCGTTTCCTGAGGCGGATGATGGTGCTAATTATCTATGCAGTTGGTATCCTGGTACTGCTGGACTATCTAGAGATTACTATCACACCCATTGTAGCCGGCCTGGGAATTGGCGGTTTAGCCGTAGCCCTGGCGCTTCAGCCTCTCCTGGCTAACTTTTTCGCCAGCACCCAGATTATATCCGACCGTATTGTGCGTGTGGGGGACTACATCGAGCTGGATAGCGGCGTAAAGGGGTATGTTACTGACGTGGGCTGGCGTAGCACACGGATTCGCACCTCTTTCAACAATATGGTGATTATTCCTAACTCCCGGCTGGCTGAGAGTATAATTACCAACTATTACGGTCCAAGCATGGAACTAGCGGTTATTGTGGAGTCGGGTGTCAGCTACAGCAGTGACCTCGCCCACGTGGAGAACGTGGCCCTGGCAGTGGCCAGAGAGGTAGTTGAGGAGCTCGACGAAGCGGTAAAGACTTTTGAGCCGTGGTTCGGCTATGAGGAATTCGGAGAGTCAAATATTAATTTCTGGGTCTGGCTGCAGGCGAAGGACCGAATCGCTTCCTTCCGCGTGAGAAGTGAACTCATCAAGCGTCTTAAAGCCCGCTTTGACCGGGAAGGTATCACCATAAACTACCCTGTCCGGACAACCTACTTACAGTGGGTTAACAGTCCACAACCTCCGCCCCCTTCAGATAGCCCCGGTTCTGGTGGTTCCAAAGAGAATAGCTGAGGAGAGGGGGAAGATTGTTTTTGAAGGGGCTTTGCCCCTTCAAACTACCCTTCGTTCACTGGACTCAACTTGGGCTGAAGTGAGCTACCTTGACAAACTCGGCGTGTGGAGGGTGTAGCCTTTTTCGTTTGAGGGGAAGACGTCTTTGAGCAGCAGGGTTCGGCCGGTTTGTATGGCGGTGAAGCCATACTTGTGGCGGATGCGGTCAATAGCTTTATTTAGTTGCTCCAGTCTTTGAGCTGATAAGTCCAGCATAGCTAACTGCCGGCCCGACTCAACCAGGTTTGATACCCCAATACCAATAAGGCGAACCGGCTGCTTTTGCAGAGACAGTTCCCTGTTTAGCAGCTTCGTTCCGGTGTTAAATATCGTCTGGTCACTATCAATGGTTTGCGGTAGGGTATGACTGCGGGTAATAGTGGTGAAATCAGCGTATCTCAGCTTCAGGACTATGCACCTTGTCTGCTTGCCTTGACGGCGTAAATCAGCCCCAACCCTTTCGCCAAGATAGCGCAGCGTTGCCTTCAGCAACGAGCGGTCTTTGGTGTCTTTATCAAAAGTAGTCTCCCGACTGATAGATTTGGCAGCCCCAGGCAGCTCCACTTTTCTATCGTCAATGCCATTGGCAGAGCGATATAAGACCTCACCAGACGCACCAAAATGGCTTTTAAGGACGCTCAACGGCGTAACAGCTAGTTCACCTATTGTATTGATGCCCAAGCTCTTTAATATCCGCTCAGTCTTTTTGCCTATTCCCGGCAGTTTAGCTACCGGCAAGGGCGTCAGGAAGGAAGGCTCCTCTCCCCTGGCTACCTCCAGTAAGCCGTCCGGCTTGGACAACTCGGAGGCAACCTTGGCTACTACCTTGCAGCTAGCGATGCCCACTGAAGCACAGAGCCCCAGTTCGTTTTTAATCCGCTGCTTTATTGCTACCGCCATCTGATGAATAGAACCGTAGATAGATTCAAAGCCGGTGACATCCAGATAAGCCTCATCAAGCCCCATTGGCTCAAGGAAGGGTGAAAAATCAGCCAGGATAGCCATAAATTTCTGTGAGGCATCACGATACTTGGGGAAGCTGCCTTCTATGAAGATAGCCTGGGGGCAAAGACGACTGGCGGTTTTCAGGGGCATGCCAGAGTGCAAACCAAAAGCCCGGGCTTCATACGAAGCC
>Ga0209978_10000393_pt1 | contig 16291 bp, 19 predicted proteins | sample BentaG_FD_182805 | JGI IMG/M metagenome (GOLD analysis project Ga0209978, IMG submission 182805) | Deep subsurface microbial communities from South Atlantic Ocean to uncover new lineages of life (NeLLi) - Benguela_00093 metaG (SPAdes)... | ecosystem: Environmental > Aquatic > Marine > Oceanic >... | reverse complement strand
TGTCTCATCGCGTAAAGCTTTGTGAAATTCTCCCAAACAGACGGGGAGATCGGGGGTACGTTCAATTTGCATAATCTCCAAATAAAAAACGCTAGCGGTAAAACGCTAGCGTTGTTACTACTAGATGGTGGAGACGGGGGAGTCCCCATCTCTATCGTACCGAAATTCATGACTGATTATGCAAGTACGCCTAGATGCTTGTGGTGGTTCATTAAACCATGGGGTAAACACGGAATGGCAACGGTAATTCATGATTGGTTGTATTGGGAACAGAAGCTTCCCGGATGGGAGGATTTTCAAAGAAAGGATGCAGAAGAGATATTCCACCGATGTATGGTAGATTCTGGAGTAGGTGCCTTGAAAGCCCGCCTCATGTATTTGGCTGTTAAATGGTTTGCTGGGGGCGCTTGGAATGGAAATAAAAAAAAGAAGGCGGAAGGCTGGAATAGGATAGCTGCTAGATGGCCTGAGAAAGCATTTGACACACCTGATGACCTTCAGGTCGTCGAGCAAGACTAAGCTGATACGCTTGTGCTAGCATCAATATGGTTACATGGCCTAAAAACTGAGAGGGGACATTATCATTCCCCCCACGCGAGTCTTCGTAGCGGGGGTTGGATTCGAGCTGATGAATACTGGGCTAGCAATACCAAGCTGGTAACGCTATGAAATTTATGGTGGGGATAACCTTCATCAGCTTCCGTCTTTCAAGCTTTCTACTATTTGCTTGCCGAGCATCTTAGCCTCTTCTACTAAGTGAAGGTTATTCTTCACGTCCCCAATTTTGCTGGCATAGCCGTAGGTGATGAATATCCTATTCTCTTCGACATCGAACTCCTCAGTGAATTGCTTTAAGGTATGTAAGGTATCCTCAATCCCCTCCGTCCCGGCTACTATGATGATACCCGCAACTCTTGCCTTGTATTTCTGGTCGTGCTTGTAGAGGAAGTAGTTTCGGTCGATGAAGGCTTTCATCTGAGCTGAAACATTATAGTAGTAAACCGGAGTTGCTAAGATAACCCCATCCGCCTTACGGAACCTGTCCAAAATCCAGCCCGCGTCGTCCTTCTGCAGGCAACAATCAAAGGAAGCACACTCATCATGCCCGAGACATGGGTTAACCTCATATTGGCTGAGGACAATCTTTTCCGTATGTGCCCCCAGTTTAGCCGCTTCTTCGAGAGCTTGGTCGACTAGGCAATTGGTGTTACCATTCAGCCTTGGACTGCCAACTATAGCCAGTACTTTCAATTCCTCCTCCTTAAAAAGCCGTGATATATCTTCAGACTCAATGCAGTGCTGCCTTCGGGATGAGAAGAGTTTAGTTGTAAAGCAAGTATAGCGGTTATGATATGAATAGAAAAGGCACAGATTTCAGGTCTGTACCTCTCACTTTCTTGGTAGCCCAAGTTGTTCAATATATAGAACTTTCAGAGCGGAGTTTGCGTTTATCTAATTGATTCGATTTTCGTAAAGTGGGCTTAACAATCAGATTTCCTAATTACTTGTCAAGTCAAATCTTATTGACTGTTGACCCTCCGTTAATTAAACTAGTTTTCGGGGATGGTTACTTTAACAGGCTGAGGAGCAACAACTGCCTCGTTTGTCCTGAGAAGCGCCGTCCCTTGTGATTTGAGATAACCGCGTTTTACCGGGTTGCGGCGTCTTCTCTCACGCCTTATGTTTGAGCGAGAGGCTAGTCGTTACTTTCCTGGTTTATCAAGCGTAACTATTACATCTGGCCATAACGCTGGAAGAAGATATCGACTGACAGTTACTGTTCCGCACTATGAGGCCCGCTGTGTACAAATCTTATTTCGAAAGGATTCTCCTAAAATTTCGAGAGTGAGTGTAGATGGCCCTGTTGACTCAAAGCATCGATTTTCTTCTGGGGATTTATGCATGTGGTATCCAGAGGACTCTGTTGAGAATCAGTGGGTTTTCGAAGATGGACTCGTGGCCCTTCTTGGGCACATTGCAGCTCACCTTTTTCGCGAGGCGTGGTATAGAGAGACTGGGGAATGGCCTGGTCCAGAAGTCGGCCATTTAAAAATCGAGTCTGCACCTGCGGAGCAGAGCGGAGTACGGCAATGAGCGAAACAGGATTCTCTTCAGCAGTGACAGCCGCCGCCATTGGAGGAGCTGCATCGCTACTAGCATTGGCTATCAATGCCATTATTAGCGGTTGGCGCAATCGCATCGCTCGCCAACGCCAAGAGTTCTCAAAAGCGTTTGCGGTGTGTGTAGCATATGAGGAATTTCCTTATATCGTCAGACGACGTCGTAATAACGCACCACAGGACGAACGAGTCCGTATCTCCTCTGAGTTCAGTATCATTCAGCGAGAACTCGCTTACTATTCCGCGTGGCTAGCGACTGAGTCAAAGAACGTATCAAAAGCCTATGAAAACCTAGTTTCACAGCTTCGGGAGATTGCAGGGGCTAAGATTCGTGAAGCCTGGCTCACACCACCAATTGACTCTGATAGCGGTATGAACATGCCCGACCTTGGTCTCAGTGCGCTTAAAACATTAAAGGAAGCCTATTTGCTGGAGGTCGCTCACCATCTCTCGGGGATACCTAGACCTTTTCGCCGGCTATTTAAATCACGTGGTTAATTGCTAGGTGTTAAAATATGACGTTGTGTTGCATTACTGGTGAGATTAGCCAGTATGAACATGCTTCTCTCCTTCCCCTGGGTTACTTCGCAAAAGTCGACTCGCCGGAACTACGATATATCCTCATAACTGTGGTTGTTGTATAATGGGTTCAAGACGTCTCGGAGTAGGCAAGCTCCTAGCGAAAGGTGAAATATGCCCCTAAGTGAGGCTGATACAAGGGCAAAGCTTATTGACCCAGCTCTCCACTCTCGAGGTTGGAAAGAAGACCTCATCCGGCGTGAGGAGACGGGCCAAGGGATAGATATTGTTGATGGCAAGCCAAAACGCAGGCAGCTTGGTCGGACAGACTATCTGCTGCGTATTCGAGTGAACCTCAGCAGCCAACCTGTCGCTGTTGCGTTGCTAGAGGCTAAGCGGGACGATGAACCACCGGACAAAGGGCTGGAACAAGCCAAAAAATATGCCCGCTTGAATCATGTTCCTTTCGTATATTCGTCTAATGGCTATCTGTTCGTTGAATATGACCACTTCACAGGAAAAACCACTGGGTCGTCTCCTCTGGAAGAGTTCCCAGGACCTGAAGAATTGCGTATGCGGTATGAGGAGGGAAGTGGCTTCTCATTAGAAACAGAAACCGCAAAATCCTTGTTAGTGCCATATCCCGGTGGTGAGGCAAGTAGGCGCTATTATCAGGATGCCGCCATTCGTGCCGCCTTAGAAAGAATAGCTAGAGGCGAAAAACGAATCTTGCTTTTCCTGGCTACTGGGACTGGGAAAACGTTCATCGCGGTACACCTTTTGAAAAAGATTGCCGACGCTGGTCAGCTTCGCCGCGCTCTGTTTGTCTGCGACCGAGATGAATTACGCTCGCAGGGGCTTGGACATTTCCAAAACGTGTTTGGCGCGGACCTCCTCCGGAATTAGGCAGCGAGGGATACTTTTCCATGGATATCAAGGCAGACAGGCGCCCAGTTCGCGAAACCCTCGCAACTATGGTCACTAGGACGTTGCTGACCTTCTATGTGCCTTTACTCACCCTCTTAGGTCTGGTTGCCCTATTGGCGAGGCGCGGCTAGATACTCATTGTCCTCCTTACTTCTCGCCCATCAACGCAGTCCAGGCTAGCATAATTTGCCATTAGGAAATGAAAGTCTTAGTGGAAGGATAGCTGGTGCCCGACACCGGCGACAGTAAAGGCAAGTCTACCGGGAGGATTGAGGGGCTTCGTATGCTCTTCTGATAGAACCCGCGCTGAGTCTCACCTTCCTCTTGCCCAACTAATGGCTGAAATAGACGCTGTCGTTCCCAGTTGGCCTATCACCTAATCCTAGTCTTCCCTGCATAGCCAAATCCCTCTCAAAAGTTTCGCTACAATCTGCATCATAGCTACGGACTCGCTGCACATTCTAGCGGATTGTTATTCCTACTCCTTCTTGACATCACTTCCATCAAGTGTCGTAACTGCATGTACGTGGCGTTGACAACTTCGTTACCAACACCTAAGATTATCCTAAGAATAGAAACTGGGGGGGCATACATGGCAAACAAAAAGCACTTCACTACCGAAGAAGCCAAGCGAATTGGCGAGTCCTTAGGTATCGATTGGAGCAAGTACGATGTTGAGCAATATAGGATGGGCCTTGATGTCGAGCTTGAGCACGGTCTGGTTGATCCACATACCAATGTTACTAACGATGATCCTATGATGACCGGGAAAATTGCTTTAGCTCATCTCAATGAATTTCCAGATTACTACACGAGGCTTAAAAAGATGGAAAGGGAAGCCGAAGGTAGGTGAAGTAATTCTTAGGTATGATAGGCCAAATTGTAAAAATAAACGAGTAACTGAGTCTGTTGGAGACTCATATTCCGAACGAAAGTGCATTTTCACCAATACAATAACAGAAGGAGGGTATCATGAAAGAAAGACACCTCACAACAAATCAAGGTGTCCTGATAACTGACAACCAGAACTCGTTGACCGTTGGCGAACGCGGTCCGGTACTGTTACAGGACGTCCAGTTTATTGAGAAGATAGCTCATTTTGACAGGGAACGCATTCCCGAAAGGGTTGTCCATGCCAAAGGGGCAGGAGCCCATGGCTACTTTCAGGTTTACAAGAGCATGAAGCCTTATACCAAGGCTAAATTCCTTCAGGACCTGGAGAAAAAGACCCCGGTGTTCGTGCGGTTTTCGACTGTCACTGGAGGGCGGGGCTCGGCGGATACGGTTCGGGATCCCCGTGGCTTTGCCGTCAAGTTCTACACCGAGGATGGCAACTACGACTTGGTTGGCAACAATCTCCCTGTATTTTTTATCCGGGACGCCATTAAGTTCCCCGATATGGTTCATGCCTTCAAGGGCGCGCCAGATACTAATATTCCTTCAGCATCTTCAGCACATAACCGCTTTTGGGATTTCATATCCCTGACACCGGAATCAACCCACATGATTACATGGCTTTTTTCCGATCGTGGCACGCCGAAAAGTTACCGGATGCAGGAGGGGTTTGGCGTCAATACGTATGTGTGGGTGAACGCCGAAGGCAAAGCGGTATATGTGAAATACCACTGGAAACCGAAACTGGGTGTGCAGAACCTCGACCGCCATGAAGCAACCCGACTGGCCGGTGTTGACCCTGACTATCTTACCCGTGATCTTCACGATGCTATCGCCAGAGGGGAGGAGGTTGAGTATGAGCTCAATGTCCAGTTGATGGATATCGCTGACGAATCGAAACAGGATTTTGACCCTCTGGATCCCACAAAGACCTGGCCCGAGGACAAGTTTACTCTGATACCAGTGGGTAAAATGGCGCTCAACCGTAACCCGGACAACTTCTTCGCCGAAGTGGAACAGGCGGCTTTCTGTCCCGCCAGCATCGTTCCCGGAATCGAGTTTTCCGCCGACAAGCTTCTCCAGGGCCGAACATTCTCATACGCTGATACGCAGCGCCATCGGCTGGGGCCGAACTACCTGGAACTTCCCATTAACCGACCCCTTGTAGAGGTTAACAACAATCAGCGCGACGGCGCCATGCAGATTGGTCAGTTCAGCGGTCCGGTTAACTACGAGCCTAATAGTCTGGGTGGTGGTATGCCCGGGGAGGCTCCCGAGGAGGGCACCCCGCGTGTATACCGGATTGAAGGAGAAGTCACTCGCCAGAAGATAAGCAAAACGAATGATTTCGAACAGGCTGGGGAGAAATATCTTTCCTTGAGTAAGATGGACCAGGAACATCTGGTGGATAACCTCATCGCAGATCTTATGCACATTGAAAAACCGATCCAGCAGCGAGTGATCGAGAACCTGACCAAAGCTAACAAAGAGTTGGGAAGAGCTGTAGCTGAAGGTCTGAAACTGTAACAGGTGGTGAGTGAGCGGAACCGCCATTGCGGCTAAGACGGGCTTGGCGGTTCCGTTCAATTTAATCACTCCATCCAAATGACACATCGAGAGACTTCACCAACCTTTGGCATGTGCCGAAGAAGTCGTAACTAAAGGAGTTTTTATGAAATTCTCAGGAGAATTAACCCTGGGACGTAGCTTTATTACTCATGTTCGTGATTAGCAATGTTTTCTAGATCTTTGGCCCCGCCTGCAAATGGACACTAGTAACAATTGTCCGTTTTGTTGCATACCAACTCAGTCTTTTTAAATCACTTTAGTATCAGTGCGTGGAGCAGGTGATACACGGATCATATGACCTTATTAACATTTCACATAATTGCCTGAGATTGTCCTCATCCTTGTTTAGATTATTCCGCACTAGAATTTCGAGATCGTGCTGGATGTTAGCATGATTCTGATTGGTTGGTATAACACAATTTGCTTTGACAATATGCCCAGTGTTGTCATAGCTATAGTCATGAATAAGGAGACCACGCGGTGCCTCCACCGCACCGACGCCCTGGCCAGCTTGGAATTCCACGGCAAACTTTTCCTCACTAATTCCATTTTCGAGTAACCTTTTCACAATATTCTGACCCTCTTCGATTTCATGCATAGTCTCTACTATTTGAGCTAGAGTATTCATGAAGGGGTTACAGCAAATCGGCTGGATACCTAGCTCATCGGCTACGTGAGTAGCCAGCGGGTATAACTGGTCGTGGTTTATGTTTATCCTAGCTAAAGCTCCAACTGCATATGACTCTCGCACATGCTTGGCGAATTTGGCTGTTGAATGCGGTACACAGTACTCGTTGGTAATGTCAAGGTATTGATCCGGTGAAACGGTACCCGTATCTGTTGAACATATCGAGCCGCGAATAAGAGCGTATTCGTCTGGATGCTTGAGCGAAATATATTCTGTCTCTCTGCAGAACTGCGGTACGTCCAACTTTTTAAATAGCTTCACCGTAGCCTCAACGTCAGGTAGCGCCTCCTGTAGCCGCTTCTCCAGATAGAGTAGACTCTGTTTGTTTGGAAGTCGGCCGAAACCGCCAACCGTGGCTGCTTGAGGATGTATTGCCCTTCCACCAATAAGTTCCATAATATCGTTGCCTAATTTCTTCAAGCGAAGGCCAGTCAACACCAGATCCCTATTCGTTTCCATAAGAGGGAAAATACTCCCAGCACCAAGGAAGTCAGGGCTAGCTAACAGGTATACGTGAAGCATGTGACTTTCTATCATTTCACCAATATACAGCAGTTTTCTAAGCAAAATGGTCTGCTCCGAAAGATGGATGCCAAAAGCCGCTTCAGTGGCAGCGAGAGAGGCAAACTGATGAGATACTGAACAGATACCACAAATACGTGAAGCCAGGACGTGGGCATCATACCAGGGTCTGCCTCTCAGCATCAGCTCAAAGAAGCGAGGGGACTCGGTAACTTCCCATCTAACTTCGGGAGTCTTACCGTCGGATGACCGCACTACAAGTCTGCCATGCCCCTCCACTCTGCTAATTTGATTTACATTGATATTGATTTTCTTCATTTCCAGATGCGTTCCTGACAGATATTGAACAGGTCAAATTTCTTAACAATATCCTCCACTGACAGACCAGCTTGTTCCAGTATTAGCTTTTCAGCATTTATGTTGGGCTCATCAATAAGGCCACGGCAGCCCCAACAGATAGCCCCACCGGTAACACAGGTAGCCTCGCAGCCACCACGAGTTACCGGACCGAGGCAGGTCATACCTTTATCGAAAACGCAGACATTCCCTGCCATCTTACATTCAGCACAAACGGGATCGTTACATTGATACGGCATTCGTCCAGCCAGTATCTCCTGTACAACTCTTATGAATTCCTTTTTAACAATAGGACAGCCAGGGATATAGAAATCAACCGGTATTACTGCACTTATTGGTCGTGCTGGTATGGCATCGTAGTATTTTGCACTTTCTCCATACTCACTTCTTAGTACCTCATCCATAGGATAGTAATTTTTGAGGCAATTAACTCCACCCAAGCAAGCACATGCCCCGATTGGTATCACCATCTTTGCTCTTTTTCTTATATCCTTTAGTCTTGCTATCTCAGATTGTCTTGAACAGGCTCCATCAATGAAGGCAATGTCGTAGTAACTTGCTCTTTCTGTCATAGCCTCCCTAAATTCGACGATCTCCAGAACGGATAACAGTTCGGGCAATTCCTCCTCGCAATTGAGTATCTGCAGTTCACAACCTTCGCAACAGGTAAAGTCGAAAACGGCGACCTTTGGTTTCATAACTCCACCTCGTTAAGCTGAGCCAGTCTGGCATAGCTGAAAACAGGTCCTTCTAAACATACATATGTGTTATCGATTTGGCAATGACCGCAGAAACCCATACCGCATTTCATCCTCCGCTCCAGCGACAGCAGTATGTTTTCTTTAGCCATGCCCTTCTTTAAACACTCAGCAACTACATAGCGGTACATAACCGGCGGACCAACCACCATCGCGACAGTTCGATTAGCCTCGACATCAAGACTGGGGAACAGGGTAGTAATAACCCCTACGCTTCCCTCCCAGGCTATGTCAGCAGGACAACGGTCTACTGATTCCAACAGGACAATATCATCTCGTTCCCGCCATTCACGCAGCTCTTGACGGAAGAGCCGCTCTACTGGCTGACGGCACCCGTAAAGTAGTATAACCTTGCCAAATTGATGTCTCTTATCAAGAGCGTATTGTATCATTGAGCGAAGTGGACAAAGGCCAATACCACCAGCTACAAAGAGCAAATCCCGCCCTTCTAACTCAGGTATAGGGAAACCATTCCCGAAAGGACCACGTATTCCAAGGGTATTTCCTGGTCGTAGTCGGTGTAATGCCTGTGTCACGCTCCCCACGACTCTGACCCCCAGTTCAAAGACGGGGCCACGAGTTGGAGACGACGCAATCGAAATGGGCGCCTCGCCTATTCCCAAGACGGAAACCTCAACGAATTGTCCCGGACTATGGTCCAACACGTTGCCATCCTCTAACTGCAATCGGAAAAGTTTCTCCTTTCTTGCTAGCGTCTCAACTTCAATTAGCTTCACAGGTCTCGGCAAATAGAGAGATTTTTCGCTTGCTTCGTTTATCATCGTGTCTTTGCTTCCCTTGCTAAACGGTTATAAGCATATACCGGGCTCGCGATATCGACAAGACAGGCGTGCACGCATCGCCCGCAGCCAACACAGCCGAGTTCACCCCAGCGTTCCAGCATATATTTACCTTTGCGGTATAGTCTATGCCTCAACCTGTCTGTTCCGGTCGGTCGAAAATTCTCTCCACTAGCCACTTTAGCAAATGCGTCAAACATACAACTATCCCATCTTCGGTAGCGGACTCCAGCCAGCTGACTGAGTTCCATTTTATCTCTCACGTCAAAACAAATGCAGGTTGGGCAAACCATGGTGCACGATCCACATGAGAAGCACTTTTGCCCCAGTTCCTCCCACATAGGACTGTTCCATTCTGTATCTAGCAATTCTGGTATTTCTTCCGGAGAGATATCTAAGGAAAGCTTGTAATGACTCAGGGAATCCTCTCGTAACTTCTCTCTTTTTCTCACCTGGGCCTCCCCGGTGTCTGACACTTTGAAATACCTCCGGCATAACCTCTCCCCCTTTTCTGACCCCACTTCTATCAGGTATTCGTTACCAAGATCAGTAAGCCATAAGTCGAAGTTATCAGGTGGCAAAGCTGTCCCCATACTGGCTGCAAAGCTATACTGCCATGGTTGCAGACAGTCAACACCTACAATAGTTATAGCTTGTCGACGTGTTTGGTAATTGATATCACGTAAATTATCAAGGAACACAGCATCGAGAAGTTTTAACGCATGCATGTCATAAGGGTGAATACCGATAATAATACCAGGTTGAGCATCAACCATAGTCTCCACACTGACCTGTGGATCCAATTTAAATTCCAAGAGGGGAGTTTTGGGTGGTAGGAAATACTTGTTAGGTGATAGCAGAGCTATGTCGTAGTCTAGACGCAATTCGTCAACTGAGAATAGTCTATCAAATTCATACGCAATAGCTTTAGGCTTTGCACCGTATACTACACTTTCATCGATCATCCTGTCGAGGGACAATTGAAATTGTGTCTTACTTGTCGCTAAAATTTCCATGGACTATCCTGCTCGTCGATGACAACCGCCACTATGTATATTGACCTTGACAAAAACAAATCAGTGTTTTACTAATAACTTGATTCCTTTTCCTCTAAGGCTGAGGCGAATAAGCGTACCCTTACCATAAGTTAGATACACTGTGCACACCAGACACGTCTCAGTATCTAGGCCCAACGTACCCCACTCTACCCATTTACAATAGGTGCCCTCTATTTCCCAGCAGGGGTATTGTCTGTGGTAATAGGCAGGACAATCGTTACGCACATCTTCGGGGCAATGTGTCATTTCCCAACATGCACTTTTGTTATTCCAGAAATCTGCCAATTTGGATGCTTTATCATGTTTTGTACACGGCATAGCCCTAACCCCCTTACGCAAATGCAATTCATCTAAACCACAATTGCACAATATACATATCTAGTTGTCAGCCATTATACTATGCTTTAGCTTCAATCACAAAGCTCTTTATACGAACACTCCGCAATCTGTATTAATAACGTACCTGATAACACTGTCTGATGCTCTAAGTATCTATGCTATTCTTATACGTGCTAGATGTGTGACTAAATTGCATAATGTCACATTCACTCATTTTGTTAAGCCTTGAGCCACTCTGAAATAATCCGACTGCACAAAGCAACGAATTGTCACCTGCGGTAGGTCATGGCTGTTCTTCCATGCGGAGCTGTATGCCCTCCGGCAGCTTCTGCGGGAGTCCGACGGTTCTAACCTGTTCCATCAACTCCTCTCGGTCTTTCTCGAGCTTAAGGTTCGCAGTCACCTCACGTTTGCCTATGCTGACCCGAGTGTCATCGCCAAAGAGAATTCCAACCACTTTTCCAACCATTGGGAGAACGCGCCCAGTTAGAGATGCTTTGTCACGCCAATATCGGAAAACACCACGACTAATCTCATCTAGGAGCTCCTCGAAAGAAAGTATGATCTGGCCAGCAATTGGAGCTTTACCTAACCAGCTAAGCAGTTGAGCTCGAAGTTTCTCCTTAAAGGCCTCTAAATCAGTATCATCTTGTACGTCAGGTATCCACGGGATGACATAGAGCGGTCTAGGATCTTGGTCCGCATTGACTGCCACAACCCTTTGTTCTGGAGTCAGCTTTAGTGGCATCTGTGCTGTCCCTTCGGGTTGATTTAACAAACCTAGGTAGGCACCGTCAGATTTGATCGAGAGGCCGAGAGGTCCAGTCGGACAAGCTGTAAAGCCTTGGCTAGACACTTCCTCTTGCAGCGCTATCAACGTCGCATCAGTTGACTGAGCATCGTCTGCTGGCACAAGGTAGCATACCTCACCAGCCGGCCTCCTGCTCACTCCTAATCGGGAGGCAACATTGCCACCCGCCACAATCATTCCACGAGCTTGTGGAGCCCATTCAGAGTTCACACCAAAAGAGGATGGCTTACACTCCATGAGTATGTAGGTACGGTTTTTAGCATGATAAAGCACCACGTCCACCACAGGGTTCGGCTGGATTTCCAAAGTAGCTCTGCTGAGACGAGCCCGTTCAGCTACATCTGCATCAAGAGGCTGTTCTATCGCCCAAAGTGTGTAGCCAACGTTTCTGAGCGCCGGTGCTACAGGTGCGTCCATCGGCTGCGGGAATGAGGCCCACACCAGGGTATTGAGCTGAAAAAGGTTGTCTTTTGCTAGGGCAGAATCACGCATGGAAAGAGCCTCCGCTCGCTCTATCTGCTGGCGCCTGAGCGATAAAGTCTTCGTACTTCTGATCGCCAATATATGTCTCTAACTTTGGGTCAACGAACCGCTGAATGTTAGCTACCAGACGATGGATAGTATTGCCACATGTGCCTGAAGGCAGCAACGCGTACAAGTGGCCCCGGGTAATCTCAAGGTCGATAGGTTGCCACAGATGGTTGTCAACCGCATAGATATGCACCTTCCCTGGCCCCAGATTGATGGGGTTTCCCCATAAGCGAAACCGGTTGTTCTTGCGACGGAGTGAAGCAATCCACCGCTCAAAAGTGGCCAGTTCGAGTTCCTGGCTGAATTTCACCAGAAGAGGCATTCCTAGAGAGATGGGTCTGCCGCTGGTGGCCACGTCCACGGTCTGAGGCCATGAGGCCTCCTCAGCCATCTCCGTCGCGTAACGATAGATGCTGGTGACTACCTCGACAGTTTGTCGAAGCGAGGTCATCGAGTCACTCCGATTGGTGAACCTACCATCGAAATAGACATCGTGTCCTCCACGCCGAGGAGCAGGGATGCGCAGACTGACGATGGATTCCAGCGGGTCATATTCCGGGCGCATCTTTAATAACGCCTTATCAAGTTTCCCTATGCGCTCAGTTATCTGCATCCTTGCACGCCTTCGCTCCACACCTATCACATCCTCGTCATCCCCAACATCATCCTGTTCCTCCTCGCTATCAGGGCTTACTATCATGTCATCTACGAATGCCTCATAGATGCTTTCATGCTCAAAGACGATCTTCGAGAAACGATGGCCCGGGTAAGCGTCGAGCACCAACTTCCAGAGACGCTGGAACATTGGAGCAGCAAACCATGCCTTATCCAATAGCGAGGAACTATGGACTAACTGATCCACACGGCGGTTAGCGACGTCTGTCTTTAGTGCCGTATAGAGAATGGGGTAGCGTTCGTCTTCAACCTCGATAAGAGCCCAGTCAGTTGTTTCTCCACTCCAGCGGACCCGGTACAATGTGTCATCTACCTGATTGATCTCTTGGTATATGGAGCTGAGCGTGGCGATAGCGTCGCGAGCTCCGTTGAATCGGGAGGTTTCTAGTAAGAAAGCCTTGACCAGTGCGCGAGTGGTCATGTGAGCACGGAGATCATCCACGGTACCGACTGTCCACCGGTCAAGGTAGTCAAAGTACTCGCGCCGAGTCCTTAGGTGAGGTAACAAGTTCTCTACTGGCTCTTCAGGCATTCCACTCGCCTCCTTTACCCTCTCAAATAACTCCGCTACCGCTAATATTATTAGGACTATTCAGCAAAGTCAAGATTCGCCTTGAGACAATATACCTCTTATTAGACCCAGAGGGAATTGTTCTCTTTAGTGCGCGCATATCTGCAATTCGATTCTTGAAGCCCTGGTTTTAACCTCTGCAAGCGCACATTTCCGGTGCACGATTTAGCGAACTGTTCAGTAGAGTGAGGGTCCTTGACAAAACTAGGTCGGCTACCCAAAGTGTTCAGCACGGAGTTATCCCAATGCTGCTGACGACGCACATTCCCTTGACATAGGTTCGTTCTTTATTTACACTTAGAAAACGCCTTTTGGAGATGAGTGCCATGAAGTGTCCTGCCTGTAACAGTTTAATGATAGTCGTTGAGCATGAGAAGATCGAGCTTGATTATTGCGTGAACTGCTCTGGGGTTTGGTTCGATGCTGAGGAACTAGAGCTTTTGCTGGAGGCTATGCAACTGGAAGGAACCAGCCTGTCTTTGGATAATATTCTCACCTCACTTGAAGCCAAGTCAGTAGAGAAGAAGCGGAATTGCCCAATCTGCGGCAGGAAAATGAAAAAGGCAACAGTTGGTCATGAACCAGAGGTGATTATTGACGCCTGCTCATGGGGAGATGGCCTTTGGTTTGATAGTGGAGAGGTTGGCCAATTGATAACACAGCTAGCCGACAAGCCGTCTGAGAAATCAGACTCTCAAGGACGTATCATCACCTTCCTAGGAGAAGTGTTCAGAGTGCGGGACTAAGGCAGGCCAAGAAGGGGCGGCCGAGATAACGTATTCCTGTATGTGCAAGGAGTCCAGAGGCCCGTTATAAGAGCCCCCTGAAAGCTATATAAAAAGAAATTATTGTGGAGGTTTTAAATGATTGCAGTCTACATCATCATCGGTATTGTAGCGATTCTTCTTATCATGATGGTCTCAACGTATAACGGCCTGGTCAGGCTGCGCAACCGGGTGAGGAACGCCTGGGCACAAATCGATGTCCAGATCAAGAGGAGGCACGACCTCATCCCCAACCTAGTGGAAACCGCTAAGGGTTATATGAAGCACGAGCGAGGGACATTTGAAGCAGTTACCAAGGCCCGCAACTTAGCCCAGAAGGCAGTCGGTACTGGTGTTGGTGCCCAGTCCAAAGCTGAGGGTGAACTCAGCAGCGCTCTGGCCCGGCTTCTGGTTGTGGTTGAGAACTATCCTGACCTGAAAGCCAACCAGAACTTCCTGGCTCTCCAGGAGGAGTTGACCTCAACAGAGAACAAGATAGGCTTTTCACGCCAATACTACAATGACTCAGTCTTGAGGTATAACAACAAGACCCAGATGTTTCCTTCTAACATGATGGCTGGCATGATGGGTTTCAAGGCCAGCGAATTCTTCGAGGTCACGGCAGCCGAGGAAAGGGAAGCGCCCAAGGTTAGTTTCAGCTAGCCAGGAGACACAGCTATGTGGGAACAGATTAGATCTAATCAAATCAGGTCGGTAATACTGGTAGCCGGAATGGCAGCGCTGCTGCTTTTGATGGGCTATTTCCTGGGCCTCTACTTCCTTGACAGCGGCACAGGTGGCATGATTATTGCCCTAATACTTTGGGCAGTGATGAACCTGGTCGCTTTCTTCCAGGGGGACAACATAATGCTGGCGCTGTCCAAGGCGAGGAAGATAAAACGCGATGACTATCCTCGCCTGTATAATATAGTAGAGGAGATGAGGATTGCCTCGGGCCTGGAGAAAATGCCCGATATCTACATCATCGACGACCCGGCGCTGAATGCTTTCGCTACCGGCCGGAATCCCAATCGAGCTGCTATCGCGGTAACCTCAGGGCTTCTGCAAAAGCTCAACCGTGACGAACTCCAGGGCGTCATTGGCCACGAAATAGCGCACGTAAACAACCGTGATGTACTGTTGATGACATTGTGCGGTATCCTTCTCGGGACTATTGTTATTCTGGCCTGGTACGCAACGTATATGCTCTTCTTCAGCTCCATGACTGGAGGCAGGAGAAGCTCTTCATCTGGAGGTGGCCAGGCGCAGTTGATAATTCTTGCCGTAGGCATCATCTTCATGATACTGGCGCCAATTGCGGCGCAACTGATCTACTTTGCCATTTCCAGAAAGAGGGAATACCTGGCCGATTCCTCCGCTGCCCTGTATACCAGATACCCGGAGGGACTGGCCTCGGCACTTGAGAAGCTTGCCGCTTCAACCGTACCAGTAAAGTCGGCTAACAAATCTTCAGCCCCAATGTACATCATTAATCCCTTCCGCAAGAAAGCAAGAGCCGCCAGTGACCTCAGCAGTACCCACCCGCCTATCTCAGAGCGGATACGTATCTTACGCTCCATGGCCGGGGGTGCCTCCCTCGCCGATTACGACAACGCTTTCCGTCAGATTCACAAGGGCGGCAGGGGAGTCATTCCTCCTTCTGCTATCGCCGGAGCTGGTGCCGTCGGCTTGCGGCCAGCAGTGCCAGAAGCCGCACGGCGAGAGGCCGAATTAGGTAAAGTGGAACGTACTCGCGAAGTTTCCGACCTGATGTGGCATTTGAACAACTATAAGACTATCACCTGCGCTTGCGGCACTAAGCTAAAGATACCCCCCAAACTCAAAAGTGCTAACGTCAAATGCCCACACTGTGGCCGTGTCAACCCGGTCTGAGATCAAGAGGGATAGAAAAAAGAATGAGGCGAGCATGCCGCATGTGTGTCTTTGGCGACACTGGTACAACTCAGTAATAGACACTCTAGGTATCTGAACTTCCTGAGGGCATGTAACATTTGCTTATTTTGTTCAATATGAAATAAAAGGGAGCTATAGTAATATCAACTTTAGCTCCCTTTTGACTGTAGTTATCCACGTAGATTTAAGCGGTCCAATGGTGAGAATTTCTGGTGCTGTATCGCTATATGGCTTGACGCAAGGTTTACATAGTGCCGTACCATCTCCAGGGTGGAGTGTCCCAGTATCTGTTGAAGGCTGAAGACATCACCGCCATTAATCAGAAACCTTGTAGCGAAAGTATGTCTACAAAGGTGAGCATGAAGCCTGTAAACTCCAGATCTGTGAGCCAGCCTGGTAAACATCAGCTTCATACTATTTTCGGTCAATGGTTGGCTTCTAGTAGATAGGAATACATTGTTAGTAACAGGATTA
>Ga0209978_10000392_pt1 | contig 16297 bp, 12 predicted proteins | sample BentaG_FD_182805 | JGI IMG/M metagenome (GOLD analysis project Ga0209978, IMG submission 182805) | Deep subsurface microbial communities from South Atlantic Ocean to uncover new lineages of life (NeLLi) - Benguela_00093 metaG (SPAdes)... | ecosystem: Environmental > Aquatic > Marine > Oceanic >... | reverse complement strand
CTATCTTTCGAAGATTCTCTATCCTCTTCTTTTTCTTCTACCTTTTTTGCATGAAATAACATTCTTAAAACATCTTTTTTCATCTCATCTATCATTTGCTCAAACATACTATAGCTTTCATGCTGATACTCTATTAATGGGTCCCTTTGTGCATATGCGTGTAAACCTATTCCATCTCTTAAATCATCCATATCTCTTAGATGTTCACGCCAGTGATAATCCATTACATTTAATAGAATATACCTTTCCAAACTCCTAATCTGCTCAAACCCAACTTCCTTTTCTTTTGATTTGTATTTATTTAAAAGGTATTCTTTTAAATAATTTTCAAACTCTACTTTTTTATTTATATCTGAAATCGTAAAATTTGTGTAATTTTCAGGTGGAAGAAGTCGAATAAGAAATGAGTTTATTATTGATTTGTCATCTTGGTAAGATTTTATCTCTTCTAAAGATAGTGTCTTCATTTCTTTCTCTACAACATCTTCTATCATATTTTTTATATTTTCAGTAATATTTTCTTGTTTTAAAATATTACTTCTCTGATTATATATAACCTCTCTTTGTTTATTTAGCACATCATCATACTCCAAAACCCTTTTTCTCATATCAAAATGAACTGATTCAATCTCTTTTTGCGCAATTTCTACAGATTTTGTGACCAATTGATGAGTAATTGGTTCATCATCCGGAAAATTAAATCTTTCCATAACTTTCCCAATTCTTTCTGAACCAAATAACCTCATAAGTTCATCATCAAGAGACAAATAGAATTGTGAAGAACCAGGATCACCTTGCCTTCCTGACCTACCCCTGAGTTGATTGTCTATTCTCCGGGCTTCATGTCTCTCTGTTCCTAAAATATGAAGACCTCCAATTTTGGTAATTCCTTCTCCCAAAACAATGTCAGTTCCCCTTCCAGCCATATTGGTAGCAATTGTAACTGCTTCCATCTGTCCCGCTTTGGCAACGATTTCTGCTTCTCTCTCATGGTATTTTGCATTTAATACCTCATGTTTTATTCCCTTTCTTTTTAACATATTTGAAAGATACTCAGATTTTTCAACTGATCTGGTTCCAACTAAGACAGGTTGACCTATCTCATGTCTTTTGCTTATATCTTTTATAACATTTTTAAACTTGATTTCCTCATTTTTATAAATTAAATCAGGAAGATTATTTCTAACTAATGTTTTATTAGGAGAAATAACAACCACTTCAAGACTATAAATTTTTCTAAACTCCTCTGCTTCAGTAGCTGCTGTTCCTGTCATACCAGCTAATTTTTCATATATCCTGAAATAGTTCTGTATGGTTATTGTAGCTAATGTTTGGTGCTCCTGTTTAATTTTTACACCCTCTTTTGCTTCTATTGCTTGATGTAATCCCTCACTATATCTTCTTCCTGGCATTAATCTTCCTGTAAATTCATCTATGATTATAACCTCACCATTTTTAACTAAATAATCAACATCCCTTTTAAAAAGAATTAAAGCTTTTAGTGCTTGATTTAGATGATGAATCAAAATTGCATTTTTAGGATCATAAAGGTTATCAATTTTCAATATTTTTTCAACACGTTTTACGCCATTTTCTGTAGCAAAAACAGATCTTTCCTTCTCAATAACTTCATAGTCAACATCTCTTTTTAATCCAGGAGTTAATTTTGCGAAAGTGTAGTAAATTTTAGCTGAGTCATAAGGAGCTCCAGAAATAATTAAAGGAGTTCTGGCTTCATCAATTAATATGCTATCTACTTCATCTACTATTGCATAATAATGTCCCCTTTGAACCTGATTATTAGCACTGAATACCATATTATCTCTTAAGTAATCGAATCCAAATTCATTATTAGTTCCATAAATAACACTACAGTTATACGCTTCTTTTCTTTCACCTACTTCCATTTCATTCTGAAGTAGTCCAACATTGAGCCCAAATTTTTTATATATTGGACCCATCCAGTTTGCATCTCTTTTTGCAAGATAATCATTAACAGTTACAATATGAACTCCTTTGTTTTTAAGTGAATTTAAACAAACAGGAAGTGTAGCAACTAATGTTTTTCCTTCACCTGTTGCCATCTCAGCTATCTTACCCTGATGTAAAATAATTCCTCCAAAAATCTGAACATCAAAATGTCGCATATTAATCGTTCTTTTTGCGATCTCTCTAACAACTGCAAATGTCTCTGGCAACAAATCATCAAGAGATTCCCCTCTTTTAAATCTGCTTTTAAATTCATTAGATTTAGAAACCAACTGCTCGTCACTCAGTTTACTAATATTAACTTCTAATGAGTTAATATAATCAACGAGATTTTGAATATTTTTAACTGTTTTTCCTTCTCCAATGCGAAGAATTTTGCTTAATATATTCAATTTAAATCAAATTTTTCATTTATCTTATTTCTACTACTAAGAGGTATTATTTTTTGATTAATAATAAAAAATTTATAAAAAGTGTTAACCTAATTTGTTGATAATACATATATTTATTGAGATTGCTTCGGGACTTTGTCCCTCGCAACGACATTTAAAAATTAGGGTAAAGCATAAATGATTTACCTTTAAAAAACATAGAATATATTTCTAATTTATCCAGATTGACTTTATTCAGATGGACTTATAAGTCCAAAATTTTCATCCTTTCTTTTATAAATTACATTTACTTGATCTGTTTCAGAATTTCTAAAAATATAAAAACCATGACCAAGTAATTCCAATTGTTCCACTGCTTCTTCTGGAGTCATTGGGATAAATTCAAAACTTTTAATTTTAACTATTCTTGCTTTTTTCTTTCCCCCCGTAATTAACTCGTGTGTTGTATACAAATTAGATTTTTGAGTACTATCAATCAATCTATTCTTATATTTTTTTACTTGTCTTTCCAATTTATCAACAACAAGGTTAATTGCACTGTATATATCAGAAGAAGCTTCCTTTACCCTTATAGTTGCTCCTTTCGTTTTTAAAGTTACTTCTGCAATATTGTTTGCTTTTATACTTGGATTCTTCTCAACTAATAATTCAACATCTATATTTATAGCTTGATTAAAGTATCTTGATATCTTTGAAATTTTTTCTGTAACATGATCTTTAATATCTGGATTTATTTCTATATTTTTACCTTTTATAATGATGTTCATCCTTGATATTCTCCTTTCAAAAAAATTATGAATTTTTTAAGTTTAAATTTTTAATTAAATAAAATTTTACAGTTTCCTAACATTTGAAGCTTCAGGACCTCTATCACCATCTATAATCTCAAATTCTACCTCTTGCTCATCTTCTAATGATTTATAACCTTTTTCTAATATCGACGAAAAGCGTACAAAAACATCATTACCTTCTTTAACCTCTATAAAACCGTACCCCTTTTCCTCACTATACCATTTGACTTTTCCTCTTTGCAAATTAACCTCCATTTTTCAAAATGATTAAACTGTTATGTCTTGAATTCAATTACTTTTAAATTTTATTTTTTGTTGATATTACATCAATATTGACCTGGCTAAAGTTAAAATATAAACATTCTTTGCCCCATTTTTTAATAGAACTTTTGAACATTCACTTACTGTGTAACCAGTTGTGTATACATCATCTATTAATAGTATATTACTACCACACTTTCCTTTATCACCCTGAAAATTAAATGCACCAACAAGATTTTTTCTCCTTTGACTTAACTGTAAACCCATTTGACTTTCAGTATTTCTCACTTTTATTAAAAAACCGTTAACAGGTATTTTTGTCATTTTAGCCAACTTCTTTGCTAATAGCTCCGATTGATTAAATCCCCTTAAATTTTTATCCTTTCTGGTCATTGGGACAAACTCTATTGAATTAAATAAATCGTTTTCATAATTCTTCTGATAAACTTTATAAAGAAGCTGAGCTAACACCTCAGTTAAAGATTTAATATGATTATATTTAAACTCTACTATCGCATCTTTTAAAACAGTTTCATAGAGACCAAAAGATCTCGCTTTAATAAAATATAGTTTCTCATCTCTACATTCTATGCATCTATCAACTGATCTTAAAGCAGGTTTACCACAAAATTGGCAGATGGGTTTTTCTATTTTAGAAATAGTATTTATACAATTCTCACAAAGAAATTTTTCATCTAATTTTGAACAAATTACGCACTTGGGTGAAAAAAATATATCAAGGAATGCTTTCAAAAATTTATTCATAATTAATAGGAATGATTATTTTTATCAATTATCTGTTGTGACATTATTTTAACACTGGGATGAATGATCGTCCCACTTGCTATTACACTTTCAGATCCTATTACTGCATTTTCCAAGATATGTGCTTGATCCCCTATCTCTGTTGATTCTCCTATTATGGCACCTATTAAACTTGCATCTTTACCAATATATCCACTCCCCCACTTAATACCTTTATATAGAACTGCTCTCTCCTTAATCAATGTATCATCACCTATAATAAGTGGACCAAATAGCTTTGCATCTTTCTCAATAATACAATTTTTGCCAATACAGATCGGTGGAGACATAATAACATCCTCATGAACCTTACAATTTTCACCAACTCTTATATTCTTGCTTATTTCAGTTCCCGGTATATTAACCTCAACCTTTCCATTTAAAGCATCGAAGTTTCCTCTCATATACTCTGGGAGACTACCTACATCATTCCAGTATCGAGAATTTATGTATCCATAAATTGAAGTATTCTCTTCAACAATTTGAGGAAAAACATCAGCGCCAAAATCATAAAACTCATCATCCGGAATATAATTAAATATTTCAGGTTCAAAAACATATACTCCACTGTTAGCTAATTTGCTCTTTTCTTTACCTTGTGGGGGTTTTTCTTGAAACCCAATTATTCTTTTTTCTTCATTTAAAATAACTACACCATATGCTGATGGTTCATCCACAGTAGTCAATACCATCGTACACAATCCATTCTTTTGTTTATGAAATGTAATTAAATCTTTAAGATCTATATCAGTGAGTGCATCCCCACTCATTATTAAAAATGTTTTATCACCAAAGAAATCTTTCACTTTCTTCATTCCACCAGCAGTTCCCAAAAGTTTGTCCTCGTAAGAATAATGAATGTTTACTCCAAATGCAGCTCCATCCTTAAAATAGTTTTTAATTGCTTCTGGATACCAATGTAAATTTACGATTATTTCCTCAAAATTAAGTTTTTTCAACAATTCAATTATATGAGCCATGACCGGTTTATTTACTATTGGAACCATAGGTTTTGATATTAAATCAGTAAGGGGGCGAAGCCTTGTTCCCAAACCTGCTGCTAAAATCATTACTTTCATATCATAAACACACTCTTTTTAACCTCTTGAGCATTTTAGATTTAATTAAAACTTATGTTTAGTTTCTTTTATTTAATAATAATTTATTTTTTAAATTTATATCATATGGTGAATTTATAACTCCAAGTTCTGTTATAATAGCTGTTATATATCTTGCGGGAGTAATATCAAATGCAGGATTTTTTACTTTAGTCCTGGAAGGTGCTATCCGACTCTCACCAATAAATAACACTTCTCTTTTATCTCTCTCTTCAATGGGGATATCTCCACCGGAATTAATATTCATATCAATAGTTGAGGTTGGTGCAACAACATAAAATGGAACTTTGTTCTCTTTTGCCAAAACAGCTAAAGAATATGTGCCAATCTTATTTGCTGTATCTCCATTAGCTGCTATCCTATCAGCTCCCACTAATACAGCATCAACATCGCCTTTATTTATAAAATAACCAGCCATATTATCTGTAATAAGAATATGTTCAATTCCCTCCTTTTTAAGTTCGTAAGTTGTTAATCTAGCACCCTGAAGAAATGGACGAGTTTCATCAACCCATACTCTTTTTATTTTACCCTGCTTATTTAAGCTTCTTACTATACCCAAAGCAGTTCCGTAACCTCCAGTAGCCAACGCTCCAGTATTACAATGAGTTAAAACTGAAACCTTTTTATTAAAGAGAGCTGACCCATACTGACCAATCTTTTCATTAATAGCTATGTCCTCGCTTTTAATAATTGTTGCTTCTTCAATTAGTCTATCCTTTAATTTATTAACACTCATATCAATATTGTTTATAGCAATATTCATCATTCTTGATAAAGCCCAAAAAAGATTGACAGCTGTTGGTCTGGCCTCGGATAAATGACTATGTGCAACTTTCAGATCATCTAAAAGAGCTTTGGATGTTTTTGCTTTACTTGAAAGACCTGCTAATGCAAATCCGTATGCAGCTGCAACTCCTATTGCAGGAGCACCCCTTATTACCATAGATTTTATTGCTTTTGCAACACATTTATAGTCATTACATATGATGTATTCATCTTTAAGAGGTAATTTTCTCTGATCAATCATTTTTACCTTATTATCAGCCCATTCTATAGATTTCATTCTTCCCTCCACTATTTTATGTTCCTGTTTCCCAAGAAGTTAAGTATTTTTGTTGCTCTTTTGTTAATTTATCTATCTTTATATTCATTGATTTTAATTTTAATTCTGCAATATAGTTATCTATCTTCATAGGAACCTTGTAAACTTTGTTTTCTAATTTTTCCTTATTTTTTATTAGGTACTCAACCGATAATGCTTGATTGGAAAAACTCATGTCCATTATACTTGCTGGATGTCCTTCAGCAGCACTTGAATTAATGAGTCTCCCCTCAGCTAAAAGATAGATTCTTCTACCATTATATAATGTATATTCATCAACAAAATCTCTTATTTTCCTTTTAGATTTTGATAATTTTTCCAAAGCTTTAACATCAATTTCAACATTAAAATGGCCAGTATTACATAAAATGGTTTTATCTTTCATCAACTTTATATGCTTTTCACCTATAACTCTTATATCTCCCGTAGCAGTTATAAAAATATCCCCAACTTCAGCTGCTTCAGATATTGGCATTACCTGGAATCCTTCCATAGCAGCTTCTAAAGCAACAATGGGATCTACTTCAGTTATTATTACCTGAGCACCCATTCCTTTAGCTCTCATAGCAACCCCCCTGCCACACCATCCATATCCACAAACCACAAAAATTGAACCGGCTATCAATCTATTTGTCGCTCTCAAAATTCCGTCAATAGAGCTTTGACCGGTACCATATCTATTATCAAAAAGATACTTTGTTTCAGCATCATTTGCAGCAATTATTGGAAAAGACAAAATACCTTCTTTTTCCATACTCCTTAATCTAATAACACCTGTTGTTGTTTCCTCAATTCCTCCAAATATGGATGATAATTGCTGTTTTCTATTTAAATGTAATTGGCTTATTGTATCAGCACCATCATCTAAAATTACTTGTGGATTACTATCCAACATCTTTGAAATATGAGAATAATATATCTTATCGCTCTCTCCTTTAATAGCAAATACTGAAATCTTATAGTCCTTAACTAAACAAGCACTAACATCGTCCTGAGTAGTTAATGGATTTGAGGCACACAGCATTACATCTGCTCCTCCTGCTTTAAGAGTCCTCATTAAATTTGCAGTTTCAGTAGTAACATGTAAACATGCTCCTACTTTAATTCCTTTTAACGGTTTCTCTTTAAAAAATCTATCTTTTATCTGGGAAAGTACGGGCATAAAATTCTCAGCCCACTCAATTCTTAGATTGCCTTTTTCTGAAAGTTTAATATCTTTTATATCATACTGCATTAATATCCTCCATAAGTTTAGTTTTAAAAACAAAAGAAATCTTTTCTCACATAATTTCATAAATTTAGTTGTAAATAAATTACAAAACTTTTTTAAACTCGGTGCTTGATTTTATCTCTCCAATAATTAAGAGTATCTTCTAAGGTTTTTTCAAGTGGAATCTCGGGTTCCCAACCTGTTAATTCCCTGAATTTTGTAGAATCTCCTTCCAATACTTCAACATCGGAAGGTCGCATTCTTTCAGCATCTTTAACCACTTCAATATCTATTTCGCTCATTTCAAGTAACATTTTTAATATCTTCTCAATGCTAATGGATTTACCTGATGAAATATTATATACCTCACCTGGTTCACATTTTTCCACTGCTAACCAGTATGCCCTTACTATGTCTCTTACATCCGTAAAGTCTCTTTTTGCATTAAGATTTCCTACTCTTACAACAGGATTTTTTGTACCAGCCTCTATTTCAGCAATTTGTTTAGCAAAAGTCGAGACAACAAAAACTTCACCTCTTCTTGGACCTGTATGATTAAACGCTCTTGTTCTTATTATCCTGATTCCATATGATTTATAATACTGATAACCTAAAAAATCCTGAGCTATTTTACTTACTGCATAGGGACTTAAGGGTCGTAGCGTATTCTTTTCATCTATTGGTATTTCATCTTCATGTACCAAACCATATTCTTCACTTGAACAAGCAACATGAATTATTGGGTCAATACCTAAATCTCTTACAGCTTCAAATAAGTTTACCTCTCCAATTATATTTGTAGTTAAAGTTTCTGCAGGAGCATGCCATGATGTTGGAACAAAACTTTGTGCAGCTAAGTGGAATATAAATTGCGGTCTTACCTTCTTTAACATACTCTGAACAGATACTCCATCTTTGATATCACACTCATATAACTTTATTTTATCTTCAATATGAAAGATATTATCCTTTTTGCTTCTCCATCTTATAGTTCCATAAACCTCAACATCAGGTTTAGTCAAACAATACTCGGCTAAGTGACTTCCTACAAAACCTGTAATTCCTGTTATTAAAACTCTCATTTTAGTAAATTCCTCCTCTCTAATATAATCCTTTATATTACAAAATAATACAAAACAAAATATTTTATATCAACCTTATTTCACATCTTGTTGTTACAATTACAGAATGTCAAAGATATTTTCAATTATTTTATGGAGTCTTTTTTCAAAATTTTCTGAATTATATTTTTTGCAACTCTTTAATGAATTTTTTACAAGTTTATTTTGCAATTTACTATTATTTATGACTTTTAAACTCTTCTCTTTTAACTGTTTTAAATTAGAGAATAAAAACCCATTATATCCATTCTCTACTATCTCTCTTGACCCTCCTTTATTTATGACAATGGGAATGCATCCAGCTGCCATTGCCTGAACAGAAGATATTCCAAAGTGTTCAAATCTTTCTGGATGCTTTTGCTCATCCTCTTCAAGTCCACTGGCATGCCAATATATCTTACTTTTACTATAAATAGTATTTAGTTCATCTCTTGGAACATTTGTCTTTATTACTATTGGATAGCCTTTTGAAGCTCTTTTTACACTATCTAAATACCTGAAATGCTCCTTTTTCCCTTCCACTCCTCCAACTAAATATAGACTCCAGTCTTTAAGTCCTAAGTTATAAAGTTCTTTAAATGCTTTAACAAGTTCTATCTGTTTTTTATTATGATGTCCTACAAAAAATCTACCAACGTTTAGTATAATATTTTCTTTCTTTATCTCCTTCTCTTTGAAGGAATCAATATCAACCTGTGGATAAAAAAGAAAGCTATCCTTTTTCCAAAGTTTCTTTATCCATCTCTTAGTATATTTTGAATTTGCTAAGATAAGATCGTAAGTATCTAAAAAGTTTAAATCATCAGGAAAGTTTATAAGATATGTGGGGAAAAAACCTATTATAAAATAAACTATTTTCCGAAAAATTGATATAGACGAAATATTTTTAATAGAAACACCAAGCTGTCTTGTATCATTTGAAGCATAAAAATCTGCGGGGCAAAATGAGTTAGACTCTATGGTCATCGTATCATTATTTTTTAATGAAATTTTAATTTTAAAAATTCTACTTTTACTTCTTGGTAATTTGTGATATGTGTAAACATTTTTTTTACCAAAACTAATGTTAATATGTGTATCCGGGGCAGTAAATTTTCTACCACTATTAATTTTTAATCTGATTAACCCCTTCTTTATTAAATTCTCTTCAATTTTAAAAGTTGCTTTTCCTGAGGTCCAGGTAGATTTTTTCATTAAAAAACGCTTTGGATCATGAACTCCTTCAATTGGATTCAAACCATCCTTATATTTTTCTTCTTTGCTTAAAAACCAACTGTAGATATTTCTAGAAATATTCTTAAACAAAAATAAAGTTATTTTATGAATAAAATTGAAGTCCACATCAAAGGGTGTAGGAAAAAAAGTTAAATAGACATTTTTCTTTGCATAGCCCCTCATATAACTTAGATAAGTAGCATTTATAAAAAGGTCATAATCCTTTGTAATATTGCTACCATAATCAGATGAAATATATGGAAATACTCTTAGCTTTACTCTTGAAAGGTCTAAATTAAGATGTCTTGATAATTTATCTAAATCGAAATATTTATTAGTTAAAATTTCAATATCATGATCTTTACTTAATAGTTCTGCCATCTTTCCCATGTGTTTCTCCCCACCACCTAAAGTGGGAAGGTAAAGATCATATATTCCAACTTTCAAATTGCTGCACCTCTTTAGAAAGTAATTACTCCTTTACTTAAAACTGTCTTTGGAAATAGCTTTATATCATTAGTTAGAACATTTTGATCTCCAATTAAACAGTCACTTCCTATAACAGTCCCATTCAAAATATGAACATTATTTCCAACTATAACTCCACTGCATATAATACTTTTATTTATTACACAGTTGCTACCTATCTTACAATTATCCATAATAAGACTATTTTGAATTTTTGTACCACTACCTATTTCAGTATTATTAAGTATTACTGAATGATTATTTATTATTACATTCCCTTTTATCTTACAATTTTCACCAATTACAAGCGGTGGAAACATGTTAGAACTCTTGCTAATCTCTGTATTTGCTCCAATCCAAATGCCCACCTTTTCCTGGTTAAATTGAAAATCAAAATCTATTTTTCTATCTAAAATATCACCCTGCGCTTTTAGATATTTTTGAGAAGTTCCTAAATCGAGCCAATATGATTTTGAAGAAAATCCAAATACTTTTTCACCTTTTGACAAAAGTAGTGGAAAGAGTTCTCTCTCAAACGAATAATTCTTTCCTTCCGGAACAAGCTCTAAAACTTCCGGTTCTAATACATACGTTCCAGCATTGATGAGATTTGTAGTTATCTCGTCCCACTTGGGTTTCTCTAAAAATTTTAAAACTCTACCATCTGAATCAATGGGAACAAGACCATACATTGTGGGATTATCTACAGAAGTTAATGTGATTGTAACAGTTGCTTCTTTTTGTTTATGATATTTTATCAGTTCTCTAAAATCCAAAGAAGTTATAATATCACCATTAAAAACTAAGAAAGGTTCATCTTTTAAATATTTCTCTGCGTTTTTAACTGCACCACATGTTCCCAAGGGAACCTCTTCGGTTACATAGGTAATATTAACTCCTAATTTTTCCCCATTCCCAAAATGGGAACTAAATATAGCTGGCATATAAAAAGTGCTTAGTATGATATCTTCTATTTCATATTTTTTAAGATTTCTAATGATATATTCAATTAAGGGCATACCAACCAATGGAATCATGGGTTTTGGTGTCTGATATGTTATTGGTCTCAGTCTGGTTCCCTCTCCACCTACTAAAATAACTGCTTTCATCCTATAAATCCTCCCGAAATTTAAAATTATAATAATTATTACTTTTTATATTTTCTTTTTATCAATCCTGAAATATAACCTACCGTTTTCGCAATATCTATTAAAAACTGTAAAACTGGAAAAGCTATCCATGCAAAAAACATTTTCCAGAAGGTTTCTTTTTTAAAAGTCTTTATACTTCGTACATAAGCTTTTCTTATGTAAAATATAGCAAAAGGTAATGGAATAAGTAAAAATATAAAATTTTTAGTTAAAAGAAACACTAAAATTAATAAAATTAAAGAAATGTAAACAAAAAATCTCAGTGCATGCCTATAAAAATACATATTTGCAAATCCATCACCAAATGCATACCTGAAATATTGTTTAAAGAGTTGAAAAATATTCCTCCTCATTTTCCAAAAAACAACAGCTCTTGGATTTAAAATTATATTATATCCAAGATTTTTTAACTTGAAATTAAAAAACATATCCTCGCCAACATATAATTCTTCAGGATATCCACCAACTTTTTTCCACACCTCTTTTTTAAAAGCAATTGATCTTGAAGAAGGCATAAATTTTTTCGGATTTATTTCATTAACCTGTGACATAAAAAGACATGAAATTGTTCTCTCGAACCAGCTTTTACATAATGGTAAACTGAATCCTCCTACAACTTCTGCATCTTTATTGTATTTAAAACTATCAAAAAGATTCTCTAACCAATCCTGTTTTAATTCTACTCCTCCATCAGTCACTGCAATGAGCTCGGTATCACAATTCTTAATAGCAAAGTTTCTACCCTGAGAAATATTAAAACCTCTTTTTATCTCTATATTTAGATTTGGTATTTTCTCCTTAAACCCTTTTAACTTTTCAACAGTGTTATCTGTTGAACCTCCATCAACGATTGTTATCTCTTTTGCTTTTAAGCTCTGATTAAAAAGAGAGTTTAAGAAATTTTCAATTTCTTCACCCTCATTTTTTACAGTTACTACAACTGAAATTTCCATAATCTTTTAAAAATGCCATAAAAAAGCTTGGTAAAAATTTTTCAAATTTTCAAATTTAACAATTTTTCTTTCCTTAGAAAAAGTCAGTAACCAGGCTAAAAAGGATATGATAATTCTTCCTAAAAGTCCTGATAAAACAATTGCTTTTATAATATACATCCTATTTTTATACCCGTGTTTTCTAAAAAAGTGATATCTTGATTCCAATACTTGTATAAGTCTATTTGCTTCAGAATTTTTTGCACTTTGTGCATCATAATGTATAACATTAGCTTCTGGTAAATAATATATCTTCCACCCTTTTTTCCAACACCTGTAGCACCAATCAGTATCTTCACTATACATAAACATCTCTTTATCTAAAAATCCAACCTCATCTAATGTTTCTATTTTTATCATTAAAGCAGACCCCGATGCCCAGTCAATCTCTTTTAGACTATTATGATCCCACCAGCTCATAAAATATTGACCAAAAAATCTGCTTTTAGGAAAAAGTTTGAATAAATAGCTACTTTCGAGAAATTGTGTAGTTATATTAGGAAAAGTTCTGCAGGAAAGTTGTAATGAATTATCAGGATATAAAATTTTTGGTGCAACAGCTCCAGCTTCTGGATTTGACCTTAGAAAATCAACTAATTTCTCAATACTATTTTTTTTAATAATAGCATCTGGATTAATAAAAAATATATAATCTCCATCACACAATTTTAAAACTTTATTTACTGCACAGGCAAAACCTACATTTTCTTTATTCTCAATCAAATTTACCTGCTCGAATTTCTCTTTTACCATATTCACACTTTCATCACCAGAATTGTTATCCACAACCCAGATATCTAACAACAGTTTAGTTTCATAGGTCAATGACTTAAGACATTTCTCAAGCAAATTAACAACATTGTAACTAACTATTATTACGGATATTTTTTCATCTCTTTTTATCTTTGGATATTTAGGTATCTCTTTTTTTAAAACTATAACCATTTTTATTTATTTAGTTAAAATTTAATATTTTGTTGAACTATTTCATTTCAAAAGCTTTGTGGCATGGTTTCGAAGACATTTAGTCGAGAAACTTTGCCCAAAGCTTTCTACATTTCTTTTTTATATTTCTCCCCTTTTTCCATCCACTCATATATCTCTTCAAAATTGATCTTTTTTGATTTTTGAATTTTATATCTTTTTATTAATTGACCTGGTAATTTCAATAGAAGACTAAGAGCAATCTTTAATCTTACTTTAAGCATATTTTCAATTTTTCCTCCAAACAGCAGATCTTTAAAGAAATGCCCTATTAAATATAGAATTGAAAGGTAATATTTAAACCAATATTTTATAATCATTTTAAAGGGAGCATTTTTTAGCAAGGTTAATAATCTATTTCTTAAAACATAAAATGTAAAAAGTGGTGACCATTCCTTGCTTGAACCACTGTGATAATGTCTAACAACTGACTTTGGATTATATAAAATCTTCCAATTTAAATACCTTGCTCTCCAGCAAAGATCTAAATCCTCGTAATACATAAAAAAATCCTCATCAAATAGTCCAACTTCCTTTAACATTTCACGCTTAAATAATGCACTCACACCGCTTGTTCCAAAAACCTCTTGCACCTCATCAAACTGACTTTCATCAAAGCTCTCAAAGCCTCTATCACCACCATATCCTTGCTTGTCTATAAATATACCAGTACTATTTATTAAATTTTTTACCTGATATGATTGTTTTTTTGAAATGGAGAATACTGTTTTTATCTCCTTTAATCCAATATCACCTTTATATATTAACTCATCACCCAAAGTTATATTTAGAAAATTATCGGGTGAGAAAGACTGTAGAAATAAACTAACTTTTATTTTTTTCCCCACATCTTTGATTGGAATTGCCAGAACCGAATCATCTCTACTCCAGCAAAAATTACCCGACTTTATTTTTTCTGGAAGATAAAATCCTTTAATAAATTTAACATCCTCCGTAACATTTATCCTGTTTATAAGAACTTTATTTACCCTTATACCTAACTTTCTTGTATCCTTTCCTTTTCCCATTTCTTTTGGCACAACAGCTTTGCAATCTAATTTAATAGGTAAATAGAAATAATGGAAATAAACTTTAGAGGTGATCGCTCCCATTTCTGGAAATTTATCTGCACTTAAAACAAGTTCCTTTAGCCAATCTCCATCGACCTGAGCATCGTTATTAATTAGAGCTATATACTCCCCTTTTGACTTTCCAATCCCTAGATTGTTTCCACCTGCAAAACCAAGATTTCGTGAGGATTCTATAAGTATTACTTCAGGATAATTTCTTCTAACAAAATCAACTGAACCATCAGTAGAGGTATTATCAACCATAATAACTTCATATCTTTCTTTGGGATAATCTATTGAAAATATCGATGAAAAACATTCATTTAAAAAATGTTTACCATTGAAATTTATAGTTATTATGGATACAAAAGGCCAAAATTCCATTAATCTTTCTACTTATCAATTACTTAATTTTTATTAATACTTAAATTAATTAATTTCTTATAGATTTGTGGCATAGTTTCGAAGACATTTTAGTCAAGAAACTATGCCCAAATCTTCCAATTATTTTTAAGTAGTAGTTATTTTTTTGCAAATATTACTATCTGCTTTGATATTCTCATATCAAAATTTTCTAAAAGACTTAATTCAGAAGAGATGTCTTCTATTCTCTGCCTTAAGTTGTTCACTTCATGATCAGTTAATTTTTTAGTATCAATGAGCTTAAAGCTCCTTTTTATTATTCTTACTTCTTCTAAAATTCTGTTTAGTTTGTTACTCAATAATTCTTCCAGGTCACTGTTAATAGCCAGGAGACCATTTCTTAACAATGAATTTATCTGATTGGTTTCCCTGTTTAATTGTAAGTGAACATTATGATTCATAGACTGCATTGTTTTATTATAACTTCTTCTAATATTTTCAAAATATAAACTTGCAACAAAATCAAAGTACTTTCTTATTCCTCTTCGTTTCTTTACTTTAGGTTCCTTTTCTGTTGATTCTCCTTTAACCTTATTAATCTCTTTATAGGATAACTCTTCCATTAAATCATCTCTTAAAATATCAAATCTACTAATAAGTTTTATATCTCTAAAATCTTTTCTATCAAGCTTTATTATCCTTGGTTCACCTAATATTTCCTCAATTTTTGTTATATAATCTTTCAGACTCTCTTCTAATGCTCTACTGAATATTGCTGAATATTTAAGAACGGTTTTATCTAAAATCTTAAACCCTATATTTTTTAAAAGAAGCTCAATAGTGAATATATATTTCTCCAAAAGAGTATCAATTGATTCTTTTTCAGTAACAAATCTACTGAAATAAGGTAAACCTGGCAATATAATTCCTAATAATCCATCCTTCTTTAGTAGTATTAATATCCTCGAGATAATACTATAAAGATCCTGATAGGAAATAGGTTTAAATGAACTTCTTATAATAGCAGCCTCGTATCTTTTACCCTTTTTTAATTCATCTTCTAAATTATGAAAATCTATTTCTGCTCTTAAATAATCATCTTTCTTTTCGATGTCTTTTAAAAATTCAATTGGGACAAAATTTATATCCTTTTCCTTACTAAGCTTTTCAAATAGAAAATCTTTTCTATTTGAATATAGAAGTATCTTATTATAATTTTTAAATTCATTATTACATATTTCTATTAACTCCTCTTCAGCCTTG
>Ga0209978_10000391_pt1 | contig 16312 bp, 16 predicted proteins | sample BentaG_FD_182805 | JGI IMG/M metagenome (GOLD analysis project Ga0209978, IMG submission 182805) | Deep subsurface microbial communities from South Atlantic Ocean to uncover new lineages of life (NeLLi) - Benguela_00093 metaG (SPAdes)... | ecosystem: Environmental > Aquatic > Marine > Oceanic >... | reverse complement strand
AGTTCTAAACTCAGTAGCATCAAATCTGGTAACCATACCAATGCCAGATTTCCCTTGGCATAAAGATTGCCAGCTTTGTTCTACTCCTATCCCTAAAGGTGTTACTGCCCCCACGCCAGTTACTACTACCCTTCTTTCCATATTCAATTCACCTCTTAGCAAGATATGTGACTTCTTCGCAATCTCGAACAAAATCAGGCTGAAATTCGGGAATCTGAAGCTGCCTCAGTGGAAGATTGGTGGTGTAGCAACAAAAAGGTACGCCGCCCAAAATTATCTATTCTCCTTTGATGTAACAATCAATTTAGCAACAATATCACTCAATTCTTTAGCTTCTTGCATAAGTTCAAAATGTTATCTCTCTCATTTTGCATTTTCCGATTTGCACTTTTCATTTTTCATTGAACAGTGGCGTCCCAACTATGATATTATCGATCAACCAAGTCTTTCCAATTTTTGCAGCGATGGCGATCAAGACATCCTTCCTTATCTCGTTTACCTCCTCCAATGTACCGGGATCGCAGACTGCCACATACTCCAACCTGATCAACTCCTCGGATGCCACCTCCTCCTTGATGCCTTCCATTATCTTCTTGCTTTTCCTCTGGCCCTTCTCTATCATATCTCGGGCCCTCATCAAAGACCTAAAAAGGACGGGCGCTGCCTTTCTCTCTCTCGGGCTCAGATATGTATTCCGAGAGCTCATGGCCAGCCCATCCGGCTCCCTCTGGGTGGGCAAAACAACTATCCTGATGTCCATATTGAGGTCCTCTACCATGCGCTTGATGATCACAGCTTGCTGATAATCCTTCTGGCCGAAGAAGGCAAGATCTGGCTTGACGATATTGAATAACTTTGTCACAACGGTCGTCACACCCCTGAAGTGTCCGGGTCTTGAAGCGCCCTCCAGTATCTCGCTGATCTTGCCAACATCAACAAAGGTAAGATAGCCTTCAGGATACATCTGCTGGACCTCTGGAGCAAAGATGACATCCACCCCTATCTGGCTGGCCAGCTTGTCATCCCTTTTCAGGTCTCGTGGATAGGCTTCGTAGTCCTCCCCACGGCCAAATTGAGCAGGGTTGACAAAGATGGAAACTACCGCTAAATCACTCTTATCCCTCGCCTCTTTGATGAGCGACAGGTGTCCCTTATGAAAGAAGCCCATGGTGGGAACGAAGCCGATGGTCCTCGCTCGCTTATGGGCATCGTTGCTAAACTTCTGTATCTCACTAATCGTCTTTATAATCTTCATCTCGATTGTTCGACCTTTTTAAGTTTCTTCAGCTCTCCTTCCTTTAACCTGAATGAATGCTCTGGGCCAGGGAACTTCCCGCTTGTCACCTCTCGTTTAAATTTAACGAGGGCCTCCTTCATCAGCGGCATCAGGTCGGCATATTTCTTCACGAATTTCGGCCTGAACCTCTCGAAGAGCCCAAGTATATCGTGGGTGACGAGGACCTGCCCATCGCAATAGACTCCAGCCCCAATACCGATGGTGGGAATCGATGCGCGCTCAGTGATCAACTTAGCTACTTCCTGGGGAATACACTCTAAGACTATGGCAAAGGCGCCAGCCTCCTCCAGTGCCTTTGCATCGTCGAGGAGCCCCTCAATCTGAGGCACTGTCTTTGCCTGGAGGCCAAATCCACCAAGTTGATGAACAGACTGAGGGGTCAGGCCGATATGGCCCAGCACAGGGATGCCTGCCTTGACTATGGCATCAATGGTTTGGGCAATCCTCCTGCCACCCTCTGGCTTCACAGCATGGGCCATCCCCTCCTTGACCAATCTTCCAGCGTTCCTGACTGCCTCCCCTATGTTCGCCTCGTATGACATGAAGGGCATATCAGCCACAAGGAGACAGTTCTTATTCCCCCTGGACACAGCCTGGGTATGCCTGATTATATCGGCCATAGTGACAGGAAGGGTATCTTCGTACCCTAAAACAACCATGCCCAACGAGTCGCCCACAAGGAGGACATCGATGCCAACCTCGTTCATCAAGCACGATGTGGGATAGTCATAACAGGTAAGCATTGTTATTTTCATTTCTTCCTGCTTCATCTGCCTCAGCTTGGTAGTAGTTACTTTCTCCATTTTTTCCCCCTAAACGCGTTTTACATAAATCCTCCGATGAAAGTAAATTTAACCCTCAGGTCCCAGAGGGCTTTCCTTATCCCGTCGGCCATCCCCTCGGCCATCTGCAAGGGTGTCTCACCTAGAAGAGATGCCTCCTCGAAACTGATTGTCAAAACCTCCCCATCCCTGACGAAGAGTTGTGCGCCCTTTCCCATTCCGATGACCTTTATCTCAGAGGATTCAAGCTCGGCCCTAAGGAGCCTATCGAGGTTCTCCACAATCTTGCCAACCCGTTCCTCAAGGATCTCCTTATCCTTTGAGACCAAAGTGAGTATTTCTCTTTTATCGAGATATATAGTCTTTGCCCAGAGGGGACCTCTCCTGCCATCCTTTGAGCTCAACTCCAGATAATGTGTGGTAGCCCTCCTATCAATCTCTGTTCCCTCCTCCTTCAACATCTCCCTAGTGTATATGAGCCTCTCCTGGACACTGGGGTGGGTCTGAAAGATGCCCGGGTCAACAGAATACCTACTTGCCTCTCTATTAGCCAGCCTCTCCAAAAAGGTAAATAGTCCAAGGGGGTTGAAGCCGACAGCCTGAATCAATCGGATCGCACTGAGGTCTGCTTCCCTCTCGTATCTCCTGCTATATTGATTGAGCACGGTGATGGAAATCAGGCTTCCTAAAACGGCGAGGTCTGGCTCCTTGGCCAAAGTGGCAGCCAGAATTGTGTATATATTAAGCTTGGTATTATCCGCCATCTGCTTCAGGGCATGCTTAAAAACGATATGTGAGATTTCATGGGCCAGAACCCCTGCCAACTCGTCTCTTGACTGAACGAAATTGACTAGCCCCCGGGTAACATAGACGTAACCTCCGGGGATGGCGAAAGCATTTGGTTCTTTCTCATCCAATATCGTAAAGTGATAATGCAGGTGAGGCCTACCAGACGCACCCGCCAGTGCATTCCCTATCTCTGAGATGAGTGATGTCTTTTCTTCATCCTCAACTACCTTATACCTCTCCTCCACCTCTCGCGCAGCCCTCTCGCCCAGCCTCTCCTCTTCGCTGAGGCCCACCTCTGCCCACAGTGGTTCGATACAAAACTCGCATAAAGCTATAACAATAAAGAGACACCCCAAGATGATAGACCCTGTCTTTCGCATCCCATATCCCTTGTACGCAGTATCTTCAATAGATATTGACATTTTGAGCCTCAATCTATCAGACCTTCGAAGAATGCATCTAAGAAAGCACCAACAGAATAAAGTTCTCTCTGCAAAACATTTTTATTTTGACGATGCGCTCGCCGGCATCTAGAATAGAGACGCATTTAGGAGCAGAGCGATAAATCAAAGTTCACCGATTTGTCGAGCCACTTTTATTTTAGCATATCTTGAGGGCGATTACAAGCCCCTAACGGGGCAGTCCCCGTTAGAAGGCTTCAAGAAAAGTTTTTTCAGATGACGCCCCTAACGGGGCAGGCAGCCCAGTGGCCCCTGCTTATCTCTTCCAGCTCCGGCTCTAACTGGCCACATTCCGGCTTTGCCTCAGGGCATCTCGTATGGAATCGGCATCCTTTCGGCGGATGAGAAGGATCTGGTATCTCCCCTTTCAGGATGATCCTCTCTCTCCGCTCTATAGTAGGGATAGCGGAAAGAAGTGCCCGGGTATAGGGGTGAAGAGGCTTACTATAGAGCTCTTGGACCTTTGCAACCTCCACAATCTTCCCTAAATACATGATGGCTACTCTATCACTTATATACTTTACTACCGCAAGGTCGTGGGCAATAAAGACAAAGGAAAGCTTAAATCTGGCTTGTAATTCTTTCAATAGGTTTAAAATCTGGGCCTGGATGGAGACATCCAGGCTGGAGACAGGCTCATCGCAAACCAGGAGCTCTGGTTCTACAGCTAAGGCGCGGGCAATCCCGATTCTCTGTCTCTGACCACCCGAAAACTGGTGAGGATACCTGAAGACATGTCCCTCCTCCAATCCCACAGTCCTTAGAAGTTGACTAATCCTTTCTCCTCTTTCGGCCTTTGCCACGTTATGAATGGCCATCGCCTCCCCGATAATATCACCCACCCTCTGTCGAGGATTTAGAGAGCCAAAAGGGTCCTGAAATATGATCTGCATCATGCCTCGCATCTTCTGTATCTGGTCTTTACTTAAAGCAAAGATGGGTCTCCCTTTAAAATAGATGGCTCCAGAAGTTGGCTCTAAGAGCCCCAAGATCAATTTTGCTACTGTCGTTTTTCCACATCCGCTCTCCCCCACGAGACTCAAGGTTTCCCCTTTTCGTAAAGAGAAGTCTATTCCATCGACTGCTCGAATCTTTGCAACCTCTCTTTTAAATATCCCCCTGGCCACCGGGAAGTACTTCTTAAGGTTCTCTACCCTCAATAAAGGCTCCATTATTACCTCAAAATCCTTAGGGTTTAGGGCTCAGGGGTTAGGGATTACTGCTATTTCTCCTGTTATCTGGCCAGATGGCATCTCACCCTATGCCCTGGAGCGACTTCTAGCATCTCTGGCTCTCTCTCCTTACAGACTGAAGTTGCATACTTACACCTAGGATGGAATCTGCACCCCGAGGGCCACTCTATCGGCCTGGGAACCATACCCTTTATAGTAGACAGGCGGGATCGAATAGTCTCAACTCTGGGGATAGAGTCCAATAATCCTAAAGTATAAGGGTGGGCTGGGGCTTTTAATATCCGATCGACCTTCCCATATTCTACTACCTTTCCAGCATACATTATCGCTAACCTATCTGAAACCTGTGCGATGATGCCAAGGTTATGGGTGATGAGAAGGATGCTCATTCCAAATCTGGCCTGCAATTCCTTGAGTAATTCCAAAATCTGGGCCTGAATAGTGACATCTAAAGCAGTTGTCGGCTCATCTGCGATCAAGAGCGACGGGTTGCACGCCAAGGCCATGGCGGACATGACCCTCTGCGCCATTCCTCCACTCAGGTTGTGGGGATAATCATAGATCCTTGATTCTGGTGAAGGGATACCCACAAGATCAAGCATCTGCACTGCCTTATTTCGGGCTTCTCTCCTTGAGAGTTCCTGATGAAGAATCAAGGTCTCTACTATCTGATCCCCTACAGTAAAGACAGGATTTAGAGAGGTCGCTGGTTCTTGGAAGACCATGGATATCTCCCTTCCCCTTATCCTCCTCATCCTATCTTCCGGATATTTTAATAAATCTTCTCCCCTGTAAAGGATCTGGCCACTTACTATCCTGCCAGGAGCCGGCACGAGCCTGAGAATGGATAGGGCTGTCACTGTCTTTCCGCAGGCACTCTCTCCCGCCAATCCAAGGACCTCATTTTGGCCTATTTCAAAATCTACTCCATCCACTGCTTTAGCCGTTCCCTCTTCAGTATAGAAGTAAGTAGAAAGGTCCTTTACCTCTAACAAAGTCTCGGCCATTTGTTGTGCTCCAATAGCAGATTCGCGTTCATTCGTGGTTCATATTTGTGCAATTCGCGTCCTACAATCTCGGGTTCAGAGCATCTTTCAGGCCCTCTCCCAACAATGTATAGCCCAAGACGGTGATGAGAATCGCCAATCCTGGAAAGAGGGATAGCCACCAGGCAAAGTCGATATACGCCTTTCCACTTGTTAAGATGTTCCCCCAGCTTGGAGTGGGAGGCTGAACTCCGATGCCCAAGAAGGAGAGGGCAGATTCTGTTAGGATGGCACCCGCTACTCCCAGTGTGACAGCAACTACTACTGGGGCCAGAGCATTGGGAAGGATATGGTTAAAGATGATACGCCAATCCGATGCCCCCAGGGCACGAGCCGCAGCAACGAACTCACGCTCCTTTAAACTCAAAAACTCAGCGCGCAGAAGCCTGGCTATCCCCGGCCAGCTAGTAATGCCTATGACGATCATGATATTGGTAATGGAGGGCTCCAGGATAGCGATTACTGCCAAGATCAGAAAGAAGGTAGGGAAGCAAAGCATAATATCCACAAAGCGCATGATGATGTTATCCACTCTTCCTCCATAGTAGCCGGCTAATGAACCCAAGATTATAGCGATGCCTACAGCAATCCCCACGGCAATAAAGCCTACTTTCAAAGAGACACGCGAAGCCCAGATCATCCGAGAGAATACATCCCTTCCCAGCTCATCCGTTCCTAAAAGATGGGCTTTGCTTGGCGGAAGGAGGATTTCCTTGACGTTAATCTCAGTTGGGTCGTATAGAGAGATCAGGGGTGCAAGAAAGGCAACAATAAAAAGGGTTAAAACAAGGATGCTGCCAGCCAAAGCTAACTTATTGCTCTTAAACCTCCTCCAGATTATCTTCGATAAACTCTCTTGTTTCATAACTGGTCACTCACACTACTTATATCTTATCCTGGGATCGACATAGGCATAAGCTATATCTGCGATCAAATTCCCCAACAAAGTTAAAACTGCTACAATGACCAATCCTCCCATAATCACTGGATAATCACGAGCCATGACAGATTCATAGAATAACCTCCCCATCCCAGGGATGGCAAATATGCTCTCGAAGATCACCGATCCACCAATCAAACCGGGAACGGATAATCCCAAGATGGTGACGATGGGCAGAAGAGCATTGCGCAGGGCGTGTTTGTAAATGACGACTCTTTCTGTCAGCCCCTTTGCCCGGGCAGTCCTGATATAGTCCTGGCCGATGACCTCAAGCATGTTGGAGCGCATATACCTTGAAAATCCTGCCAGGCCGCCAAATGCAGAGACAAATACTGGAAGAATCAAGTGCCTTGCCATATCTAACGCTCTCGGCCAGAATGGCAACGAGGCAGCAGCAAGGGAGCGAAGCCCGGAGACAGGAAGCCAGCCCAACCTTATCCCGAACAGGATCATCAAAAGCAGGGCAAGCCAGAAGGTTGGCATCGCGAAGCCAATAAAGACGAATACCGTAGAGGTCTTATCAAATAGGGAGTGGTGCCTTACCGCAGAGATGATGCCTATAGGGAGAGCAACAATAATGATGAGAAGTAAGGATAAGACGTTTATGGTTATGGTGATGGGTAATCTTTCTATGATCTTTAAGCTTACTAACCGATTATCGAGAAATGACCTTCCCAGGTCTAACCTAAAGAGTCTCCTCAGCCAGTCTAGGTACTGAATATGAAGGGGCTTATCTAACCCATAGAGTGACCTTAATCTTTCCACTGCCTGGGCGGAGACCCTGGGCTGCATATCAGTTACCAGGTCCGTTGGCTCACCAGGTGCTAAATGAATGACGACAAAGGAAATAATGGTTATCCCCAGGAGCAATGGAATTATCTGTAACAATCTTTTTGAAATATACCCAAGCATCTTCTGTCCAAGTAAAACCTCAAATTGGCTTTCACAATCCGGGCATTGACTCGGATTGATTATTTGTCAGGGTTGATTTTGATGCTTCTCAGGAATTTTTTATCTTCCTCGCCAAATATCTCTTCGAATTTGAGATGGGCCTTGCTAACTTTGTCCTTGGATGAGATCAAAAGTAGACCTAAAATTATGCTCAGGCCCGCTATTCCTATGTTATACTTCTTCTTTAACTTTGCCGCTCGCTGAGCAATTATTCTTTCTATGCTCTTCTTAATGGCTAATGATATATCCTCAATTTCTTCTTTTGCTTCCGGAGGTGCTTCTTCTGGGGCGGTAAGGGTTTCTCCTTCGGAAAAAGGAGAATCGAGCCCGAGCCTCGCAAGAATCTCTCTGATTCTCGGTTCTCTCAAAAATTCTTCAATCCTACTTTTTAGTTCCTCCCAAAGTCTTCGAGCTTCGTTGGGTTCCATATCCCCCTCCTTCGTGGCCGCGGTCTTGGCCCTCAACCTCTCTCTTGGCCTCGGAACCAATGGCCTCAAAATAGCACTCCTCGCTACAATAAAAGTGCTTTGACCTTTCAACCGGATGCCAACTGTCCCAATCACAGAAAGTTTTGAAAATTTTGCCGCACCACTCACAGGTTTTTTCAATTAATTTAAACTCATCTTTTTTATTGGGCACCATTACAAAAAAACACCTCTTTGTTGGTTATTGAGTGTACTTCTGTTCTTCCTTAGGAACATACCACCTTATGAAGTTATAACCGATCCCTAAGGGAGCAGGTTCTATCCCTCTAAATCTGGCATGGACAATTGGCAGGGCATCAGGGACGTAGAGAAAGACACAGGGCTGCTCCTCTGCTAAGATTTCATGGATCCTGTGATAGATTTTCTTGCGCTTATCCTTATCAAATACCCTCCTTCCCTCAAGCAAAAGGCGATCGACTTGGTCGTTCCTATAGGAGATGAAATTAAATTCCCCCTCCTTTGTCTTTGACGAATGCCAGATGTCATAGCAGTCTGGGTCCCTGCTCAGGGACCAACCAAGGATGATGGTCTCGAACCTCTTCTTATCCACAAACTCATTGATAAAGGCTGTCCACTCCACCACCCTGATCCTTACCCTTATCCCCACTCCCCTCAACCTGCTCTGGATAATCTCTGCCGTCTTGCGTCGTGCATCGTTGCCCTGATTGATGAGGACAGTAAACTCAAAGGCCCTCCCATCCTTATCCAGCCAGCCATCCCCATCACTATCCCTCCAGCCTGCCCGCGAAAGCAGTTCTTTGGCCCTGGCTGGGTCATAGGGATAGGACTTAACATTAGGACTATGAGCCCAGGACTCTGGAGGAAAGGGGCCAGTGGTTATTCTTCCCAGACCCAATAATACCCCATCGATGATCTCCCCTTTATCTATTGCATAAGAAATTGCCTGTCTCACCCTCTCATCCTTGAACCGATCATCCAATATGTTAAAGCCAAGATAGGTATAGCCAAAGCTTGGATACCTAAACTTATTGAAATTTCCCTTGAAGTACTGAGTATTGGTTTGCCTGGCATATTGAATGGGAGTGAGCCCTGCTTCATCGATCCCTCCGGATTTCAATTCAAGAAATATGGTTGCCTGGTCTGGAATAATGCGATAGATATACCTATCGATATAGGGCCTTCCCTCAAAGTAATCGTAATTCGCTACTAATGTAATCCTATCCCCTGTGATCCACTCCTTGAACTTATAGGGACCGGTGCCCACTGGGTGGCGACTGAACTGGGTATTGTTTAGATCTTCTTTCTCCAGAAGGTGCTTTGGCATGATGGCCATCCCCCATGATGAAAGTCCGGGCGAGAATGGTTCCTTATAGGTTACTCTGACGGTATAGTCATCCAGGATCTCGATCTTTTCTATTCTTTCAAAGTCACCGCTATATGGGGTCTTTACCTCAGGATCGATTAACTTCTGATAGGTAAAGAGAACGTCCCTGGAAGTGAAAGGCTCGCCATCGTGCCACCTCACCCCTTTTCGCAGGAAGAAGGTAATCACAAGGCCATCTTCTGAAACCTCCCAGGATTCAGCAAGATCCCCGACGAGCTCAATGTCTTTATTATACTTCACAAGGCCATTGAAGACCAGGCCAACGATATCAGCGGATGCGCTATCCGAGGCTAAGATGGGAACTAAGTTTCGAGCATCGCCGATGGAGCCGACGACAATGGCATCCCCATAAGCCTGCCCGCCGCCGACCTGAGCCGAAGACGATGGCAGGCGGAACGGCTCCCCCGTCTTTCTTTGAATAGTAAGTTTCTCTGGCCTTTCCTTAGAACAGCCTGTGACGGATATGGCTCCAATCAGGAGAGTCAGTACCAGCCCCCTTTTAAACATATGTGCCATTCCATTCAACAAAATATAAAAGTTAAATCGCAAATCACTGTCCTAAATAACCAGAAAATACCCTTTTTTCAATCTGGCCACTGGTTACAGGTTTCTGGTTTCTTCTGTTCAAACATTTTTATTTTGCATTTTGGTATTTAAAATGCGTAGCATTTTAAATCTAGCAAGCGAAGCGAGCGTCATATTTATCTGTCTTCGGTCGGCCTCAGTACGACAAGAGTATGGCAGTTGAAATATTTTTTGGCCACCCGCCTTACATCTTCGGAGGTAACCTGCTCTACGAGGTTTGGATACATACTATCGAACTCGAAGCCAAGACCCAGTAGCTCATACCAGCCAAGATACCAGGCCTGTCGAGAATTTTTTTGGTGGTCTAAGGCGAAGCTTCCCAAGCAAAATGACTTTGCCCTGGCCAGCTCATCACCACTTACTAGCTCATCCTTTATCCGCTTGATCTCGGCTATCACCAACTCCTTGGCCCTGGACAGGTTCTCTGACCTCGTCCCAAGATAGATGCAGTAGTGGCTCGGCCCCTTGCGTGTAGGGAAGAAGGACCCGACCTCATAGGCTAAGCCAACGACTCCCCTCAGGTCTTCAAAGAGCCGGGAGCTCATCCCTGAGCCAAGAATAGCATTGATAACCTTGAGGGCAGGATAATCTTTCGCTCCGACGGAAGGGGCTAAGAAGCCAAGAATCAGGAAGGCTTGCTCAACCTTCCTGGCCTTGGTGACCTCTGTCGACTTGACCTTTTTGGGCTCAACTAGTTCGGCTTGCTGAGGGAGGCTTCCCGGCTTGTCGCCAGTCGCCAAGGGCGAACCTCGCCAAAGGCGGGAGGCGAACCTCGCCTTCGGCGGGAAGCTCTCGAAGGCTTGGGAAATTTTCCCAATTATGTAGTTAGCCTTAACATCTCCCACTACTGCGATTATCGTCTTGTTAGCCAAGTAATGGGACTTATGGAAGGCAACGAGATCATCCCTCCCTATGGCCTCAACACCTTGCTTTGTACCGAGTATTGGCCTGCTGTAAGGATGCCCCTGATAAAGGGTACCCTTGAATAAATCATAGGCAGACTCGAACTTATCATCCTTCAGCTTGTCAATTTGGGCCAGTATCACCCTTCGCTCCTTGGCCACCTCCTGCTCTGGAAATACAGGATTTCTTATCACGTCGGTGAGGATATCCAGGCCAACTTTAAGTCCTTCAGGCCTAGTCACGACCGAAACCTCTATATAGTCTGGGGCCGTAGATGTATCTATCAGGCCACCAGCTGACTCTAACTGCAAAGCTATATCAAATGCAGACCTACTCTTTGTACCCTTCAAAATGAGGGACTGGCAAAAGTTCCTTATTCCGCAAAGCCTGTCAGTCTCATGTTCGGCGCCGACATCGAGGAAGGCCTCGAGTGCGACGATCGGAGCCTTATGATCCTCTTTGACCAAAACAGTCAGTCCATTTGGAAGGACCGCCTTTTTGACCCTCGGGGCTTTGGCCAATGGATCAGCGAGGCTGATGAAACTCAGGAAAAAGACTAACCCTAAAATAGCCATACATATCTTAAAGGTTCTCTTCATATAAAACTCCATGGTTTTAATATTTTATTATTTTATCTAATGGACATGAATGCCAAAAAACTTGTAGTTTCCTGATTTATCAGGCCAAATGACCGAAACAATTACAAGTTAACGACTAAGGGCCGTTGTAGTCCTTGGCTTCAGCAGAACAGTAGTATAATTTTCGGTATTGAAGTATTTCCTGGCCACTCGGCTTATATCCTCAGGGGTAACCTGCTTGATCTTATCAAGATAGGTCCTGACGAAATCGAGGCTGCCTGCTATGGCATCATAGAACCCAATGGTGCTCGCCAGGTCCAAAGCAGTCTCGTTGCCAAAGACATATTCAGATGTAAGAAGGCTCTTTGCTCTATGGAGCTCCTCGGTAGAGACCAATCCATCTCTCAGTTTTTCTATCTCGTGGATGATTGCCTCTGTAAGCTTATCGGTCTTTTTATAATCGCCAATGGCATGGATAATGAATATGCCGGGTTCCCTCTGGGTTAAGAAGCTGGCATCTATATGGGAGGCAAGCTGCTTTTGTTCTCTGATGGCCTGATGTAGGCGAGACCCTCTGCCTCTGCCAAGAAGGTAGAGAAGGACGTCCGTAGTATAGACATCCCTTGGGCTTTTTATACCTGGCGCAGAAAAACTTATCGCCATATAGGTTCTACTTATATCCCTTTTCTCGGTCACCAATTCCATCTTTCCCTTGAGTGGCTCAGACGCTCTACCCTTTTGTGGCAGGGACCTGGCCCGAAACCCAGAGAAGGCTTCTCTAACCTTTGAAAGTATCTCCCTTTTCTTGAAATCTCCACAAATGACCAGCGTCATATTGTTGGGAACATAATGGGTATGGTACCAGTCGAGCATCTCCTGCCTTTTGATCTTCTCTACCACCTCCTCGGAGCCGAGTATGGGCAATCTGTAAGGATGGCTTTTGAAGGTAGTCCTATATACCAGACTCCAGAGCTCACTTGTAGGGTTGTCTTGGCTCCTTTTTATTTCCTCGAGGACGACCAGGCGTTCCCGAGCCAACTCTGACTCGTCGAAGAGTGGGTTCATGATAAGATCTGCCAGGCATTCAAGGGCAGGGTCGAAGGATCTTTTCGGGACGACTACATAATAGTGGGTAAAGTCCCGTGAGGTGACCCCGTTCCAGTGTCCCCCGACAGACTCTATGAGCCAGCTTGCCTCACCTGGCTTCCTCTTAGATGTCCCCTTGAATAACATATGTTCAATGAAGTGCGATATCCCGTTATTTTCCTCGTTCTCATCTGCCGAGCCAACCCCAACATAGATATCCAACACCACTACATCTGTATCTTTGATCTCTTTTGTCAGGACCCTCAACCCATTTGATAGAACACATTCTTTAAATTTAAATTCCTGCTCAAGGCAGCCTGTCAGCACAATGAGCATACTTAAAAAAAATACCGCAAGAAGCGGTAAATCTCTCTTCATTATACAAAACTCCAACTTCAAACACTCAGGTCAACTTTCAGGCCTGCCCCGTTGATAGCGAAGCTTATCTGCGGAGCCTGCCCCGTTAGACTCTTCAAAATAATATCACTTTATAGGAGAGTCTAATGGAGACTGCCCCGATAAATGGATGGGGCTTGCCCTTGCGTGGCAACCCTCGCAAGAATGTCAAATGTCAACCTGGCACCCACCATAGGATTGACGCCTTTATTGACATAAATCTGGCTTGTAACTACGAAGTCTTTTCTTCTCCGCCTGTATCTTTTTTTCTTTTAAGATTCTTTCTTTTGCTCTCTTTGATCTCTTCCGTTTTTGCCTTTTTATCTTTTCAATCCGTTTTCTCTCCTCATTTTGCTGTCCTATAAGCATCTCTTCGATCTTATTCGCCAGAATCCTGCGCGCCAAAAAACGATTAAGCGCCTGAGACCTTTCTCTTTGACACTTTACCTCAATACCTGTAGGGATGTGCCTTAAATAAACACAAGTAGATGTCTTATTTAATTTTTGTCCACCTTTCCCACCAGAGCGAATAAACTTCTCTACTATATCCTTCTCAAAAATCTTAAGACGCTGTATTTTATCTTCCAGTGCTTTCTGTTTTTTGGGATTCACTCCATAAATAATCATTATCAGATTATCCTTCTTAATCTATTCTCGCTGTTTTTCTTTTTGGCTCCATTACCTGGTTCAAAAGAGGAACTCCTTTTTAAAAAACTCTCAACTTTGCGAGTAAAACAGGCTCAATAAATAAGTCTCCCAGAAGCGCTCAGAGAAGCCTGGCACCTATTCAGTATACCCCCTATGTTTAGTATCTCCTGCTCCTTTGGAAGTAGGGTTTTTGCTTTCGTTCTATACCCTCACAAAGCTTTAAATCACTTTCTATAGGTTTATAACCTCTCAAAAACCGTATATGAAGTTCTGGCCAGACGCAAAATTGAAATGAAAATTAGCATAATTGCAATACTTCCTTCGGTTAAAATCGTAAATACACTTCTGCTGCACAATCAAAACACTCCTCAGGAGCGCCTGTAAAACTTCCATGAGGTTAGATTTAGCCTGATTTTTTTCTCAAAAATTGGGGCCCAGGACTATTTCACTCTATCCGCTTTACAACTTTGGTCTGGGGCAGATCTGCCAATAACTCTGAGATGGACCTCCCCATCACCGAATGGATCAGGTCCGGGGCGATCTCGGCTAAAGGAACAAGGACGAAGGCCCTCCGGTGCATCTCGGGGTGTGGAATGACAAAATCCTGGGCTTCTATCTTTTTATCATCATATAAAAGGATATCAAGGTCAACAGTCCTTGGGCCCCACCTTAAATCTCTTTTTCTGTTGAGCGCTTCTTCTATCTCCTTCAGGGCTTCCAGAAGCTCCCTCGGTTTAAGGGTAGTCTCTACCTTCAGAACTCCATTGATAAACCAGCGCTGATTTTCATATCCTACTGGTTCAGTCTCATATAAAGAAGAGACCTCACGGACCTTAATGTCTTTGCGCTGTGCCATTAATTTAATGGCATCCTCGATATTCCTTCTTCTGTCGCCCAGGTTGGAGCCCAGACCGAGATAGGTAATGGCCACTACTCTCCCCTTTCACCCTTACTTCGCCTTCTTATTTCGACAGCTACGTAATCTAAAGGGCCCCCTAAGGATACTCCTGGCTTTTTTATCCGTACCATGACTTCGTCCACTTTGAACCTCTGTAAAATCTCCTGAGCTACATCTTCCGCCAATGCTTCTATGAGGTTATACCTCCTGGCCTCTTGAACCTCATTGACCAGGTTGAATACCTCCTGATAATCTACAGTCCTTGCCAAGTCATCTGCCCGAGCTGCGTCGGCTAAATTCAGGACCAGCTCCAGGTCCATAAGGAAGTTCTGACCCTTCCTCCTTTCATGAGGGCTGACCCCATGGTAGCCATAAAAGGAGACATTTGCGAGCTCGATCTTATCCATTTTCAGTCCCATTTTAGCTTGCCGATCCTCTTCACTGCTTCGGCAAGCCTGGCCTCATCCACGGTCAGGGCGGTCCTGACATACCCTTCTCCGTGCTCGCCAAATCCAGTTCCTGGTGTGACGACTATCCCTGCCTTGCTTAGCAGAGCCTCACAGAGAGATGCGGAGGTATAGCCCTCGGGCACTGGAATCCAGACATAGAAAGCAGCTCCGGGAACAGGTACAGACCAACCAAGCTCTCTCAATCCATTGACCAGGATATTCCTCCTTTTTTTATAGATAGCCATGGCCCTGGCGATGGAATCCCGGCCAGACCTAAGGGCCTGTATGCCGGCATATTGGATAGCCCTAAAGACTCCTGAGTCGAGGTTGCTTTTGACCCCTCGCAGGCCGGCCAAGATATCCGGGTTGCCCACCGCGAAGCCAATCCTCCAACCAGTCATATTATAGGTCTTGGACAGGGAATGGAACTCGACAGCTACATCCTTTGCACCCTTTGCTTCTAAAAAGCTCGGGGCCTTATAGCCGTCATAGCCAAGCTCAGAGTAAGCAGCATCATGACAGACCAGGATATCATTGGCCTTCGCAAATTCGACAACGCGCTCGAAGAATCTAATATCTGCAACTGCTGCAGTAGGGTTGTTGGGATAATTGAGAAAGATTAGCTTTGCCCTTCGAGCAACATCCCTATCTATTCCATCCAGGTCTGGTAGGAAACCGCCCTCGCTCAACAATGGCAGAGGATATGTTATCCCTCCGGATAAAATCACCCCTGCTTTGTATACTGGATAGCCAGGGTCAGGAATCAGGGCATAATCGCCCTCATTCAGAAAAGCTAAAGGAATGTGACCAATCCCGTCCTTCGATCCGATGAGAACCAAGACCTCATCGGTTGGATCCAGGTCTACATTAAATCTACTTCTAAACCAGTCAGCTACCGCTTCCCTGAATTCGAGCATCCCCTCATAGGTGGGGTACCTATGATTTGCTGGATCCCTGGCTGCCTCGCACAGTTCATCAACGATAGCCAATGGGGTTGGGATATCTGGGTCTCCAATGCCAAGGTCGATAACATCCACCCCTTCAGAGATTGCTCTGGCCTTGGCTTCATCGATCTTGGCAAATAGATATTTGGGTAATAGTTGAATCCTCTGGGATCTTTCTATCATCTGGATTATACCCTTTTACCCGCACACGACGGGGTTCCTAACGGGGCTTGCCCCGTAGATATATTATCAACGGGGCTTGCCGAATATGCTCGTCAGATATGTAACTGCGCCAGCGCCAATGAGAGCATGAAGCACATTGATTTTACCCACCACCAACCAATGAGCACTATAAAGGATCCAGGCTCCTAAACAAGCGCCACAAAAAGCAATCACTATCGCTCCCCACCGACCTCCTGGCAGTCTCCTTCGTAGACCATAATTGCCTATCGAGCCTACAAGGACCCCAATCACTGCCAGAGTAAGCAAGCTCTTCCAAAACCACATCTCTTTTCCCCTCCTCTACTTTAGCTTCA
>Ga0209978_10000390_pt1 | contig 16324 bp, 15 predicted proteins | sample BentaG_FD_182805 | JGI IMG/M metagenome (GOLD analysis project Ga0209978, IMG submission 182805) | Deep subsurface microbial communities from South Atlantic Ocean to uncover new lineages of life (NeLLi) - Benguela_00093 metaG (SPAdes)... | ecosystem: Environmental > Aquatic > Marine > Oceanic >... | reverse complement strand
CCTCCTACCGGCCACTGAATGACAATATCATCAATGGCCGAATCAGGGGGCTGGCTGGCGTTGTCGGCTGCAATAATGCCCGGGCTAAGCATAATGAGGCTCACATTGCCATGGTTAAAGAGCTTATCAAGAATGATGTGCTGGTACTTCAGACAGGCTGCAGCGCCATGGCCAGTGCTATGGCTGGGCTTATGGTCCCAGAGGCAGCCGCTAAATATGCTGGCAAAGGACTGGCTGAAGTATGCGAAACGGTAGGTATTCCACCGGTATTGCACATGGGTGCTTGTGTGGATAATAGCCGTATCCTGATGGCAGCTACTGCTGTGGTTAAAGATGGCGGGTTGGGTGATGACATCAGTGACCTGCCTGCTGCCGGTGCTGCTCCTGAGTGGATGAGTGAGAAGGCAATCTCTATCGGTCAGTACTTTGTTGCTTCTGGGGTATTCACTGTATTCGGTGTAACCTGGCCCACCACGGGCAGCAAAGAGGTAACCGACTTCCTGTTTGAGGGCATGGAAGAGATATATGGCGGCATGTGGGCGTTTGAACCAGACCCGATTAAAGCTGCCCACCTTATGATTGAGCATATTGACAAGAAGCGCAAAGCTCTGGGCATTGACAAGGCTAGAGAAAGAGTACTCTATGATATGGAGATGAGGCGAGAGCTGGACGTGGTGTAAATGCTAAACCAGCAAAATATAATAGGAGGGCTTAAGAGATGTCTAAAATAATTGCGTCAGCAGCCATTAGAGGAGCTCATAAGATTGTAGAACAGGCTGAGAAGAAGTGGCAGCAGGCGATGGATAAATGGGGAGCCAGCGAACCGGTTGGCTTTCCCAATACCGCTTATTATCTGCCAGTAATCTACGGCATTCTTGGTCTCAAGGTGGAAAAGCTGGGTGACATGGAGCAGGTATTGAAAAAGTGCAAAATCATACTCCCGCCGCTGGTGAGGGAGACTCACCCGCTACCCTATCTGGCACCAGCCCTTGATGCCGGGATGGTAACATTCTTCGCCGAGGAAATCATTGAAGTCATAAGGTATCTGGAGCAGCCAGATTTCTATACCAAACAGGAAGACCCGACTGATAGTAATATCTGGTTGGGTGCTGCCGATGATATCATCCTCAGGAAGAGGGGCATAGAATTTGTTGATGGCACTGCCCCTGGCTTTGCCGCTATCCTCGGCGCGGCGCCTACCACTGAGATAGCCGCCAAAATCGCTCAAGAACTTCAGCAGAAGACCCTCTATGTCTTTATGTCGGCTGAGTACAATGGCAAGAGGTTCTCCGAGCAGCTTGTGGAGGCAGGAATACAGATTGGCTGGCCAACTCGTCTGGTCTCGTTTGGTCCTGATGTTTCGGCAACTGTATTTGCTGCTGGCTTTGCCACCAGAGCCGCTCTTACCTTCGGTGGCATTGAGCCTGGTAGCTATAGAGAGGTGCTCATCTATAACAAGGACCGTGTCTTTGCCTTTGCCCTGCCTCTCGGCTATGTTACCGATGAGTGGTATGCCAATGCCGCCGGGGCAATAAACTTTGGCTTCCCGGTTATTGCTGACACACCAATACCTGAGGTTTTACCTACGGGAATCTGCACCTATGAGCATGTCGTCTCTAATGTCCCCCACGATAAGCTGGTAGCCAGGGCGATAGAGGTGAGAGGGTTGAAGGTTACAGTGGCTGAGGTGCCAATTCCAGTAGCCTTTGGTGCTGCCTTTGAGGGGGAAAGAGTTCGGGGCGAAGATATTTACCTGGAGTGTGGTGGTGGCAGAACCTCAATGGTGGAGTGGGTTACCAGCAAGCGGATGGACGAAGTAGAGGATGGCAAGATTGAAGTAATTGGACCTGAGCTAACAGATATTCCCGCTGGCTCAAGATTACCCCTGGCCATAGCTGTTGAAGTCGCCGGCCGGGAGATGCAAGAGGACTACGAGCCTATCCTGGAGCGGCAGATTCACCATCTTATAAACTACGCTCAGGGGGCGATGCACATCGGGCAGAGGGATATTGCCTGGTTGCGAATTAGTAAGCAGGCGGTGGAAAAAGGCTTCAAGCTCTCTCATATCGGTACCCTCCTCCATGCCAAACTGCACCAGGATTTTGGACGAATATTTGATAAGATGCAGGTCACACTTTATACCGAAGAAGACAAAGTAAAAGAGATAGTGGAAAAAGCTAAAGCAGTATATGGAGGTCGAGATGCCCGAATTGAGGGCATGACCGACGAAACCACCGATACATACTACTCATGCACCCTGTGTCAGTCCTTTGCTCCAGGCCATGTTTGCTGCATTAGTCCGGAGAGAACCGGACTTTGTGGTTCCTATAACTGGATGGATTGTAAAGCTGCCTACGAGATTAATCCTACCGGACCTAATCAACCGGTGGAGAAGGGGGAAGTTATTGATGCCAAGTTTGGGCAGTGGAAGGGTGTAAACGACTTTATCTTGAAGGCTTCCCGCGGCAAGATAGACCATTATAACTTCTACAGCATAATAAACGACCCCATGACCACCTGTGGCTGTTGCGAGTGTATTGCTGCTGTCCTTCCCCTGTGTAATGGCATAATGACAGTGAATAGAGAATATACTGAAGATACCCCTTGCGGGATGAAATTTACTACCCTGGCTGGGACTATTGGTGGTGGTCTAAGCACTCCCGGCTTTGTTGGTCACGGCAAGTATAATACCACCCAGAGAAAATTCGTTCTTGCTGATGGTGGTTTATTAAGAATGGTCTGGATGCCCAAGATGCTAAAGGAGGAGATTGCTGACCGGCTCAAAGCCAGGGCTACAGAGATGGGTGTTCCCAACCTGCTTGACATGATTGCTGATGAGACGGTAGGTGTTACCGAGGAAGAGATTCTTCCCTTCCTGCAGGAGAAGGGTCACCCTGCTCTTACCATGGACCCAATACTAGGCTAGGAAAGGAGTATGAAAGAATGCCGCTTACTGGAATAGAGATATTCAAGCTACTGCCCAAGACGAACTGTGGCGAATGTGGAGTGCCCACCTGTCTTGCCTTTGCTATGAGTCTAGCTGCCGGGAAAGCAGAATTAAGTGCCTGTCCCCACGTCTCGGAAGAGGCGAAGGCTCAACTGCAAGAGGCATCAGCACCACCGATTAGGCCGGTTACTATCGGCGTCGGCGACAGGGCGTTGAAGGTTGGCGGCGAGACAGTTATGTTTCGCCATGAAAAGAGGTTTGAGAACCCTCCTGGTTTGGCTCTGCTTATCAAGGATACTATGGAGGACTCTGAGGTTGATGCCAGGCTGGAAAGATTTAAACAGCTCCAATATGAGAGGGTGGGGCTCATCCTCCGCCCTGAACTGGTAGCGGTAAAGGATGAATCGGGAGATGCCAGTAAATTTGAAGCACTGGTCAATAAAGTGAAGCAAAGTAGTGACTGCGGCATTATTCTGATGAGCAGTAATCCTGACATTCTGGCTGCTGGCGTGAAGGCTTGTGCTGACCGAAAACCGCTGATATACGGTGCTAACAAAGACAACCTGGACCGCGTGGCGGATTTGGCTAAGGAGCATTCTTGTCTGGTAGGAGTAAAAGCTTCCGGTCTGGAGGAACTTGCCGAGCTGACTACAAAACTAAACGAGGCTGGTATAAATGACATTGTTATCGATTCCGGGTCAAGAACCGTTCGCCAGGCATTTGAGGACCAGGTAATCATCAGGAGCGCTGCCTTAACTAAAAAATTTCGTCCCTTAGGCTTCCCCACCATTGTTTTCCCCTCAGAGATGACTGATGACCCGATGAAGGAGGCAGTAATCGCCTCCATGTTTGTGGCTAAATATGGTGGTATCATTGTCCTTTCCGATTTTCAGGGAGAAAGCCTGTTTCCTCTGCTCGTGGCAAGGCTGAATATCTATACCGACCCTCAGCGGCCACTGGCTACCACCCAGGGAATCTATGAGATTGGTGACCCTGATGAAAATTCTCCGGTGCTTATTACTACCAACTTTTCACTCACTTATTTTATTGTTTCTGGTGAAATAGAATCCAGCAAGGTTCCCAGCCATCTTCTGGTTATGGACACTGAGGGGCTCTCGGTTATGACCTCCTGGGCGGCTGGGAAATTTGTTGCCGATGCTATTGCCCCCGTTGTCAAGAAGAGCGGGGTTATGGATAAGGTCAAACACAACAAATTGATAATCCCGGGGTATGCTGCTGCTGAAAGTGGCGGCTTAGAAGAGGAGTTACCCGGCACGGAGATTCTGATTGGTCCCCGGGAAGGAGCTAACATCCCAGCCTATCTTAAGGCGTGGAAACCGTAAGGAGAAAAAGATGATCCTTATCGCGGAAAGCATAAATGTTATGTCCCAAACCCTCGGTCCGGCAATGAAGGAGAGGAACCCCAAGCCTATTCAGGAAATGGCTAAGGCTGAGGTTAAAGCCGGGGCGGATTATCTTGACATCAACATCGGTCCTGCCCGGAGGGGTGGGGATGAGTTGATGCAATGGATGGTCAATACGGTGCAGGAAGTTACTGACCTGCCATTGTCACTGGATACAACCAACCCGGTGGCTATGGAGGCTGGATTGAAGGTTTGTAAAAGCAAGGCCTTAATTAATTCTATTTCCCTTCAGCCGGATAGGTTGGAGTCGGAGTTACCCCTGGTCAGTAAATACAATGCGTCTATGATCGGGTTGTTATGGGGGGTAGAGGGGATGCCCCGAGATGCTAACGAAAGGTGTATGCATACCGTTGACCTGGTCTATAAAGCTAATGAGATGGGCATCCCTAATGAGGATATTTGGATTGACCCTATTGCTAGCCCGGTGTCGGTGGAGATAAACCAGGTAAAAGCCTGCCTGGAATTTATGAGCATGCTGGGAGAGATTGCTCCCGGGTGTAAATCTACGGTAGGTCTCTCTAATATCTCCAACGGCACTCCCGCTCACCTCAGACCTTACCTTAATCGGACTTATCTGATAATGCTTATGAGGTACGGACTTCACTCAGCCATAGCCGATGTCTTTGACCCTGAGCTAATCAAAATAGCCAGAGGTGAGATACCGGAGATTGTTGACTTGGTGCATCGGGTAATGGATGGCTACAAACCTGACCTTTCCTCGTTAAGTCAGAAAGAAATGGAACATGTGAAAACGGTCAGGGTTCTTACCGGTGAATCACTCTATTCGTATTCCTGGCTTGAGATATAATCAGGGTATCGGAGGTTCGATACCTGCACGGTTTATTGAACAGGATAAAAATAAAACTTTTGAGAAGAAATAACTTATTGCTGCTTTACAGCAGTTGCTCGTATCAAGTCAACACCTTGCCAAGTAAGTCTAACTTATATTGTGCTCTATCACCATCGTTACAGTGACACTAAAATCACATATGAGGCAGTATCTAAAGCATTGGGAATTGATTTACATGAGGCTGAAAAGCGATGAATAAAATGGCTTCTCAAAAAGAGCGAGCGCAGGTTGAGGAGGTAATTAATGAAGCTAGCGGGAAAATATATTTGCCTCCTTGTCAGATAGCCTGCCCTATTGGAGAGGACATTCAACGTACTAATGCTATGATTGCTCTTCTGCCTCCGGATATCCAGGAGGCTTCCAGCCGGATAATAAGTATCGGCGATGAAATATATGATAAAAATCCCCTATTCCCCATATGCAGCTATATATGTGGGCTTTGTGAGAAAGAGTGCAATTACAAAGACAAGACCGGGGCAGTGAGAAGGAGAATGCTCAAGCGATTCCTCAACGATTATTATCTTCCATATCTGGAGACCAAACCCCCACTTCCCCTGCCAACCAAAGAAAAGGTTGCTTTGATTGGAGGCGGACCAGGGAGTTTAATGTGTGCGTATATGCTGGGTAAAAAGGGCTACCAAGTAACCATCCTGGAAAGAGGCTCCCAATTAGGGGGCGCTCTGAGGTATATCCCCAAGTATCGTCTTCCGGGGAATATAATGGATACTACTATAGATGCTCTGATAAGAATTGCCCACATAGAAGTCAAATTGGGGGTCAGAATGGGCACTGACGGTAAAACGCTGGATGACCTTAAAAACGAAGGTCACCAGGCTGTATTCATTGCTACCGGCACCCCTAACTCCAGATCGCTTACCATTGAAGGCAAAGGAGTAGCCGGAGAGGAGCTAGACGGGGTCATGTTCGGGTTGGACCTCCTCTCTGATGGGAACCAGGGGAAGCTCTCCCCTCAGCTCTTTCAGGGTAAGAGAGTGATAGTGGTGGGGGGTGGGAATGTAGCATTTGATGTAGCCAGAACTGCCCGAAGGCTTGGTGGAGATGCTTCTATTGTCTGTCTGGAGTGTGAGGATAAATCTTCAAGAGATGGCATTCCAGCTGATATAGAAGAAATAGAGGGTGCTAGTGAAGAAGGAATACGAATAACCTGCTCCCGGGGTGTAGAAGAGATAATCGGGGAAGGTGGAAAATTTAAAAAGATAAAGTGTCCCCAATGTATATCGGTGTTTGATGAAGCCGGATTATTTAATCCCAAGTTTAACTATAGTGATGTGATATATCTTGAGGGCGATGTGTTACTAGTCACCATAGGGCAGGCCCCGGAGCGAGCATTTTACCAGCAGGAGGGCTTGCTGGATGAGAGGGGTAGGCTTGACATCGATCAGCTTACTCTAATGAGCAATCGCCAAGAAGGGGTTTTTATCGGAGGCGATGTAAGACGGGCAGGTTTTGCCGCGGAAGCGATGCGAGACGGGATAATAGCCGCAGAGTCTATAGACCGATATATTAAAGGAGAGGACCTTAAAGCAGGAAGGGAAAAAGAGTATGAAGGTGCGGCTATCCCAGAACGTAAGGATTACAAGCCTCAGCCTGAACTGGTATGGGCACCAGTGGATGAAAGGCTAAATTTTGAGCCTTTTGAGAAAGGATTCACCCTGGAACAAGCGGTGGAGGAGGCTAAAAGGTGTCTCTATTGTGGACCGTGTAAAAGCTGTAAAGCGTGTGTGGCTTTAGAATTTCAGCCGGATATACCAAAAATCAAATTAAATGAAGATTTGTGCATTCAGTGTGGTAACTGCGTCTTTTACTGCCCTTATAATGCGGCTAAACTGGAGAGTCCGGGGGCAGTTAGTTTCAATTTAAGTGCCTGTCACGGGTGTGGCTTGTGTATTGCCATGTGTCCGGCTATAGCCCTGGACCTGGAGTATTGGGAGAGGGAACGTATTTCAACCTTAATTTCCCAGCTGGCATCGGAAATGGAACAGCCAAAGATTTTGGTGTTTCGTTGTCAGTGGGCTACATTCCCAATACTGAATGATAAACCCTCACCAAATATTGGCTACATAGACCTGCCCTGTGCCTCAAGAGTGGACGAATTTCACATATTGGAGGCTTTCCAGAAAGGTGTAGATGGTATTTTGGTAATGGCGTGCCTCGAAGAGGACTGCCATCGAGGGACGGGGAGCCGATGGGCGCAGCACACAGTAGCCAAATTGAAGAAAAAGCTAGCCGAAATAGGTCTTCAGGATAGACTTCATTTCTGTACTGTATCTTCAAGACATCCCGGGGAATTTAAAAATGAGTTAACCAAATTTTACCAGAGTGTAGAAGCTGTTGGTTCTAAGGAGAGCAAATGATAGTAACAACGCTAAAACCTTTAGACGAAATTATGGATTTTATCTCCCCCTATAAAAATATTATGATAGTCGGCTGTGATGGTTGCACCCAGCCTCCGAGAGGCATAAAAGAGGCCGAGACCTTAAGTCAACTACTGGAGCTTGCCGGTAAGCAGAAAAATAAAGAATTTAACTTTAAAATAATCACCATGGCTAAACAGTGTGATTCCTATTTAGTGACTTCTATACTTGAGCCTCAAACGGAAGGCGTGGAAGCAATACTCTCTTTGGCTTGTGGAATAGGGGTACAGGAAATAGCCGAGCTTTTTTCTGGAATTCCCGTGTTTCCGGCGCAAAATACCCATTTCATGGGGGCAGAGGACAGAGAAGCAGGTACTTTGGAAGAAAGGTGTGCCGGGTGTGGAGATTGCCTCTTAGCCCTGACTGGTGGTATTTGTCCTGTTGCCAGATGTACCAAAGGATTAATTAATGGTGCTTGTGGCGGGAGTAAAAATGGGAAATGTGAACTCAACCCAGAAAGGGACTGCGGCTGGGTTCTGATATATGAGCAGCTGAAGAAACAAGGTAAGCTACAGAATCTTAAAGAATTTCGCCCTCCCAGGGATTACCAACTAGGGGGCTGGAGGGTCATGTCATAACAAATTCACGGGCGCGGGCTAAAGAAGATGATGCCCGATGTTCAAATTATGTCCACATCCCGTTGGGCACTGGAACGAACTGACCAAGAAGAGAGGGGTTAAAATGAGCTTGCAATCAGTCCTGGAGTCAGGGAAGCTTGTGGTCACGACTGAAATTGGTCCGTTGAAGGGGACTGACACCACAGAGATAACCGAGGTGGCTGAGCTTTTGCGGGGGAAGGTGGATGCTGCTAATGTTACTGACCAGCAAAGCTCGGTGATGAGGCTCGGCTCAATGGCTACCTGCCACCTGTTAAAAGAAAGAGGGCTTGAGCCTGTATTCCAGATGACCTGTCGCGATAGAAACCGATTAGCGCTACAATCGGACCTGCTGAGTGCCTATGTCCTGGGAATCGAAAATGTCCTGGCTATCACCGGCGATTTACCCTCACTCGGTGACCATCCTCAAGCTATGCCAGTTTACGATTTGGATTCAGTGCAGCTCCTATGGGTGATAGGCAGGTTAAACGAAGGCTACGATATGGCCGGTAATGAGCTTCAGGGGAAACCCCACTTCTTCCCCGGGGCAGTAGTGAACCCTGGAGCTGATACTGAGGCTAGCTTTGAACTACAGCTAATTAAGATGGAGAAAAAAATCAATGCTGGCGCCAGGTTTTTCCAAACCCAGGCTGTCTATGACATCGATAGCTTTGCTAAATTTATGAAGAGAGTAGAGGGATTCCAAGTGCCTGTCTTGGCTGGAGTAATACCCCTGAAATCGGTTGGTATGGCTCGATTTATGAATAAGAATGTTGCCGGTGTCTTTGTACCTGAGGAGCTGATTAAAAAAATGTCTGAAGCCGAAGATAAAGCCCAAACCGGCATACAGATTGCGGCTGACCTGATTAAGGGGCTCAAGGCTGTCTGTCAGGGGGTGCATATTATGGCTATCGGCTGGGAGAAAAAGGTGCCTCAAATACTGGATGCTGCCGGACTTTAATGGAAAACAAACGTTTGACATTGCCTGGGCAGAAGCATTATAGATATGCCTACGAGCTTGCTTATAAGCTTGCCTGTGAACAACTAGCCAAGATTGATGATATTGACCAGCAGTGCCGCAAGAGCGGTGCTCAATATCAGGTAATAGATTCCAAAAAGGCAATCGTCATCCAATATCTAAACCAATCATATCTAATCACTCTTCCCGATATTGAGATTTCATTGGTGGATAGTGCGGAGGAGGTTCCAATAAGGGACAGGGTTCTCATGCTTCACTATTTTACCTCGGCAAAAGGCACTCCTGCTGCCAATAGATTGATTTCCTTCAGGGAACTGCCAGAAGGCGGCGTCTACTCTCCAACATTTTCCAAGAGGACTGTCAAACCTCTTGTGGAGCACTTTAGCAAGGAACCCCATCTCTTAGTGGACGCTGGTGAAAAGTTAGGTGGTCATAAGGCAGATTATGGTGATACGGCGGTAACCATTAACGCTTTCAGCCGTGTGCCGATAACTATAATCTTGTGGCGAGGTGATGACGAGCTTGCTCCTCAAGGGAGCATGTTATTTGACGCTACCATTTCTGATTACCTTCCCACTGAGGATATAACTGTGCTTTGTGAAACCATCACCTGGAGGCTAATTAGAGATTTAAGGAAGCCCTAGGATTCCTTATTTTGGAAAGCTTGAGGCAGCGGCGTTCCGTTTATTTTCATAAACAGAGAGTTATAAGAGAAGGAATAGTCAGAGTATAAATCTAATTGGTGGATTGAGTAGGTGCATGGAGGTAACATCCATTGTTCTGGCTGGTGGCAAGAACCTGCGGCTAGGCAGGCGTAAGGCTCTAGAGACCGTCTGCGGTAAAACTCTAATTGAGCGTGTTGTCGAACGGCTCAGACCGTTAACCGACCGTATCCTGGTAGTGACCTCTCAAGAACAGCCGCCTCTTACTGTTACTGGAGTAGAAGTCTTGGTAGATGTTTACCCTGGCAGGGGCCCCCTTGGTGGCATATATACCGGCTTGCTGGCTTCCCGGTCTTTATACAGCGTTGTAGCTGCCTGCGATATGCCTTTTCTGAATACCGAGCTGCTGCGCTATATGATTGAGCTATCCCCTGACTTTGATGTAGTTATCCCTCGATTAGGGGAAGAAATGGTGGAGCCGCTCCACGCCATATATTCCAGGAACTGCCTGGATAATATGAAAACGCAGTTGGAGCGTAACCAATTGAGAATTAACTCCTTGCTTAACGCAGTGCGTGTTAGATATGTTGAACGGGCGGAATGCCAGAGATTTGACCCCCAGCTTTTGTCCTTCTTCAACATAAATTATCAGTCAGACCTGGACCGAGCTAATATGCTCGCCACGGAAGGCGGAGGCTGACCGGAAATTGACATCGCCCATCAACTTTGATGCCGATAATTTGAGTAACGAACCATGGCTGATAGGGTCTTGACCGCTCTCTCCGGGATGGTAAAAGAGGGTATCCCATTTTTAGTCAGCAGGCTCATCCCATCTCTGTGCAGGCTGGGGTGAGCCGGAATAATAAAGATGGGCTTCCCCATCTCGTCTCTTACACCGGTTGTCTCTTTAACAAAATCATCGTCATAGTTTGCATAATTTGATACCAAAATAGCATCGATTTCCTTTAACATAATCCGTGAACACTGCATAAGCAACTGAGCTCTAGTATCCAGCTGAGCTTGATATTCCAAGCTACATCAATTAGCATTAGGTCGTTGTTGGCGTAGATGATGGAACACATACCACTTATAGTTGCCTTCGGTGCCGGGCTTCTGTCTTTCCTGTCACCCTGTGTGCTCCCTTTAGTGCCGGTATACCTTGCTAGCCTGGCTGGCCCTGAAATTTTTGAGCCTGGGGTCAACAAAATTCGTTTACCCGTATTCCTTCATTCCCTTACTTTCGTGCTCGGCTTTTCCTTAGTCTTCACTGTGATGGGAACCCTGGTAGGGCTGGCCGGGATTGTCATCAGTCCCAATTCACCACTGGTTCAAAAGGTATCCGGTAGCCTGCTGATAGTGTTTGGCCTATTTATGCTGGCTGCCCTGAAGGTGCCGTGGCTAAATTACGAAAGGCGTCTAACCCCATCCTTGGGCACTACCACCGGCTACCTACGCTCCTTTCTTATTGGAGCTATCTTCCCCGTAGCTTGGATACCTTGCACAAGCTGGGTACTGGGGGCTATCCTTATGTTTGCTGCGGTATCAGAAACAGCCTGGCAGGGAGCTTACCTGCTAGCTAGCTATTCGCTGGGCTTGGGGCTTCCCTTTTTGATAATGGGAGTCGCATTTGGCTTTATCACCCCGTTATTGAAAAATATCTCTCGTTATTCAAACTGGATTTATATTGTCAGCGGTGTTCTGCTTGTAGCTGTGGGTGTGCTCATCCTGACTAATAACCTGAATTGGCTTTTGAGTGCAGTTTAGAGTTAAAATTACCTTGAGAATTTAATTTATGAGTAAACTGCCAAGAGCAATACTGCTAGTAATATTGGCCTTAATGCTATTACTTGCCGGGTGTTTTGCTGGCTGTGGACCATTGGTGGCTCGAGTAGGGGAGCCAGCGCCTGACTTTCAACTTCAAAACCTTGATGGACAAGATATTTCCCTCAGAGACCTCCGGGGTAAGCCGGTGTTGATTAATTTCTGGGCAACCTGGTGTCGCCCCTGCGTCTTTGAAATGCCCTATCTACAGCAAATATACGAGGAATGGTCAGGTGAGGGGCTTGTGCTGCTGACTATTAACATAGGTGAGAGCCCTACCCGGGTAAAGGGGTTTTTAGAGGCTTATAACCTTTCTCTGCCGACGCTCCTTGATACTGAAAAGAATGTAGCCCGGAAGTATAACATCACTGGTATTCCGACTACCTTCTTCATCGATAAGGATGGTATAATTCAGGAAAAGATAGTTGGTGCTTTTCCGAGCAAGGGGGCGATAGAGAAACACCTGAGCCAGATTATTCCCTAGTTAGTTCAGGCTTGGATTCCCCCAAGCTAACAAATGGTGAGGCAAGAGGGGGTTAGATATGAGTGATGTCTTGAATGAAGCTTATGGTGTAGTCCAGTGCAAGGAGTGCCCGTGGTATAAATCCTGTGCAGTGCCGATGAGGTTCACTGCTGAGGACATCCGCCGGCAGCTAGAATCATCAGCACCAGAAATGAACACTTCGCCACAAGTTGACATTAGTATGCAAAACCTTTTGTCCAGTATGGCAACCGCTGCTCAGAACTCACTGCTGGAGGGTTGCCCCATCTTCATAGACCGCTTGCGCAATAGTCCCGAGCTTGCCCAGCGCATAAAGGAGATGATGCGAAACTGGGGCAAAGAAGAATAAACCTTTACATTCATTGGCACCTTTTACAAACTGAAATCCTATCAAGCCCGGGGGAAGCCTGCTCTATCCTGGAGAGCCAAATTACTTATATGGAGGGAAGGAAAAAGCGATGGCAGAGGAACTGGAGAGAAAAAAGGAGTTCATGACCACCGTTGATGGAACTATAATTAACCGAGTATATACACCGGGCGATTCAGGAGAACTCAGGCAAGATACCAGTCTTCCAGGGGAGTATCCATTTACCAGGAACATAATGCCTGCCGGGTACCGGAGTCGGTTATGGACTATGCGCCAATATTCTGGATTTGCCACTGTAGAAGAAACAAACAGGCGATATAAGTATTTATATCAGCAGGGGCAAACTGGTTTTAGCGTTGCCTTTCACTTACCTACCCAGATGGGATATGATTCAGACCATCCTCTGACTGTCGGAGAGGTTGGTCGGGTTGGTGTTGCCATAGATTCACTACAGGATATGGAGGAGCTTTGGGACGGTATTCCATTAGCCGAAGTGAGCACATCAATGACAATTAATGCCACTGCTCCCATCATATTGGCGATGTATATTGCTGCCGCCGAGAAGCAGGGGGCAGACCAAAGCCAGCTTATGGGGACTGTTCAAAATGACCTGCTGAAGGAATATATAGCCAGGAACACGTATGTTTTTGGACCAGAGCCATCTATGCGACTCACCACAGACCTTTGTTCCTATTGCGCCCAAAATATGCCGAAATGGAACTCTATAAGCATTAGTGGCTATCATATGCGGGAGGCTGGGGCTACTGCCATTCAGGAGGCTGCCTTCACTCTAGCTAATGGAATTGCCTATGTGCAGGCGATGATAGATAAGGGTATGGAGGTTGATTCCTTTGCCCCAAGATTTTCTTTCTTCTTTGCTACCTATAATAATTTTCTTGAGGAGGTGGCCAAGTTCAGGGCGGTGCGTCGGGCCTGGGCTAAAATAATGAAGGAAAGATTTGGCGCCCAGAATCCAAGGTCTACCATGCTCAGATACCATGTCCAAACCGATGGCTTTACACTGACCGAGCAGCAGCCGCTTAACAATATTGTAAGGGTAACAATACAGGCACTGGCTTCGGTATTAGGCGGTTGCCAGTCCCTGCACGCCTGCTCATATGATGAGGCACTGGCTCTGCCCACTGAAGAGGCAGTGCAATTATCCCTGAGGACCCAGCAAATCATTGCCCACGAGAGCGGGGTTGCTGATACTGTTGACCCGCTTGGAGGCTCATATTATATAGAGTGGTTAACAGACCAGATAGAGGAAGGGATACAAAAATATATTACGAAAATTGATGAGATGGGTGGTGCACCGGAGGCAATAAAGAAGGGATACATTCAGCGGGAAATTAGACGGGCAGCCTATAATTATCAAAAGGCAGTGGATTCTGGTGAGCAGGTCGTTGTTGGTGTTAATAAGTTTGCTGCCGAAGAGGAGCCTGAGCTAGAGTTGCTCGAGATTGATGAGAGTGTGGAGAAAAAGCAGGTAGAGAGACTGAGAAGGTTGAAGCAGGAAAGGGATAATGAGAAGGCGAGCCGGGTTCTGGATGAGGTGCGCCGGGTAGCCAAGAGCGACGAAAATCTCATGCCGGTATTGATTGAGGCGGTTGAGGCTTACGCCACGGTTGGTGAAATAACTGACACACTGCGGGATGTGTTTGGCGAATATCGGGAGCCAACCATTCTCTAACGGACTCTTATATTTGGAGGGGCATTACATGCAGGGTACAAAAGTACGGGTGTTGATTGCTAAGCCTGGCTTGGATGGACACGATAGGGGGGTAAATGTAGTAGCGCAAGGTTTAAGGGATGCCGGGATGGAAGTGATTTATCTCGGATTAAGGATAACACCAGAGCAAATTGCCGAAGCAGCTATACAAGAAGATGTGGATGTGGTTGGGCTGAGTTGCCTGTCGGGGGCTCATATGGCATTATTCCCGAAAACGGCAAGGCTTATCAAGGAGAGGAGTGATAAGAATATTCTGTTTATAGGTGGCGGAATCATACCCAGGAAAGATGTGCCTAAACTAAGGGAGGCTGGTATTGCCCAGACATTTGGCCCGGGTACGCCTATCCCTGAGATTGTTAACTTTATCAAAACAAACTTAGAGAGGGGGAGTGATGATAACCAAGATTAACCATATTGGGATTGCCGTGAATAGCATTGATGAAGCAGCAAAGCTATATTCTGATGTCCTGGGGCTAAAGGTTAAAGACATAGAAGTTGTAGAAGACCAAAAAGCAAAAACTGCCATTATTCCGGTGGGCGAGAGTAAAATTGAGTTAATTGAATCAACTGACCCGGAGGGAACGATTGCCAAATATATTGAAAGAAGGGGAGAGGGGCTGCATCACCTGGCTTTGGAGGTCAGCAACATTGAAGATGCTCTGGGGATGCTGGTAAGTAAAGGGATTGCACTCATTGATGAGAAGCCAAGGAGTGGCGTGGGAAATACTGATATAGCCTTTTTGCACCCGAAAGGGACCAAGGTATTAATCGAATTAGTTGAGCTAAGGAAGTAATATGATGGCAAACAAAGATAAGCAGATAAAGGACAAATTACTGGCCGAGCTAGAGCAGCGCCGGGAGAAAATAAAGGGGATGGGTGGAAGGGAGCGTGTGGAAACACAGCAAAAGAAAGGTAAGTTAACGGCGCGTGAGCGAATAGATACCTTGCTGGATAAGGGAACATTCCGTGAAATTGGAATGTTTGCCAAGAGCAGAGGTGCAGCTTCCTACGGGGAGGTAGCGGCAGACGCGGTAATTACCGGTTATGGGGAAATTGATGGCAGGAAGGTATATGTCTTCTCCCAGGACTTCACCAGCATGGGCGGGACTTTATCTGAGATACATTCGCAAAAGATTTGTCGTGTAATTGATAGTGCAATGAAAGCTGGTTGTCCAATTATAGCGCTGAATGACTCTGGAGGAGCCAGAATCCAGGATGGCGTGGATTCTCTATCTGGGTATGGTCAAATTTTCCGCAGAAATACGTTAGCCTCCGGAGTAATCCCCCAGATATGTGCTATCCTGGGGCCAACTGCCGGGGGTGCCGTATATTCTCCGGCACTGATGGATTTCATATTTATGATTAAAGGTATAAGTCATGCCTTTATCACTGGACCGAGAGTGGTCAAAACGGCCATGGGACAGGAGGTTAGCGAAGAAGAGCTTGGTGGCGCTGTTGTTGTCCAGAGAAAGGCAGGAGTTGCTTGCCGCTCTGAGGATAGCGAGGCGGAATGCTTCCAAAGCATAAAGGAGCTACTAAGTTATTTGCCATCAAGTAACCGGGAAAAGCCAAAGAGAGTTGATTGGGGAGATGCCCCAGACCGTAGAGATACTTCCCTGTTTGACATCGTTCCCTCGAATCCAAGCAAGCCGTATGATATGCATAAGATAATTGAAGGGGTTTTTGACCAGAGGAAAGAGGGCAGGAAAAACTATTTCGAGTTGTTCCCCATATTTGCTACTAATATAATCACCTGTTTCTCCAGGCTGGATGGGTGGTCGGTGGGTATAATAGCCAATCAGCCGTGGTCAAAGGCAGGATGTCTGGATATTGATGCCTGTGATAAGGCATCCAGGTTTATCAGGTTCTGTGATGCCTTTAATATCCCAATTATCAACCTGGTCGATGTGCCCGGATACCTGCCTGGAACAGACCAGGAGTGGGGTGGAATAATCAGGCATGGAGCCAAGATGCTTTATGCCTATTCGGAGGCAATGGTACCCAAGCT
>Ga0209978_10000387_pt1 | contig 16332 bp, 13 predicted proteins | sample BentaG_FD_182805 | JGI IMG/M metagenome (GOLD analysis project Ga0209978, IMG submission 182805) | Deep subsurface microbial communities from South Atlantic Ocean to uncover new lineages of life (NeLLi) - Benguela_00093 metaG (SPAdes)... | ecosystem: Environmental > Aquatic > Marine > Oceanic >... | reverse complement strand
GCTGGAAGACACCAACAATGCCTTGCTCTTGACAGTACTTAGCGATTGGTAGGGCCACGCCACTAGAAAACCCCCCTGATATGACTGGCACCTTATCCACCCCTACCAATTTTCGTGCGGCATCCATCCCAGGTGCTGGCCGGGTTTCAGTGTCTTCGATGATTAATTCCAAACGTCTTCCCAGGACTCCACCTGCTGCATTAATTTCCTCTTGTGCAAGTACAGATCCAGTTATCAGATCTTCAGACATCACGGCCTGGGTTCCGGTAATGGGAGCCAGGATGCCGATGTAGATAGGTTTTTCTTCAGCAGCTACCGGGCCAACGCCTATAAGACAACCCAACAAGATGGTAATTATCAACATATATACACATCTTCTCATTTCTTGCCTCCTTAGATTTTCATTCTAGGAGAGAAATCATTCACTTTTCCCTCAAAGCCTCCCCGAAGAGAAGCTGATCCTTCAACACTTTTCTCCTCGGAAAGCTCTCCCTATGTTTTGAGCTACCGGCCTCTTAACCTTCCCACCTCCCTGCGGCCTAATTTTTTAGCTTTTCTCTTGCTAATGACCTCACTTCACTACTAATGCTTAACCCATGCCAGATTTTAGCAGATTCTTGTGTCAAGTCAAAAGGCAGTTTCTGAAAAATGGACCTCACTTGGACAGACTCTTTTCGGGTTAGCAGGTGCGAATAGGCGAAGTCACGTATGTTCGGCCAACCGGCGGACTAAGTAGAACATACTGACCTGCGACCCCCCATCAACGTTGATATCCTCCCCGGTGATGTAACTGGAGTCGTCCGACGCAAGAAAGACAGCGACTCTGGCCATCTCTTCAGGTGTTCCATGTCTATTCATCGGTATTGCTCTATTCCTTGCGTCCAAAAGCTTTTGGCTGGGGTAGGCCTTTCGTTGCAAAGGGGTCATTACCGGTCCAGGACTGAGCGCATTGACCCGAATACCGTATTTTGCCCATTCAACAGCAAGGAGGCGAGTCAGTCCTATCACTCCGGCCTTGCTAGGCGTATAGGCACCGCTGTTGAGCTCAGGTGTGTGAGCGGATATCGAAGCCACATTGATTATCGATCCTCCTAATTTTTTTTCGATCATGTGTCGGCCAATCGCCTGGCAGCAGAGAAATACACCTTTCAGATTAACTTCGATAACCCGATCCCACTCCTCTTCCTTGAGGTCTTCAATAGGGCCTGCAACAAGAACCCCAGCGTTATTGACCAGGATATCAATTCTGCCGAAAACCCCCAAAGTCTTCTGGGTTATCCGATCTACATCATTGCTTCGTGAAACGTCCCCCTGTATAGCTTCGGCTCGGCGTCCCAGAGTGTGGATCTCATCTCGTACTGCCTCTGCCCCATCTATGTTTCTATCACAGTTCACTACCACATCGGCTCCCGCTTGAGCCAATCCCAGGGCGATGCCCCTTCCTATTCCCTGGCTAGCACCTGTTACGATTGCGATCTTATCTTTGAGTTTCAACTGGAGTTGCTCCTTTTCCGATTTCAGCCTGAGAAATATCGTGGCTGACTGTTTATGATATTCCGACTATTCCCTATTGTCAAGATAAGAATTACAGGAGTTTCCCCCAATTCTGGTCAGTGCCGAAACCAAGAAAACCAAGAACAGTATTGACAAGTCATGAGGCTACGATAGAATGACGGGGGTTAGAAACCCGGGTTCTTAACCGAAAAGTAGACACAGGATTGGCGAATAATAGGTAAATTGAGAGAAATAGGGAATTTATTTATTATGGAAGAGGAGTCATATTAGTGAGTCTAACAATTTACGGTTTGCCGACGGGTTCCATATATGCTCCGCTTGCCAGTACTATCCTTAATGGGGGATTTTCCCCTATATTGGACAGGCGAGAGATAATCCCGTGGGGCCACCAAGAATCTATGAAGTTTTCCGATGGATCAAGAGGTCCAGGAGTTGAGTCGTGTGTCCCAATTTGGTATATAGATGGGGCTGAACAAAAAGTGTTAGTGGATACAAGTTTTGATAATTGTGAAAATGTGATGAATGTTCTGAAAAAATACGGTGGCAATCAAGTATTTAAGAGAAAACAGGAGCAAGAGATTGTCAATGCATTGAAAAAGGTAGATGTTACTCCTGAAGAGATTGACATAGTTATTCATACACATCTACATTTTGATCATTCTGGGAATGATGAGCTTTTCAATAATGCATCCTTTATTGTGCAAAAGGAGGAAATACCGTGGGCTTTGACACCACCACCTTATGGAATGTGGTACTACCGAGAGTTCTCTTTCCACTTTCAAAATGTCTTAGATAGGGTGAGAGCAATTGAAGGAGACGTCAGGATAACTAAAGGAATAGAGGTATGGAAATTAGGAGGTCATACAGCGGGGAGCATGGCTGTAGTTGTAGATACTGATATTGGCAGAGTTGCTCTCGCAGGAGATGTGGCCGTTAGCTATAGAAATCTAGAGTTTCGCTGGCCCGGAGGTTTCTTTTGCAATATTGATGAGGTAATCCGGGCCTATGATCGTCTGTTGAAAGAGGCTGATATTGTTGTTCCGGGCCATGACTGGGAGTTTTTTGAAAAATTTCCCGGTGGAAAGATAGGGTAGGGAGACAAGAAACGGACAGAGAACTGGTAAACGAGAGGTAAGTCGAGCCGAACAAGGCATTCGTGCAGGCTAGGAGGTATAGATGTACAGGTTGAGCACAGACGTAGGCGGAACTTTTACCGACGGTGTCCTGCTCGATGAGGGTACTGGCACTATCAAGGTAAGCAAGGTATCTTCCACGCCGGTGAATCCTGCCATTGGCACGATTGAATGTATGGAGAGATTCGAGATTCCTCTGAGCGAAGTTTCTTTCTTGGTTCATGGGACTACCGTAGTGATCAATGCCTTGCTCGAGGGCAAAGGTGCTAAGACAGCCTTAATCACTACCAAGGGGTTCAGGGATGTGCTGGAGATCGGCCGAAGCAATCGGACGGAGATGTACAACGCCCTTTATAAGAAGCCAACACCTCTTGTCCCAAGACACCTTAGGCTGGAGATCAAAGAAAGAATGGGAGCCGATAGGGAGGTGTTGATTCCTCTGGAGATCGGTGACCTCACTCATATTATCGAACAGATGCGTAAGGAAGAGGTCCAGTCAATAGCAGTGTGCCTTATCAACGCCTATGCTAACCCCAAGCATGAGCAGGAGATAGGCAGGTTGCTGGATGAGGAGTATCCTGAGGCAGCCGTATCTCTTTCACACAATATTACAAGACGCTACTACGAATATGAGCGGACTAGCACCACGGTGCAGAATGCTTATGTGATGCCAGTAGTGCAGAGGTATCTACGAAGTCTGGAAGAGGAGCTTGCGAATCGCCGCTTTCAAAGCATCTTGCAAATCATGCAGTCCAACGGGGGTATTATGACCTCCGCCGTTGCCGGGGAGATGCCGATCTCGATGGTAGAATCGGGTCCTGTAGCCGGTGCCATCGGAGGGGCCGAGCTCGCCAGCATGATAGGCTACAACAACGTTATCACCTATGACATGGGGGGTACCACTGCCAAGACGTCTATCATCAGGGAAGGATTGGCCGAGACCACGGATCAATATCTGGTTGAGGAGCGTCCCATCCTGCTCCCCGTGGTTGATATGCGCGAGATTGGGGCCGGTGGGGGCAGCATTGCCTGGATTGATGAGGCGGGGGCCCTACACGTGGGGCCACAAAGCGCCGGAGCTGAACCAGGTCCAGCATGCTACATGCAGGGCGGCACAGAACCGACAGTAACGGATGCGGATCTACAACTGGGCATTCTGGACCCGGACTATTTCTTGGGGGGTGAGAAGAATATCTCACCTCAACTTAGCCGTGAGACCATAGAAAAGGTCGCTCGTTACTTTGACATCAGCGTTGATGAGGCAGCATTGGGGATTATCAAGATTGTCAACAACAATATGTCAGGGTTGTTGCAGTCCGTGACGGTCAAACGCGGCTATGACCCGAGAGAATTCGCCATGGTTGCGTTCGGCGGGGCAGGACCCACTCATGCTGCAGCCATCGCCAGAGAGCTGAATATTCCGACCGTCATCGTCCCGCCGTTTCCCGGGGTGTTTTCTGCCTGGGGGATGTTGATGGCCGACTTAAGGCATGACTTTGGCCAAACCTACATCACCTCCATGGGCGATGCCAAGGTAGAGTCAATAAACAAGATATTTAGAGAGTTAGAAGCACGGGTGAAGGATCTCTTCGAGCGTGAGAATATCTCGGATGAGAACATAGTAGTGACCTACCAAATGGACTTGAGATATTATGGGCAAGAACATACATTGAGCGTTCCTGCTCCTTCTAAGCTAGCGGACGCTGATAAGGCCGCGCTGGACAAGAGTTTTGATGAGCTTCATCTTAAGGTATATGGGCACAATGCTCCAGAGGAGCCTAAAGAGATTGTCTCACTCAAGGTCACAGGTATTGGCAAAGTCAGGAAACCCGTCTTGCAAACTATCAGGCACGGGGGCGAGACTCCTGCGTCGCAGTCCATGCTGGGAGAAAGGAGAGTTTATCTGGGAGACGGCAGGTATCAGGAATTCAGCATCTATCAGCGCCATAAGCTTCGGGCAGGGAACCTCATACCAGGTCCGGCCATTATTGAAGAGCCGACTTCCACCACTGTCCTCGAAAAAGGCCAGATTTGCTCTGTAGACCAGTATGGCAATCTCATCATTACTCTGAATGGGGAGAAGCGATGAAGATAGATCCGATAACTCTAGAGGTTATCCGTAATCGGCTGATCGCGGCCAGCCGTGATATCAGGAGGACTGTAGAAAGGGCAGCCTATAGCCCCGTGCTCTACGAGGTCGTTGACTTTAGCTGCGGGATCCTGGACAGCGAGGCGAATCTTATGGCTGAGACTCCAGGACTACCCATTTTTCTTGCTAATCTAGACTACGCTGTTGAGTCAACATATAATACAATCGGGCGCGATAACTTGAGACACGGAGATGTCATCCTATGCAACGATCCTTACAATGGAGGGGGGACGCACTGCCCTGATCTGGTTGTGCTATGTCCGGCTTTTTATGAGGGGGAGATCCGTGGGTGGGCAGCCTTCCGGGGTCACACCGTTGATATGGGAGGAATTTACCCGGGAGGATGGTACAGCAACACCACCGAAGTATTCCAGGAGGGATTTCGTCTGCCCCCTATCAAGATTATGGCGGAAGGCAAGCCAAATGAAGATGTGTTCCGACTGATCAGGGCCAATAGCCGTGTGCCTGATGCTGTTTTGGGTGACATTCGTGCTATGATCGCTGCCACACGGACCGGAGGCAAACGCTTCTCTGAGATCATCGATGACTATGGTCTTGATGTCACGCTGAGGGTCCTTCAGGAAATTCTGGATCAAGGCGAGAGAATGGCGCGGGCGGGCATCCGCCGCATTCCTAATGGAACTTATATCGCGGAGGCCTTTCTCGATGGCGACGGCAATGACGATGCGCCGCTGGACGAAAAACTGCGGCTGAAAGTGACCATAACCGTTGAGGATGAGGCGATGACCATGGACTTTACAGGAACTGACCGTCAATGCCGGGGCCCCATGAACGTCCCGGAGCCCTCGACCATATCTTCCGCCCGGTACGGGTTCAAGATTGTGACCACGCCCGACCTACCTAGCAATAAGGGTTTCTTCCGCCCGTTAAAGGTCATCATCCCGGACGGTAGTCTCTTGAAGGCCAAATTCCCCGCTGCATGTGCCATGTGGCCGGCCCCGACCACCACCATTCCGGATCTGATTCTGAAAGCCCTGGCACCAGCAATGCCGGATCGAGTGAGGGCGGGGCACTTTGGCGATTCCATGGCGAATTTTATTTACGGGACAGACCCCAGGACGGGCAGGTACTATGTCTGTGCCGAGGGAGACGCCGGCGGCTACGGCGGGAAGCCCGATGATGATGGCGAGTCGGCGCTCTTCTCAATGGACCTGGGGGACACCTACAACGTCCCGGCCGAAGTCGAAGAGGTGAGGTTTCCCTGGCGGGTGGAACGATTCGAGCTTCATCAGGACTCTGGCGGACCTGGAAAGTTTCGCGGGGGACTGGGGGTCTGTCGGGATTACCGGATCATCGGTCATAAGGCCGGGCTCACGGTGACAACGGACCGGGTGAAATATACGCCGCCATGGGGTCTCTTTGGTGGAAGAGCGGGCAGACCGAGCATTACTGTTGTCCGCCGAAACGATGGCAGCGAAGAGCGCTGGCGGAAGATCTCCAACCTGCCCCTCGCGCCAAATGAGGTGGTGAGCTTCCAGACCGGTGGCGGAGGAGGCTATGGCTCCCCGCTCGAGAGAGACCCTGAGAAGGCTCTCCTTGATGTGATAAATGGCTATGTATCCTTGCAGAAGGCCAGGGAGGAGTATGGAGTTGTAATTGACGAAGATGAAATGAAGATAAATATTAAGGCTACCAAACAGCTAAGAAATAAGATGAGGGAAGTGAGCTGAAGGAGCACTTAAGATGCATAGTAAGATCGTATTTAGATTTGAGAGAGGGGGCGAGCTGGTTGCCGAGCTAATGCCGGATATTAACCCCGAGACGGTTGAGGCTTTCCTCGAGATGTTGCCTTTGGAGGCTACGGTCTATCATTCGAGGTGGTCAGGACGGGAGATTAACTTTCCTCTGAAAAGCAGGCGCAAGATCGCCCGGGAGAACCAAACGACCCAGACGAATACCGGTGACGTGATTTACTGGAAGGAGTGGGAGAAGGGGGACTCAGAAGCTGCTGAGGCGATTGCAATTTATTATGGAGCTGAAGTCAGCAGGGATCACCGGGGGTACTTGCCCGTCAACGTCTTTGCACGGATCCCGGCCTCCCAATGGAAAACAATAGAGGAAATAGGTCTAAGAATATGGAAACAGGGGATAGAGAAAATCACTGTAACCGTACTTGAGAGAAAGGAAGGCACCTAGCTTAGGGAGGAGAAGAATGCAAATCTATGGGGATAGGACCCTGAAGGCTCAGGAATTACTGGCTAAGTCAGATTTCAATTTGATGGTCCTCTTCCCCAGTTCGAACATGCTGTATCTTAGTGCTTTCTATGATGAGCCCGGCGAGCGCATGCTCCTCCTTCTTGTCCCCCGGGATGGGAACCCCGTCTTTCTTGCCCCCAAGCTGTATGAGGAGCAAATCAAACAAGAATCGCCCTTTTCGGACATCCGAGCCTGGAAGGATTCGGACGATCCCACGGAGCTCCTGCGGCGAACGGTGGTGGACTTGGCGCCCGAGGACGGTAAGGTCCTCGTGGACGATGGGATGTGGACCAAGTTTTTTCTGATGCTGAGTGAAGCGTTGCCAAAGGCGGGCTTTTCCTTGGCTTCTCGGGTTATGGTACCCTTGAGAATGCAGAAAACCCCGGATGAGATTCGCTGCCTCAAAGAAGCCGGCTGGATCGCCGACGAAGCCTTTGAGGAGATCATCCGGTCCAAGATTGCAGGGATGACCGAACTTGCTCTGGCTACGGCTCTCGAGGAGGCGATGAAGAAAAGAGGGGCAGAGAAGATCGGGTTTGAGACATTGGTAGCGTCCGGTCCTAATAGCGCACTTCCTCACCATCGGGCTGGTCGGAGGAGAATCGAGCCGGGGGATGTGGTCATCCTGGACTATGGATGCCGAATCCGGGGGTATTGCTCGGACATCACCCGCACAATCGTCTGCAAGGAATCGTCTAAGGAAATCCAGGCCGTCTATGAAATCGTTAAGAGAGCTCAGGAGAAAGCCGTACAAGCGACAGAAGCTGGGGTTCAAGCTGAGGAGATAGACCGGGTTGCACGCGAGGAGATAGTGAAGGCTGGATATGGTGAGCGCTTCATCCATCGGACCGGTCACGGTATCGGTCTTGATGTCCATGAAGAACCCTACATTGCTGAGGGAAATCATCTTGAGCTTCAGGAAGGTATGGCGTTCTCCGTGGAACCAGGGATCTACTTGCCAGGACGATTTGGTATCCGCATTGAGGACATTGTGGTGGTGACGGAGACCGGAGCACAACGCATGAATCGTTGCATACGCACTTTGCAGGTGGTGGAATGAGTGAGTAACTCTTTCTCGTAATCATTCTGCACTTTCCTCTTTCAGCGTGCCAAGTTGGGTTGTTGATAACGAAGAACATCTGCTAATAATGGGTGCTGAAGCTAGATCTTTGGCAAAGGAAGAGTAAAAAATAAGGCCAGAGGGAGGTGAAAACGAGGTAGGCCGCTGGCTCAAGACAAAGGAAGCTTTCTAAGGAAGAACAGCCCTAGATAACCAGATTTCTTCTTAGAAGCTTTCAGGGAAAAATGAACCAAGTCCTTTCTAGGAGGGGATGATGGTGAAAAAATGGAGATACTTAAGTCTGCTTGTGTTGGCGCTGGTCATTGGATTCTCTGGTCTGGTGGGTGCAGCCGTTGACAACGTGGCGGTTATCAACGGCATGCCGGTAGTACTCGCCGATCCGGGTGTGGCCATGGACTGGTACGATACCCAGGTGGTATATAACCTCTATAGCCCGCTAATTTACGCCACGCCGGAAGGGAAGCTAAGGCCCCACTTGGCGCAGGATTGGGAGGCGGTAGATGGGAAACTCGACCATTGGAGGTTTACCATAAGGCCCGGAGTTAAGTTCCACGATGGTAGCGAGCTTACAGCCGAGGATGTGGTCTTCTCAATGAACAGGCTTATGGCTATGGGGAAGGGCTATTCAGGCACGCTGGGAAAGGTAACTGCGAAGGCCGTTGGTAAGTACGGGGTCGATCTTACCTTAGAGAAGCCTAACGCTGTATTCCCGGAGACCCTAACGCTGTTCTGGCCCTTGAATAAGGATCTGGTGCTTGAACATATCCAGCCCGGTGACTATGGCGAGTTCGGAGATTTTGGACAGGAGTGGCTGGGGGAGCATGATGCAGGATCCGGACCCTACATGATGGTAAGCCACAGCCCGGGTGAGCGATTGGAAGCGGTACGATTTGAAGACTATTTCCTTGGTTGGGAGAATTGGGGGCCAGACGAAGTCCCTATAGAGAGACTTATCTTCATCATGGAGTACGAGACTGCAACACTGATGCTGCTGCTCAGGAGTGGACAACTGGACCTGGAGGCCAACGGCGGTTTTAGCAGAGGAACGTTCAAAGAAATTATAGACGCGGAAGGCATCCACCTGACCGAGGTTTGGCCTGAAGATTGGACTGTGTGGATGAATACTACCGTGTCGCCTACCGACGATGTGCATTTCAGAAGAGCCATTCAGTATGCCTACGATTACGAGGCCATACTTGAGCAGTACGCGCCCCTTGGTGCCCGAGAGGCCGGAATCGTCGCCTCAGCGCTCCCTGGATACATAGCCATCCCTCCACAGCCGCGGCGGCAAGACCTGGAGAAGGCAAGGGAAGAGCTGGCACTGTCAAAGTATGACCCTGAAGAGGTGACGGTTGTCTACCACTATTGTGCGGGCCTTGAGGCCGAAGAGGAAATCGGCCTACAATTGCAGGCCGATTTAGCTAAGTTAGGAATAAAGCTCGAGATAGCTGGTCCTCCATGGCCCCAGTACTCCGCAGAGTGCGCAGCTCCGGAAACAACCCCTAACCTGACCATCTTCTTGTTCCCCGCGACTTATCCATCACCAGATTTCTACTTGTACTATATGTACCATCCCGATAATGTTGGAGGGATTTATGCGGCTCACTGGTACGCAGATAAGGAGATCGGTCAAGTAATTGATCAGTCGCGAAGCACCGTAGATTTTGAAGCAAGGATTAACTTATACCGGCTGCTCCAGGAAAAGATAGCATCTCAGGTTCTTGCGTTCTACGCATATGAAATCCCTATGCTGTTCAGCAGCCAGGATTACCTCATCGGACCCAAAGAGACGTTCCCTACCGTAGGCCCCACGGTCAATATGCACAACTGGCGAATCAATCTGGCGCTGAAGGAAGAGCTGCGCGGGTAGTAGGAATAGGAACTAGGGAAGGCAAGAACGAGATGGTAGGTTCTTGCCTTCCGTCCTTATGTACGGACGCTGTCCCTTGAGTATATGCTGGAGAGGAGGAAGTCGTGCAAACAGAAAAGCACCTGCATGGGATAACCACCAGGGGGAACTGCACAAGGCGAACCACCCTGGGGGATTTCGGGAAAGCTGCACGGACAGTGTTCGGAGGGCAGGTTGGCTAAATACATTGGTCTAAGACTATTACAATCACTTTTCGTTTTGTTCGGCCTTTCTCTGCTCATTTTCTTCATTGCTAGAGTCATGCCAGGTGATCCGGCTCGGGTAGCATTGGGATCTCTAGCCACCAAGGAGCAGGTTCAGAACCTCAGGGAAGAGATGCATTTAGATAAGGCGTTCCCCGTTCAATACTACTTCTGGCTAAAATCCGTACTCCACGGGGATCTGGGGAGATCCTTGTACACGCGGCGGCCAGTGACTACGGATCTGAAGGCGTATATACCTGCAACCATAGAGCTGATCCTCATTTCTTTTCTCATGTCGCTAGTCATAGGTCAAGTAACGGGAGTTCTTGCGGGCTATTTCAGGAACTCCTGGTTTGACAGCCTGTCCCGGCTGATCTCATATGTTGGGGTTGCCACGCCGGCTTTTGCGGTGGCCATCTTTCTCCTGTTGATTTTCACCTATGTTCTCAAATTCAGTCCTACCGTGGGAAGACTTAGCCTGACAGCAGCGCCTCCACCTCGAATAACCAGCTTTCTCATTCTTGATAGTGTGATCGCCGGGAAATTGGGCACCGCTCTGGAGGGACTCAGGCATATTCTTCTACCCGCTGCAAGCCTGGCGGTAGCTAATATAGCACAAGAGGGCAGGATTACTCGCACCTCCATAGCTGAGAATCTACAGAAGGACTATGTGACTGCTCATATAGTGTACGGCATCCCCAGGTGGTCTATTCTCTTCAAATATCTGTTAAGACCGTCGCTTATACCAACTGTGTCAGTAATGGGTCTGGCTTTTGCTTATCAATTGTCCAACGCCTTTCTTGTGGAACTGGTATTTATGTGGCCGGGATTCTCCCGCTACGCAGTTACCGTAATGCTGAATAAGGACCTTAATGCCATTGTTGCAGTAGTTCTGGTTATAGGAGTTGCCTTCTCTGTGGTGAATGTCATTGTCGATATTGTAGTCTCATTTCTTGATCCCAGGGTTCGACTGCAAAGGGCAGGAGGATGAGTCTTGTCGAGGAAAGAGCTTCTTGTCGGCGCTTTGTCCAGGAAGAGAGCTAGTTTCTCTAAAGGATGGTACAAATTCTCTCGAAATCCTCTTTCCGTCGTAGGGCTAATCGTTCTTTTCTCAGTCATCCTTGCTGCCGTTATCGCCCCATATATTACTCCTTACCCTGAGCATGCCGGTGCGTTTACAAACTTTCGTGAATCGAGCTTATCTCCAAGTCTAACCCACTTTTTTGGCACCGACACTGTGGGTAGGGATATATTTACCCGTGTTATTTTCGGGTATCGCTTTTCTTTGGTCTTAGCGGTTGTTGTGCTTGGCTTGAGCACCCCTCCGGGTGTGATCCTGGGCCTCATTGCCGGGTACTATCAGCGTAGGCGGATCGAGATTGCGATTATGCGGATCACGGACATCTTCTTAGCCGTTCCTCCCTTGGTCTTAGCTCTGGCCATAACTGTAATGTTAAGTCCTAATTTGTTTAATCAAATGATGGCCATATCGCTCATGTGGTGGCCGTGGTACTGCAGGTTAGTGTACTCAATCACGAGATCACTGCGTCACGAGTATTTTGTGCGCGAAGCTGAGCTTACCGGAGCAAGCAAAGCGCATATCCTACTCAGGGAGATTCTTCCCAATTGTATAGCTCCCATTTTGACGAAGATAACTTTGGATATGGGTTTTGTCATAACAGTTGGCGCTTCCTTGAGTTTCATCGGTCTTGGGGTGCAACCACCTAGGCCGGGTCTGGGAACGATGGTGGCGGATGGAGCGAAGAGATTGCCCGCCGAATGGTGGATGGCCATATTCCCAGCGCTTGCTATTGTGATTGTCATATTGGCGTTCAATCTTGTGGGGGATGGCTTACGGGATATGTTTGCCGTCGAAGAAGTGTAATTCAGAAGATGGCCCAATTATTAGAGATAAAGAACTTACACGTCGGGTTCAGGACCTTCGAGGGGGAGCTGAAGGTACTGAACGGTGTGGATATGGTAATTGGTGAGGGAGAGAAAGTCGGTTTGGTGGGGGAAACAGGTTGCGGAAAGACAACCACCGTGAAGTCAGTACTGCGGGTTCTTCCCACCCCTCCAGCAAGGATTACGGGCGGTGAGATTTTCTACCGGGGAAAGGACATCCTTAAGATGAAGCCCGGCGAGATACGAAGCCTCAGAAGGGGGGAGATGAGTGCGATATTCCAGGATCCGCTGGCAGCCCTTAACCCGGTCTTTACAGTTGGTCATCAACTACGTGATGTTATCAAGTATTCATCCAGAGCTCGACACGGGAAGCACCTGTCCAAGAAGGAGATAAGAGATCGATCTATCGCTGTGCTTAAGGAAACTGGTATGCCGGACTCAGAAAGAATCCTGAGCAACTATCCCGTACAATTGAGTGGTGGAATGAGACAGCGGGTTTGCATTAGTGAGGCCCTTAGCGCTGCAGCCAGGCTTCTCATGGCTGATGAGCCTACCACGAATCTCGACGTCACAATACAAGCCCAGATCCTGAGGCGATTGAATGAACTGGTTGCAAAGAGGCGACCTTCGATCCTACTGATAAGCCATTCGCTGGGTGTGGTAAGGAACTTAACGGAGCGGGTATACATTATGTACGCAGGCAACATTGTGGAGGTGGCCAGGACCAAGGATCTATTCGCTGATCCATCGCATCCCTACACCAAGGCATTGTTGAAGACTGTTCCAAAGCTAACGGGTGAGGGCATAAGCCAGGGTATTCCGGGAAGGATTCCCAACTACCTTAACCCTCCTGAGGGGTGCCGATTCCATCCCAGATGCGGCCACGCCATGCCAATTTGCAAAAAAGAGAGGCCCGCCCTGTTCATCCTTGGAGATAGCCATAAGGTTGCTTGTTTTCTTTACAGGAGATAATCCCTTTGCCAGCAGAGATAGTGACTGTTGAAGGTCTGAGGAAGTTCTTCTTTACCAAACAAGGGACTGTTCGAGCGGTTGACAACATCAGCTTCTCGGTCAAGCGGGGTGAGATATGCGGTCTTGTGGGCGAATCCGGCTCAGGGAAGACTACCGTAGCTCACACTCTGGTGGGAATCTACGAGCCTACCGGAGGAAGGGTCTTTTTCAAGGGACAGAGCATAAGCAGAGTTTTCAGTCAACGCGCCAAGTCCCTAAAAAAGGACATCCGGATCGTCTTTCAGGACCCTGGATCGTCTCTAAATCCCAGACGGAGCATCAAGCAGATCCTGGAGTTACCGCTCAAGGTACATCGCATCTCCAGTAATAGCGATCGGATGGAAAGGGTGAAGGAGCTCTTAAGAATGGTGGAATTACCACCAGAAGACTACATGTATAAATATCCGCAGGCGATCGGAGGCGGGGAGAAGCAGATGGTGGCGATCGCCAGGGCTCTTGCCTCCAATCCCTCCTTCGTTGTCTTGGATGAGCCCACCTCGGCCCTGGACGTTTCGGTACAGGCCAAGATCATCAACTTGCTGATGCAGTTGCGGCAGAGTCTCAACCTCACCTATCTGTTCATCACCCACGACCTGAGCCTCATGCGGAACATTGCCAGCCGGGTAGTGATCATGTATCTGGGGAAGATCAGCGAGGTTGCCCCCACGGTGGAGTTTTTTCAGAATCCATTCCATCCCTATACTAAAATGCTGCTCTCCTCCATACCGGCGGTCTCTGACGAGGAAGAGAACCTCAAGCCGAAGGAGGTGATCTTGAGGGGGGAGATCCCCAGCCCGGTCAACGTGCCGCCCGGGTGCAGCTTCCACCTGCGATGTCCCCAGAAGATGGACATCTGCTCGCGGGTTGATCCAACAATAGTAGAGGTGACAAAGGGTCATTCGGTGAGATGTCACCTGTTCAGTGATCGCAGGGAACCAACCTAACAAAATATCTGTGAGGAGGCATTAAATATGGAAAAGCGCATTCTATTTATCAATCCTATCGCATCGAGTGACTACGATGGCCAGATTCAAGAATCCCTGGAGGCAGAAAAATGCCAGGATACGAGAATCAAAGTGGTATCCCTGGAAAGGGGACCCTTGCATCTTGACTACCACTACTACGAGACGTTGGTTCTTACCGATATTCTACACCTGGTGAAACAGGCTGAGAAGGATGGGTACGACGCGGCCGTGATCGGTTGTTTCTTTGATTCTGGCTTAGAGGCGGCGAGAGAAATTACGGATAAGCTAGTAGTCGCCGCCCCCGCTGAGTCCTGCATGCACATCGCCGCAACCTTGGGCCACACCTTCTCCATCATTGTCACCGTGGACAAAGCGATTCCCAAGATGCGGCAGAATGTGCTGAAGTACGGTTTCAAGGAGCAGCTAGCCTCATTCAAATCTATAGGTATGGGAGTACGTGAGCTTCAAGAAGACCGGACTGAGACAGCAAGAAGGATCAAGATGCTGGCTAGGGAAGCCGTCCAGAAAGACTTGGCCGAGGTAATCATCTTGGGGTGCACTATCCAATTTGGCTTCTACAAGGAACTTCAGCAGGATGTCGGGGTGCCGGTGCTTGATGCTATTCTGGCAACATTGAAATACACTGAGCTTCTGATTGAGCTGAAGAAGCGGTTTAACTGGAGTCAAAGTAAGGCATATGGCTACGAGAGCCCGCCCAAAGAGGAGATCATAAACTGGAAGCTGGAGGAACAGTATGGCGTGAAGGGCATCTGGAGCTGAAAGGAGTCCGCTGCCCTTGCCACCCCAGAGGAGTTTATGCAAAAGCCCAGCTTAAGATTTTGCATAGAATTTGGGGAAACTCCCGCTGAGTACAGGGGTTTGACAAGAAACAAAGAATGTGGTAAAAATTGGGGGTGAAGCTAGGTCTTTACCAACACTAAAAGTGGAAAGCAAGGGTGGACGGGAGTGAGAGAGCCAACGTGGGTGTTGGTTAGGAAATAAAGAAAACCTTTCCAAAGAGAAAAACATGTCGAAAGACTAATTTCTCTTTTCGCAGCTCTCCACGGAAAAAGAAACCATCTCTTGAGCAAAGAATAGGAGGACAAAATGTTTTTTTATCAATATGAATTGGGCAGGGCGGCCAGTATACTTGCGAGAGATCTTTTCAAGTTAAAACCAGGAGAGACTTTTGTCATAACAGCAGATACAGAATGTGATGCTCGGGTTGTAGATGCTACCGCTGCTGCTGCATTTAGCGTCGGTGCAAAGCCTATGGTTATCTGGCTAGCATCGCCCTTGGGTGTGGGGAAAGCTGCAGATCCAATGCTACCTGTAGAAGCACTCACAGCGGCATTGAAGGAAGCAGATGCCTGGGTAGAGTTCAATAATCAGTGGCTTCTTTACTCAACGCCCTATGATATTGCTATGAAGGAAAACAAGAAACTTAGACACCTGAATCTCGTGGGAATGAATCCCGATATGATGACGAGGTGCATTGGTCGAGTTGACTACCCAACCCTTCATGAGTTTATGGAAAAGATTACAGAAATAACTGTAGACGCTAAACACGTTCGTCTAACTACGCCTGCAGGTGAAGACGTTGAGTTCGATAATGCCAAAATCGAGGGTGGAAAGCAAAACCCAAACTATCTTATTACTCTGGAGACTGGACGTGCTGATGTACCCGGATCGCACATGATGGCCGGTCAAATCTTATGGACACCCGATCTTGAGTCAGTCAACGGAACCATTGTCTTTGATGGTTCACTTGTACCACCATGTGGCAAGCTCGAAGAGCCGGTCCGCCTGACAATCAGGGCAGGAGAGATTATCAAAGTTGAAGGGGGAAAGGAGGCTCGAGAATTTGAGACCTGGATGAGAAGCTTCAACCATCCGCGTATGCTTAAACTGGCACATCTCAGTTACGGTTTCAATCCGGGAGCAAAACTTACCGGGGACATAGTAGAGGATGAAAGAGTCTGGGGCTGCACTGAATGGGGCGTTGGTAACATTGGCGCTATATTGATCAGACCGAACGGGATACCAGCACCTTCGCATTCTGACGGAATATGCTTGAATACATCTATATGGCTGGATGGGAAGCAGATTATGGAGGAAGGAAGACAGATTGACCCGGATCTTGCAAAGCTTGCTCAGAAGCTTGGGAAAGCCTGAAGGGTGAGGCGTACAAATTCACAAAGGAATTAAGTGAGAGCGAATAGCAATGAGAGTCTTTGAGGCAAT
>Ga0209978_10000386_pt1 | contig 16370 bp, 17 predicted proteins | sample BentaG_FD_182805 | JGI IMG/M metagenome (GOLD analysis project Ga0209978, IMG submission 182805) | Deep subsurface microbial communities from South Atlantic Ocean to uncover new lineages of life (NeLLi) - Benguela_00093 metaG (SPAdes)... | ecosystem: Environmental > Aquatic > Marine > Oceanic >... | reverse complement strand
TATGTCGGCGCTCAAAGCAAGACTGCATCCAATGCCTACAGCGACGCCATTCACCTTGGCTATCACGGGTTTTTCTAGATTAGTCAAAGCAAGAATTATTTTATGTACCATTTGAATCCGATATCTGTTTTCTGCTGGGGCTGTTGTTTGTGCCATGTCGCCAACGTCTGCACCACTACAGAATCCGCGACCAGCTCCTGTAATAACTAAAGTTCTCACGTCCCTATCTTTGACTATTTCAACTACTGCACTTTCCAATTCCTCAGACATCTTTCTGTTTAAGGCGTTCAATTTTTCAGGACGATTTAGTGTTAACGTCGCGATGCCGTCTTTCTTTTCTAAGATTATGGTTTTATAGTTCATTTAATTCCCTCCTTCATGACGTTTTACGCGCTAGACCCTTTTCTGTTGGTCATTTTTATTTTAAAGTTTGCGCGCTCGAGAAGTCAAAAACATGCGCGCGTTGATGAAATCTTTTTGAGACAATGGAGTTTAAGCTCAGAACATGATATAGAAAGTGTTTATTAAAGTCAGAGAAGAAATATCTGGGTTACCATAGAAACATTGAGGTGATTTGGGCATTTTGACGGATCTAAAGGAGAAGCTGAAGGAGGAGTTAGATGATGCCTCAAATCTTCTGATCGCAAGTAAGTACGCTGTAGGACTTACCGGAGCTGGAGTTTCTGTGGAAAGCGGGATACCACCTTTCCGGGGACCAGGAGGGATCTGGACTAAGTACGGCGAACCATCCATGGATGGGTACCAACGATTCCTCGCCGACCCTAAGGGCTGGTGGGAGGGAAGAACAAGAAGGGCGGGTATAAGCGAACTCATCGTGAAACTTATGGAAGCGAAGCCTAATCCCGGCCACTATGCCCTGGCTGAACTTGAAGAAATGAACATTCTGAAGTGTCTCATCACTCAGAACATCGACGATTTGCATCGAAAGGCCGGAAACAAGAACTTGGCTGAAATCCACGGTAACATGACCAAACTGCGTTGCATATCTTGCAACACAAGATGGGATCGCGATGCATTTGAAATCAAGGAGGTCCCACCTCAATGCCCAGAGTGTGGTGGGCTGGTTAAATCTGACACGGTTATGTTTGGGGAACCAATTCCTCGTGACGTTCTGGCGAAATGTGAAATAGAAACAGCAAAATGCGACTGCATGTTAGTTGCAGGAACAACAGCTACTGTTTATCCAGCGGCATCCTTTCCTAAACGAGCTAAAAGGAGGGGAGTGGCTTTAATTGAGGTTAACCTATACGAATCGGAGCTTTCATACCTATGTGATGTCGTCTTACTTGGACCATCGGGACAGATTCTTCCCTTACTTGTTGAGTGTGTAAACGAAAAATTACAGGAAAAGAGTGGGGGCACTTAGGCTTTGTCGAAATCGAAGCGCGCGCTTATCAGTATAATTTAAAAGGTGGAAGATTTGAGTTACGAGGAAAAAGGGATGATCTCAAGGAGGATGTTTGAAAAAGCCAAAAAATGTCTGCCTGGCGGCGTCACCTATGTGTTTAGATACATCGAACCATATCCCTTCTATGTAGTAAAGGCTAGGGGTAGTAGATTATGGGATGTGGATGGTAACGAATACACAGATTACTGGACGGGACACGGAGCGGTTCTTATGGGACATGGCTATGCCCCAGTTATTGAAGCGGTGAAAGACCAGCTGGATTATGGTGCTCACTTCGGCTTCTCTCATGAGTGGGAAGTTAAGTGGTCTGAACAAATTTGTAAAATGATTCCAAGCTCCGAGATGGTGAGACCTACAAACAGTGGGACCGAAGCTAATATGTATGTTATTAGGCTCGCTAGGGCTCATACTGGCAGAAGTAAAATTGGCAAGTTTGAGGGGCATTGGCATGGAGGCTATGATGCGCTCCATAAAGCGGTTGGTTATCCCTTTGATAAACCCTCATCGCTTGGATTGACTGAAGGCGTATCAGGCGGTACTGTGATATTACCGTTTAATGATCTTAATGGTGTTAGAGACAGGATAAAAGGAGAAAATCTAGCATGCATAATTCTTGAGCCAATTATGGGTGCAAGTGGGTTCATAACACCTGAGAATGACTTTCTTAAAGGTCTCAGAGAACTGTGCGATGATAAAGGCATTCTTTTAGTATTTGATGAAATAATAACGGGATTTAGGCTTCAGGGGGGTGCTCAAAAGTTCTACGGTGTTAAACCAGATTTGACCACTCTAGGGAAAATTGTTGGAGGCCAATACTTTCCAGCAGGAGCACTCTGTGGGCGGGCAGACATCATGGAAAAAATTGACCAGATTAAGTATCCAAACTTTTATGAAAGATCGTTCCATGGAGGAACCTACACTGGAAACCCGCTAGTTGCCAGAGCAGGTTATACGCTTTTAAGGGAGTTGGAAAGAAGAGGGGGCGAAATATATCCGTATCTAAGCAAGCTAGGGAAAAGGGTGAGAGATGGACTGGTGGACATTTTTGAAGAAAAAGAGGTTCAAGCTTACGTTACAGGAGAAGAGTCTATGTTTGCGATACACTTCACAAAGGAGAGGCCGAAAGACGGTTTAACAGCTGAAAGAACCAAAGACTTGAGCTTGACTAAAGCTTTGTTCACCTTCATGCTGAACCACAACATAATTTACCTTTCACCGAAAACAGCTCACCTCTTCATATCCGTTTCTCACTCGAGAGAGGACATAGACAGGTTCCTGTCACTAACGGAGGAATTCGTTAACAAATTAAATCGTTAACGGCATGGAAAATGATTCTTCATGGTGGAAAAGGAAGGATCAGGATCATACTGTCCACATGAAGTGAAGACCACACCACCGAGCATAAATTCAACAAGTGCGCTGTGCACAGCTTATCAACGTTACCAACGCGACGATGAAATACCACCATGAAACCATACTCCTCTTGATAGAGCATCTGTGCCTCCCTCGCGCACAGTAATGATTAAGTTCCATGGTATCGACAAGTATAAGGAATAGGCTTGTGATAATATAGTTTAGGTGATGGCTTTTCGTGCAGTGCGAGGTCTGTGGCCGTCGGATAGTAGGTAAACCATATGGGACAATAATTGAAGGAGCCAAGATGATCGTCTGCAGTGAATGTGCCAAACTAGGCTCTGGTTACTGGGAAGCCAAGCCTCAACGCCGCGCAAAAAAGATCGCCAAGCCTCAGCCGAAGCTTTTTATCCTTAGAAAAAAGCAGCGTCCAATGGTGACTGAAGCCCTAGAGCTTGCAGGCGACTTTGGCTTACGAGTAAGACAAGCGAGAGAAGGATTGGAACTAAGCCATGAGGATCTGGGTAGAAAAATCGGAGAAAAAGTTTCGGTTCTTCGGAAAATTGAAAGCGGCAAGATGACTCCTGATCACATGCTCGCGGAAAAGCTGGAGCACGCGCTTAAGATAAAGCTGCTTGTTTCTCCCTCTGAACCTAAGGCTCCGTCAATAGTTTTGTCTCAGCCCCGGGAGATTACCTTGGGGGAGGTAGTTCGCCTAAAAGAGAGGAAAACGGAGGTAGCCAAAGAACGAAAGCAATCATAGTTCAACGTCGACTTCCCTCAGAACGTTCCAGCCTAGATGAACTCCAAAGCCTCGCCGAGTCAACCGGATACACGATTGTAGGTTCCCTTGAACAAGTCAGAGATCGAAATCCACGTTATCAAATTGGAAGCGGAAAAACAAAGGAACTTGCCGAGTTGGTTAGGAAAAACGGTGTCGAGAAAACTATATTCGACAACGAACTAACACCTGTTCAAGCCTATAACTTGGCCAAAGCGACAGGTGTAGAGGCAATTGACCGTTTTCAACTCATCCTCGAAATCTTTGCTAGACGAGCTTCAACCCTTGAAGCAAATCTCCAGATTCAGTTAGCCAGACTGCGGTACGAATTGTCCCGCGCAAAAGAGAGGGTAAGATTGGCGAGGATGGAAGAGCAGCCGGGTTTTATGGGGCTGGGAAAGTATGAAGTGGACCTTTACTATGAAACCGTGAAACGGCGAATCCATTCCATTCGAGATAAACTGAAGAAGAAACAAGAGGAGCGACGTTTACATCGCGCTCGGAGAGCCGAGCTAGGATTCTCTTCAATTTCCTTGGCTGGATACACAAATGCGGGGAAAAGTTCATTGTTTAATGTGCTCGCGGAAGAGACGGTTCCAGTAGATCCAAGCCTATTCACCACTCTTTCCACGACAACCAGGGCGGTGCGTCTTTCTAAGAGAAAGGTGTTGTTAACGGACACGGTTGGTTTTATCGATCGTTTGCCCTTAAAGCTCATCCAAGCCTTTCGCTCCACCCTTGAAGAAACCATCTTCTCAGATTTGATTCTCCTCGTTGTTGATGTAAGCGAACCCGACGAAGACATTGAAAGAAAACTCTCTTGCTGCCTTGACACTATCCAAAAAATAGGTGCAACGGGAATACCCATCATAACTGCGCTCAACAAAATCGATTTGCTGCGGGACGATGAAATACAACGCAAGGCTGAGGTTTTGAAGGATGTCGCGCCGAATCCTGTTTCCATCTCCGCCTTACATGGAACCAACATAGGTTTGCTTAAACAGGAGATTACGGGATACCTTGAAGACCATGTTCAAGCGTCGTTTTATCTTCCAATAACAGACGAAACAATGTCCTTCGTTTCATGGCTTTTCGATCACACCGATGTACACGACGTGGAATACAAAGACGACAACATGAAAGTCGTTTTTGAATCGGTTCCTTGGTTTGCAGATAAGGTCAAGGGGCGGGTAGAACAACTTGGCGGAACCTTTAACACCTCTGGCTAGAAAAGCTAGGAGATGGAGGCAAAATTGCCGAAGGTTGTTGTTTTAAGATGGGGACATCGAGACAGAGATAAGAGGCTCACCTCTCATGTCGCTCTGACTGCCCGAGCACTAGGCGCTTCCGGCTTCATTTTAGCAGATGTAAGAGACAAAAAAGTCAAAGAAACTGTTGAAAAGGTGACAAAACAGTGGGGCGGTTCCTTCCCCTTTGAAATGGGAACACCTTGGAGACGGGTTGTCAAAGAATGGAGAGCAAAAAACGGTCTCGTAGTTCATCTCACCGCCTACGGAGAAAACATTCAAACAAGCGACGTCCTACAAAGGATTAAGGCTGCGGAAAAAGACTTGTTAGTGATGGTGGGCAGTCGGAAAGTTCCATCAGAATTTTTCTCCAAAACAGTTTCAGATTTCAACGTTGCTGTTGGGAATCAACCTCATTCAGAATGTTCAAGTTTGGCTGTTTTTCTCGATCGATTTTTTGGAGGTCAAGAACTGTCAAAGGAGTTCGAGGACGCGAAAATAAAGATAATTCCTCAGGTAAGAGGAAAGAAAGTGGCTAAAAATTAGTCGGCTAAGCTTGATTCGGTAAGAGATTTAAGTTTTGTTTTCCATTTATATTAAATAGCGAGTGGAGCAGAGGCGTTTGGGTGTTATCCTTCGTGAATGATAAAACTTTGGAAAAGGTTGCTGAAGCCTTTGGTAGTGAAGAGGCTGTTAGAATTATTGAGGCCGTCAAAGAAGTCGGTGAAACCACGGATGATCAGATCGCAACCCAAACAGGAATACGACTCAACTCCGTTCGCAAGATTCTCTACAAACTCTACGACCACTCTCTTGTGGCCTTAAGGAGGTCTCGTGACAAAAACACAGGGTGGTTCATTTTCCACTGGAGGCTTCAACTAGATCAGCTTGGAGGCTTCATTTTGAACCAAAAGCGTCGTGTTCTCGAAAAACTGGAAGTCAGGCTTGGGTATGAGCAAAACCACGACTTTTATTACTGCTACACAACAGGGTGTAAGCGAATTCCCTTCGAAGAAGCCATGGAACTTGTTTTCCGATGTCCCACATGCAACAAACCGTTGATGCACTTCGAGAATGGTAAAATCGTTAGCGCCTTAACCAAAAAGGTTGAGCAGTTGAGGAAGGAGTTGAGTGAGTAAAAAACTGCCATCTCCCCAGATGGCACTGAAGCTTCTTTATCAAAGCGGATGTTCCGGCAAGGTTATAGTCCATTGTAAAGCGGTCACAGCGCTTGCGGTGCAAATTGCTGAAGCCTGCGAGAAAAAGGGATTAAACGTTGACATCAAACTCGTTGAAGTCGGCGCTCTTTTACATGACATTGGCCGCTCAAAAACGCATGGAGTTGACCACGTAGTTAGGGGTGCGGAAATCGCTAGGTCCTTGAATTTAGCAGAATCTGTTGTGTCCATTATTGAGCGTCACGCTGGCGGTGGCATAACCCTTGAGGAAGCCGAAAAACTTGGTTGGCCGATTAAAAGCTATCTTCCAAACACTTTAGAAGAAAAAATTGTGACCTACGCCGACAAGTTGATTGAAGGGTTGCGAAGGGTGCCGGTTGAGCGAACCATCAAAAAGCTTTCGAGGGAGTTGGGGGAGAACCATTCTTCGGTTGCAAGGGTGAAAAAACTGCATGAAGAGTTTTCATCTTTGATAGGAGATTTAGATGCCGACAGTCACATTGCTTGAAAAGGTTTACGGTTCCTTTTCTCCCGAAACCTTTGAACCTGTTTTTTCTTCTTTGTGCAAAGGGCTTAAAGTCAAGTTGAGGGTCGTCGGCGAAACGAATCGCGGATGGGTTCAGATGGAGGTTTCCGGCGAAGATGAAATTGTAGCGTTGCGTTTCTTTGATCAAGAAATGGGGTTGGCGCCAGGTTCTCTGGATGACCTAAAAAAGTTTTCTGTCATACGAGGAAGGGTTATTTTTTCGGGAAAAAGCAAAAAGGAGCTTTGTGTAGACATAGGTGTCTTTTCTCCGGAAACTTATGATGCTGTTCTTCCGTTGCAGAGGCTGCAAGCTCAGCTAGCTGACGGGAAAAAGCTTCCGCTTCAAAGGCTGGTTGAGTTTTTTTGCTTATATGACAATTTGCCGCTTAGAGTCAAGATTGTACAGGATGTTGACGTCCAAAAAAATTGGGTTGAAGCTGAACTGTCGGAAGCCCAGCTTTCTCAAATCGCCAGCTGGATTCGCTCTAGTTTCGATCGGTTAGTTGTCTTAGGTGCGTTTCTCTCCGATGTTGAACGTGCTGTAAAGATGTCGAAGCACTTTCGTGATGTCATCAATATTGAGTCCTTAGGGGTGCTTGAACAAGTTATTCTTTGCAAATTGGGAACAGACGCTGTGGGGCTCATACCAAAGCTTGGACGTTTTCTTCCCGACGCTGTCCTTGTTCCGTTTTCTCCAAGGAAAATTCGGCAACTTATTGACAGACCGTTTCTTTGACTGGTAACTCACGTTAAGCGGAGGTGTAGGGTGTCGTTTAGTGATTTCCAGTCTACAAGCGTGTTAACACAGCCGTCTCGAAGCAGGGCGACTCCTTGGGGTATGACTCCTAGTTTTTCGCAGAGGAAGCTTCCGAGGACGAGTTCTTTGAAGCAAGCGACGCCGAGAGAGGCTTTGGGTTTGACTTTGAGGAGGATTTTTTTGGCTATGCTGCCGCCGGGTAAGATGAATACGTCTTTGTATCCTAATGTTTTTGCTATGTGGATTATCTCTTTTAGGTTGCATTTTCCGCATTCTTGGCATTCGTAGCCGTATTCTCCCAATTCTGCGGGGCATTCTCTGGAGCGTAGACACTGGGGTAGCAGCAGTATTCTCTTGTTGTAGGGTGTAGATGCGAATTTTTCTCTAGAGGCGCCGTTTTTTGTTTTTACGTAAAGTTGAAAGAGGTCTTTTTCGTCTACTCCCATCTTGCCTGCGAATTGTTCTAGTTTCTGAATTGCGATGCCGCTGATTTTTGATTCGGCAAGTTTTTCTATCACACGCATGACGGAACCGCTTTCCCTTCTTTTCATGTGTTCCGGTATCTCCAGCCATAAATCAGCTATCGAACATTTTTGGTATCAACCTTCTAACAGTTTCAGAGGTTCAATATAAAGGTTAAGTGAAAACGGTGGTGCACGCGTAAGTAAGCAGTCTCTCGCCCCTTTTTCTTTTTCGCGCACGCGGCTATAGAAATCGCACATCTGTTTGCGTTAGGCTTTTGGAATACTGAAGTCTTTGCAGCCATCACCAGCCTAATCGGAACGATCATGGACATCTTCGTATGTAAATGGCGTGACTATCAATGGCTAAGAAAAGGTCTCGTAGCAAGAAGGGTACCCCCTATAAATAGGGAGAGGAAGTCTGTCAATGCGCGCGCTTAACGGGCGTGAACATATTTGGATCCTAATAGCAACTCTATGTTGAAAACGAGCTCTTTTCTAAGCTCCTTCATGGATGTCATAAAAATTTTCTTGGTACCCATGTGAAAGCAGAAGTAGTCACGCGCGCGAGCGAAAGGTCCATGATTTTTACCGCCTTCGATTCTACTTACCGTGAGGATCAATAGAAGTCCTTCATCAACTGGATAACATGCTTCTTCTTCAAGCGTAAAGGATTCATATGCAAGGCCGGTTCCCTAAAAACATCTTCCACGAGGGGCTCTATGTCTTCTTCCTTTACACCAACATCCCTGAATCTCAGAGGCATCCCAATGTCGCCATAAAGTCTCTTCAACGCCTCCTCAAGGTCGTCCGACCCATCCAGCATCCGTGCCATCTCGCGGAACTTCTCCTCACACTTTTGGCGATTTATTCTGGCATAGCAGAGCAACGGCACCGCCAGACTCAATCCGTGATGGATATGGTACCACGCCGTCAATGGGTGCCCGATCGCATGAGCTAAACCAGAGCCCTTCATAACTGCAATCCCCCCGTGGTAAGCGGCCATGCACATATCAAAGCGAGCAGCGACGTCGTCACCCCGTGAACACGCCCTTCTCAGACTGCGCCCAACCAGCCTTACCCCGTACAAGGCCGCTGCATCGGCAAGGGGATTATAAGGCGTAAAACTGCATGCATACCCTTCCACACAGTGGGACAAAGCATCAATGCCAGTGGCGGCCGTCAGCTTTGGAGGTACACTCACAGTAAGTTTGGGATCCACCAGCGCCACTTTGGGAGTGAGCTCCGGGTGGCCGATGACGAACTTGAGATTGTTACGTTTTTTGTCGGTAAGAACCGCGCCTAATGTGACCTCGCTGCCAGTACCAGAGGTTGTGGGTATCGCTATCAATAGCGGTAGAGGAGGCTTGATCAATCCTAACCCCCCTCGCATAAAGTCGTATCTACGCAAATCACCACCCTGCGATACCTTTACAGCTATCGCTTTCGCCGTATCGATGGAGCTTCCACCACCGATGGCCACCAGGCAGTCACATCCAACTTCCTCATAGACCCTTGCACCTCTCTCTATCACCTCTATGGGCGGGTCCGGCTCTACTTCTGAAAACAGTATCGTCTCCAATCCCGCGTCCTTGAGAATCCCCTCCAGCTTTAGGGCCATGCCGGTCTCGACAATACCCGAGTCAGTAACTATCAGCACGTGGTTGCCGCCTTTCCTCTTGACCATTTTTCCAGCCTGATAAACGACATCCGGGCCAGCAATAGTTGTTGGTAAATAGATACGAAAGGAACTTGCACCTTTCTCTTCCTTGACAACCAACAGATTGTCCCACAAAGCGTCCATCTCCGAGTCTTCAACATCAAAAACACAGTTTGATGGAGGCAGAACCTCTTCCCGTATGAACCGCGGATACCTTTCGTGAATCTCATCGAACCCAGCAGCCTTGTTAAAGGCAAGTTCTTCCCTCAAGGTCTCCCCACCAATGTTCATGACATCATCCTTTGTCAGGTTAACGCCATAACGGGCATTCATGGCCTCTGCCAGAAATTCATAGACCCGATACGGTTTCCTGGGAAGGGCAAGAAGGCAATAACCTACCGTGTCCATAGCTGCACAGAGAATTTGAGCCCTTAAGGATTTCTCGATCTGCCCTTCCTTCGATTGCAGTTTAGAGTATGTAAGGCCTGCGGTATGATCAGCTCCCATGGGGCTGGTGCAGTAAGTGACACCAGTTCCCTTGGTACCTCGCGGATCATGAGCCGGCATGGCCTGCCCCTTGATGGCAGGTATCCTATCGATATTAAAGGCCTGTGCCGTTGCCACCACCCCTTGGCCAAGGGTCCTGCCCATTTCGGTGCCCTCTCCTATCTCTTCGATCAGTTCAGCTGCCTTTTTGGCATCGCCGAATTTCATTTTTCCGGCCGCTGCGGCCACGCCCAGTGTACTTCCCACCTCGATCGTATCGATTCCTATTTCGTCACACAGCCTGTTCATTCGAGCCACCGCGTCAGGGTCACTGATACCGAGGTTCGTTCCCAGCATGGCGATGGTTTCGTACTCGTAAGCTGAAGTGATATACTTTCCATTTTCGTCGTTATAAACGATGGAACAGCTAACCACGCAGCCTGGCATGCAGGCGTGCATACTGCCCCCTCGCTTAAGGACAAGCTTCGCTATCACATCCCCTTCAAGCTTAGAAGCCTCCTCAAAGCTGCCAGAAGTGTAGTTTAGCGCGGGCATGGTACCCAGAGAACTCAAAACACCCACATTGGCCGGGGTCCCCATTTGGGAGACCATAGCAAGATTGAGGTCCTCCTTAAGAACGGCAACCCAATCCTTAACGGCTTTATTGAAAGCCTTACGGTTTTTAATTTCGACCGCGGGGGCTCCAGTATCGTCTACTACGATCGCTTTGAGACCCTTTGCGCCCATTACAGCTCCGAGCCCACCGCGTGCCGCATGGCGGCACGGCTTCCCTTGAACATCGGTGACGGCCACGGAGGCGGATTTCATCTTCATCTCCCCAGCAGGACCGATAGAGATGATTGTTGGCTTTTCCCCATGTTTTTCTCTCAGCCTATTGACCAGTTCATAATTTTTCAGCCCAGAGAATTCGTCGGCAGGATTTATGGTAACGCCGGCCTTATCGATCACAACGTAGTACATTTTTTCATCTTTCGGATAACCCTCTACGATGATGGCCCTAATTCCCATTCGATCGAGCTTTTGAGAGAGCGGGCCACCTGCGTTTGCCTCTTTGATACCCTTTGTCAGTAGGCTTTTTCCTCCCATCGATGTCCGCCCGCAGGACGGAGCATTGGTGCCAGCGAGAAGTCCGGTGGCCACGATAAACATATTCTCAGGTCCCAAGGGACCACATCTAGGTGGAACCTCCTTGTTTAGTATTTTGGCGATCAGACCTCTGCCGCCGATAAGACGCCATTCATCAGGAAAATCCTCAAATTTTGCCTCTAACGTTCCCATTTTGATCCGTAGTATCCTTTCCATATGTATCTCCTTTTCACATAGATCGGTGGATCTTCACCTAAAATAAATTATTAGAACTTGTTTTTAAGGCTGCGCGCGCGCATGGAAGCAGAATTAGAAGGCTGATTCCTAAAAAAGCGGGTATGTAGGTTGCCATGATATCATAAAAACGTTTATGCCTTCATCTGAACAACAACTACTATATGCCCTTTGTTTCTGTAAGGCAAAAAAATAAGGTGTGCGGAAACTGCGCACACATAAATGAGCCGGCTTCTAACCTACCATTGCTTGTCAACATCTGCCGGGAAATCGCTTCCAACGGCACCTCCATCATCACATTAACCCAGCTGGCTCAGCACATTAGATACGTGACTGGAGCAAAAAGATGGGGCCGCAAAGAAGGTTGAACCCATCTTTTAGATCAAGCTTGATACGCTTGGGAACCCCGAAAAACCGATGTGAAAATCCTTTCCACGCGTGCCAAGTGCAGTTAACGGTTAGCCAATTATCTGTAAAGACGTGAGTGAGCAGCTTGGCCGGTCTTTTGTGCCACAAAAGAAAAAAGTTATTGTGACACAATAGAGTCTCCACCCCTACTTAGCATATCCTCTGTTAAGGGATTGCCCAATTTTCAGCGCATACGTTTTCACCTACCCCCTCCTATAGATTTTAACATACCTCGATATTTGGAGTCTAATACAACCGGTTAGATAGACTGTATATACGAAATTATATATACAAAAAGGAAAAGGAGAAAAATGCGAAAGCTAATCAGCATACGCATTGACTCAAAAATCTACCAAAAAGCACGTGAACTGAACTTGAACATCTCAAAGACTTGCGAAAAATGCTTAAAACAAGAAATCCAACGCCTAACAGCCTCAGACCCAAAAACAGATCGTATATTGACGTGCGAAGCACGTCTCAGCAGCCAAGATTGGTGGGCCGGGCAGGACTTGAACCTGCGACCTCAGCCTCGTAAGGGCTGCGTCCTAACCGAGCTAGACTACCGGCCCGTTGTTCAAAATTATGGTGTTAGACGTTTTATAAAGGGTGCGCGTGAGTTGAAGGTGTCACTTGTAATCTTCTTCTGTCTAAGGTAGGGGGAGGGGGCTATTATTTAGTCTCAAGATTTTGTGACACAAATCTCTCGACACCTCTCTCTGTAGATAGACTCCCCCTATTTTTCTTTATATATAGTCTAAACATTCTCGGCGCCAGTTGCTGTCATATTCATGGATAGGAAGTTTTTTAGGATACTCGCTATCAAAAAATATTCGGAGGGCGGGGTTGCCCTAGTCTGGTAGAAGGTTAAAGCCTGCCAAGGGGGCAGACGTGTAGCCTAAGCCTGCTAAGCCTGTGGTCCTTTGGGCCGCGCGGGTTCAAATCCCGCACCCCGCGCCACTTCGTTATCGAAAGTAAACTTGCAATTTGCAGATCTTTCTTGAAAACCTCTTCGAAAATCAGTTTCTTCAGTTTTTGTGACGTCTTGCAGACCCATTCATTCACATCCTTGATTTAAACCGGCTATTTTAAGAAAATAATATCGAAATGGTCGTATTTCAAGTTTGCCGGGCTGATTTAATTTTGTCTAGATTGAGCTTTTTATTGCACGCGTAAATGATGATAACACTACTCACTTGCCAACCCTATTGCGCGCGCGCACTTACTCCAAGCGCTTCTAATTTGCCGTCCAATTCCTCTAGACTGTGGATTACAAACTCTCCCTCGTGTTTGCCCGCTCTGTCGAGGTAAAAGGCTAGTATGCCTAGTCGTCTTGGGACGTGAAAGTCAAAATTCCAGTCATCGCCTACATGAACCATTTCCGGTGGAAGGATTCCAATAGAATTGCATACTTTCTCATAAAGGTTGGCAGTTTTCTTCACAAGTCCAAAATCAGAGGTTGAAGAGAAGACTTTCTCAAAGTAGTTTTCCATATTAGTTCTTTTAAGTTCGAGTCTGACAAATTCCCAATACGCGTTTGTCACGATGATTAGTCTATAACCTCTTCGCTTCAATACGTCCAGAATTCTTGGCACTTCAGGATAAGTATTTATTGTATGTTTGAAATTTCCCAAGAGTTCCTGAGGATCAACATTAAGGCCAAACTTTTTCATCCAATGGCGAAGGTCGTACCATTCAAGTTTTTCCTTGCCCACCTTATCGTATTCTCTCTTTACAGCTTTGGTTGCATCACCAAAAGAAAGTCCTTTCTTGGCACTGTACAATCGCGGTATTCCCTCAAACCACACAGAATTAACGAATCTATCATCAACGAGTGTTCCATCCAGATCAAAAGATATCACTTCTATTTTTGCCATTTTTCTCTCCCACTATGTGCTCACGGTTAAGATCCTTTCAAACTCAAACAAATCTGTATTCCTATTTATGACTTCTGCCATTATGTCTTCATCTTCGTCGTCGTCATCAAATTTCAAAACCAAGATTTTTTGCTTTTTCAAATGGAACGTGTACTTAACGAGCGTACCGTTTTTCAATTCTCACCAAATGAAATTTTGGATTAATTGTCAACGTTTTGCGTTTCTCATTTTTTCTGCTTTCGGTCTTCCCTCAATCGAACTTGATGGTATGGTCTAAATAGACGGTATCTAGACAAGCGTGGCCAACCAGTCTTGGCGTATTTTAGTTTGTCTGGGTTTTCCTTCAACCAGTTCATCATATGAAAGAAGCTCTTCGCCCTATTCTCGTCTCTCTTTCTGAGCGGCTCGTAGCCCAAGTTTCTTAGTTCATCGAGGTATGCTATCTCCGTGAGACGCTGTGGTTCCCCCGTCACTTTGACTCTGCGAATTCGGTCGTCACAATATCTTCTTCTCAAATCCCTAACAGCCTCGTCAAAGATGTAGCCCTTGCAGATGTGGACTGGTTCCTCTGCCTTGAGTCTGAGTTTGCCGAGTAGTCGGAATACAACCCTTGAAGCCTGCTGCAGATACTCTTTTCGGCGGAACCGTTGAGATCTGAAATACTTCACATCCAAGACTTCATACCTAAATTCCTGGGTTTCTTCGCGAAAGGCTCCTATGATCACACCAAAAAGGAGATCTCCGACACCAGCATCATCTATGGTTATCGTCAACTAATACTGCCTCTTTTTGCCGGAGGATATGCAAGCCCACATAAAAATGGTTTGTGTAAGTTTTTCAACGTCATAGTCGTCGTCATCAAATTCCAAAACCAAGTCAGTGTATCACCTTAAGAACCTGTGCAACTGAACTTTCTAAGTTTATAACTTTCTAAACTGGAAGAAAAATTAGAAGTTTATTATCCAAACCTTGATTATAGACTAGAAACTTAGAAACTCCAATTGAATGTTACTAGCCTGCATATCACTGTTTGCCAAAACTTTGTTTTAAGTGTGGATAACACTTGTCCTCTATGCGATCATAATATCCTACTTCCATGTGTGTTGTAGTTAGTTTACCGTATTCTGTGCAACCAAGCATCCAAGACATCACATGTGCTATCTCTACTCTTTCAGCAGGCTCAAAGTATTTGCTTCTAACCATGTCCACTACGATTCTGCTTAACCTACTGAGTAAACGGTAAAATGTTACGAATTTCTTAGGTCCATGTTTAGCAATTCCGCCTTTAGCTGACCAAGCAACATATTTCTGAAGTGGATTTTCAGTGTCCGGATCAATTGCGAATTTGTCTTCAGATGTAAGTCTTTTCATCTTGTAAGCGATTTTGCTTTTGACAGCCTTCTTCATTTTTGGTTTGGTCAAGACACGAAAACTGAAAACTACTTCGTCGTCTACACGATCTCTAATAAGGAAATGCAAGTCTTTTACGCCCTCAAGATTTTCTAGGAAACCGAAGAAATCAACAAGGATATCCCTAGCTTTTTCCGACTTACACCTGACGACTGTTACACACCAAAGATCACTCTGCATCCACAACCACCTAGGTAGCTATATAATTTATTCGGACAAATAAAACTAGGTTGGAAGATTTTTTTCTTTTGAAAATTTCTTATATTAATGATTAAATAAGGAAAAATCGAAAGAAAAGATACAAACCTAGCAAACCACAATTGCGCGCGGATGTTGATGAAATTTCTGTTTATGCGTTGAACAATTTGTTTTCTGAAGGTTTCGGTCAAGATTTCTCTTCTTTACATCCACTCTATATCACGGATTTACGATTCTTAATCTATGTTGCCTAGGTTTTTACCGTTGTTCGCTACGCTCGAGTATGCTTTTTTATGTCCTTTGGTCTCATGAACCCTTATATCGGCGTTCAGGCTATATAGAACACAGATATGTCGTAAAAAGGACATATTGTATATGGGTTGAACTGAAAAACTGTAGAGCAGAAATACATGAGAGGAATGATATGAGACAAAAACTGAGAGAGGTCCAAATCAAACTCATGAGGGGCCTTCTGGATCTCGTGATCCTCCAGCTTTTGAAAGCGGAACCCATGCACGGATACCGAATCATCACCAGCATCCGCCAAAATTTTGGGGTTTATTTCGGTCCAAGCACCATCTATCCTTTACTCAGCGCCCTAGAAGAAAAAGGTTACATCAAGAGTCAATGGGACGTAGACAACCACCGACCTAGAAAGGTTTATTCTCTAAAACCTGACGGTCATAGTCTGTTAAACGGCACCGAAGAATCATTGAATCATATTTGCCGCAAGCTTACAAGCATAGGGTTGAACCGGCTAAACCTCAACGGCAACAATAATGGCATCCTGAAGCGGCCAAAACGATTATCTTAGAGACATGTGAAAATGGCAGGGTGACCAGCAACATCAGCACTTGTTCCTGCATGGTCTAACCCCCATTTTGTCTATTGCGCACACAGTTTCAAACCTTCTATGTACGAGATTTTTCTAGAACTTATTGAAGCTGCATGCATGACGGGCTACACTTGATCCTCTAATTTATAATTTCTAAGAGAGATTTTCAAAACTCGCAATTTGGCTTTCGAGTCTCATGTCTAAAACATCAGATTGCGTGCATTCGAAAGTCTTATAGTGAACCATGCTATTGGAATGTCATGTGGAATTCCTATGCATCATCTAGAGATTTATGAAATGTTGCGAGCTAAGCTTAACAAAATGCCTATAGGCGTCCCTAAAGGCCTTGACGGCGAAGAGAAAGAAATCCTTCGGATTCTGTTCAGTGAAGAGGAAGCAGAATTTGCTCTAAAGCTTCCATTAGTG
>Ga0209978_10000385_pt1 | contig 16391 bp, 14 predicted proteins | sample BentaG_FD_182805 | JGI IMG/M metagenome (GOLD analysis project Ga0209978, IMG submission 182805) | Deep subsurface microbial communities from South Atlantic Ocean to uncover new lineages of life (NeLLi) - Benguela_00093 metaG (SPAdes)... | ecosystem: Environmental > Aquatic > Marine > Oceanic >... | reverse complement strand
ACGCAACGCTCAGCCGATTTGCCAAGCCGGTAGGTCGGCTCCAAGGGGGCTTGCCGCCCAGTAGTTGCTCACCCTGCGCTGCAGCCACGAGCGACTGCGACACTCGATCCGACTAGAAGGTTCTGATCTTGTCCGCCTTCGCCCCACAAAGTGGGCATTTGTCCGGTTTCTCGCCGGTTCCCGTCCAGCCACAAACCTCGCAGATGTAGATGTCGCCAGTCTCCGCATCCTGTCCGCCCTCCACCGACGTCTTGGCCTGACTGTACAGGCCAGCGTGTACTTTCTCCGCTTCCAGGGCCCAAGTAGTGGAGCGCACCGCCCCTTTCTCCCCCTGCAATTCGGCGACGGCTCTAAAGGCGGGATACATCTCCTCTACCTCATAGGTCTCGCCATCGATGGCGGCCTGCAGATTGTCAGCTGTAGTACCTACGCCATTCAAGTTCCGGAAGTGATTGGTGGCATGCACCTGCTCGGCGAAGGCAATGGCCCTGAAGAGCCGAGCCACGCTAGCATTCCCATCCTTCTCCGCCTTCTCGGCAAAGATCAAGTACCGCATGTGAGCCTGGCTCTCGCCGGCAAAAGCTGCCTGCAGATTGGCTTCGGTCATTTTCCTCACTTCTTCTATGCACCTCCTTCGTTGGTTATGGCCTGCAACTCAAAGTCATCGTCCAGGAGACTGTCGCCATATCTCGAGACGTCGGCCCCTTGCTTGACCAGCTTTGTTAGCTCTGGTACCCGTTGTCTGTCTCCTAGCAGGATTGCACCCACGATCCTCCCATCGCGTAGCACCAGCTTTCGATACACGCCAGTGGCGCGGTCTGCCCTCCTGAGTTCCTGGTATCCTTCCTCTTGTGGAGCGATTAGACCGATTGATGTCAGATCCAGGCCCACCACCTTCAAAGTCGTAGAAGGCACAGTGCCATGGTAGGTTGCGGATCCGGGCTCGACCATGTTGGCGCCTGCCACCCTGCCTTGCTCCACGGCAGCCGGAATGATGCAGGGCAGCTTGCCTTGGAACTCCGCCACGTCGCCGGCCGCGTACACATACTCCGCACTGGTCCGCAGCTGGTGGTCCACCAGAACGCCCCTTTTCACCTCGAGGCCCGCATCCTTGGCCAGGTCTGTGTTGGGCGTCACACCGGCCGCGCAAAGCACCAGGTGAGCGGGGACTGTAGGGCCGCTCTTCAGCGACACGCCCGTCACAGAGCCATTGGAAAGGATGCTTTCCGTCTGCACGTTGCCCATGACGCGGATACCCAGCCGCTCAATCTGCTCTTGAAGCACGCTGGCCCCTTCCTGGTCGATCTGTTTGTGTAGCAGCCAGGAGCCGCGCTGCAGCACGGTCACCTCCAGTCCCTGGGTGGTTAGCGCACTGGCGCACTCAAGCCCCAGAAGTCCACCGCCGATCACCACCGCTTCCCTCGAACCTGCTGAGATGCACCGCTCAGCCCGGTCCTTGATAGCCAGGGCATCGTCGATAGTGCGGAGCGTGAAAACCCCATCTTGCCCTATTCCCGGGACCGGCGGCCGGAAAGGGCTGCTCCCCACCGCCAGCAACAGACGGTCGTAGGACGACTCTCCTCTGTCTTCCAGGAGGATTTGCTGACGCGAAGTGTCAACCTCGACTACCTTGGTCGCCAGATGAACTGCGATACCTCGCTTGGCATACCACTCGGGCGGATAGACGTACAGGTCTTCCAGCCTCAGACGCCCAGCCAGGAACTGTATGAGCCTCGGGCGCAAATAGTATGGGTGTGGTTCATCAGTGTAGATCTCTACTTGCGCGCCGGGAGCCCCAGCAGATATGGCTCGGCCTGCGGTTATGGCGGCTATCCCGTTGCCGGCGATGACGAACTTCACCGGCTACAGGCTTTCTGCTATCTTAGCACCGAATACGCGGCAGCTCTCTAGTTCGTCGGCCGTGGGCACCAGTGCAAACCTGAGACCAGGTTCCGGAACCTTGAACCTCAGGCTCTTCAGCCTGGCCTCAATCATGCGCACCGCCTCGCCACTCCAACCGTAGGATCCGAAGGCCGCACCCATCTTCCCCTTCAGCTTGATGGTGGCCAGGCTGGACAGGAGGTCCCAAACGGGCTTCACCGCGTCCCCGTTGATGGTCGGTGAACCCACGATCAAGGCCTGAGCAGCCTCGATGCGGTCCATGACGTCACCCGGCGCGGTCTCGGTCAAGTCAAAGACCTCGACCTCCACCCCGTCAATGCTCGCGCCCTTGGCCACCTCCTCGGCCATCATCTCTGTGTTGCCGTGAGCGCTGGCATAGAAGATCAGCACCTTCTTGGCCTCGGTAGGGGAAGGCGTGCTCCACTCGATGTACTGATCAACGTACTTCCACGGATCGCTGCGCAGGATGGGACCGTGGGACGGAGCGATGATCTGGATATCCAGGTCCTTGATCTTGGCTATCGCCTCCAGCATCTTCTCCTTGAACGGTCCCATGATGCCACGGTAGTAGAACTCGAAGTCGTGGCTGAAATCGCCCATCAGGTCATTGAACATCTGCTCATCGCAGTAGTGGCTACCGAAGACGTCGCAGGGGAACAACACCTTGTCCTCCACGGCATAGGTGAACATGGTGTCCGGCCAGTGGAGGAACGGTGCAAAGATGAAGCGCAAGGTCTTGCCACCGAGGTCCAAGAGATCACCGTCGCCCATCTTGAGGGGGCTCACATCGGAGTTGAGGATGTTGCTGACATAGTGCTCACCCGTCCTCGAGACCACAACTTGAGCGTTCTTGGCCTCTTTCAGGAACGCAGCCAGGGAACCCGAGTGGTCAGGCTCCATGTGGTTGCAGACGATGTAGTCAACGTCCTCCGGGTCAATAAGAGACCTGACGTTGGACAGGAACTGGTCGTAGAAGCGCCCCTTCGCTGTGTCAATCACAGCCGTTCTCTCGCCCTTGACCAGGTACGAGTTGTAGGTGGTTCCGTGCTCGGTGGGGAACAAGATGTCAAATAGCCGAAGGTCGGGATGCAGCACTCCGGTCCAATATATGTTCTGCGTGATCTCTATTGGTTTCATCGATTATTCTTCTAGCTTCTGGAACATGTCTTTCTCGGCACCGCACTCGGGGCAGACCCAATCATCGGGCAGATCCTCGAAGGCAGTACCCGCCGGAACACCGTTGTCGGGGTCTCCTACTGCTGGGTCATAGATGTAGCCACAGGCCAAACATTCCCACTTGTCCATCTCAGTCTCCTTTCTTGATCTCGTCATCTGTAGAACAAAGGCGGTCTGACAACATTCAAAGGCTACCCCTGACACTCAGGGCAATAGCCGTAGAAGACCACATCGCAACGCACGATTTGATAACCGGAGGCTTCCCCCGGCAGTAGTTTGGGGTCTCCGGATGTCCGCATGATGTCCACCACGCCTCGGCAATCGAGACAGACTAGGTGGTAGTGCCCGTCGGTGCAAGGATCGTAGCGACTCTTGCCCTCACCAAGGTCAAGTTCCGTCACTTCTCCCATCGCAACCAAGTCATTCAGGGTGTGGTAGACCGTGGCGGGGGATATGTCGGGCATGGCTTCGCGGACGCGGTGATAGATATCCTCAGCGGTAGGATGCTCTACGTGGTCCTGCAAGAGTTCGAAAATCAAACGCCGCTGAGGCGTGACTTTCATACCCCTCTCCCGCAGAACCTCACAAAGTTCCTCAACTGATCTCATTGCGACTGATTATCCGCTAACAGGAATTCTCAATTTGTAGTAATTATACAGTAGTCCTTGCTGGTTGTCAACTCGAGAGGTCGGTTTCTGGCACTCGTTAGTGGGGAGCGCGCCGGAGATCAGTCAGATCTGACCCGATCAGGCCTGGTATAAACGTTCATCTTGTCGCTACGCACATAGCCGACAATGGTCATCTCCCAGGCCTGAGCCAGCTCAATCGCCAGGTCCGTCGGGGAGGTAAGGGAGGCAACTATGGGTACCTCCATCTTGATGGCTTTGTTCACCATCTCGGATGATATGCGCCCCGTGGTCAAAAGGAGGCGATCCTTGGTGGGGATGCCGCGGAACATGCACTCTCCCCTGATCTTGTCCAGGGTGTTGTGTCGTCCCACATCCTCAGCCACTACTAGGAGATCTTCGCCGTCTGCCAGGGCTGAGGCGTGAGTGCCTCCGGCGATGCGATGGATCTCCGCCTTGTGGCGTAGCTCCCGCATGAGAGCAGATATCTGCTTCGGTGAGACGGTAAGAGAGGAGTCCAGCTTTGCGTGACTGGCCGAAAGATCGTCGAAGGTGATACCTCGACCACACCCCGAAAGAAGGACTGGGTGGGCGGGCAGGGGGATATCGCCGTCTTGGCTCATGGTCACCTCAATGACGCCTTCTTGCTCGTCGCAGACCTGGAGCAGTGCCACATCATCCAGGCTACTGATCAGGCCTTCAGCGGCAAGGAACCCCAGGACCATGAAGTTCATTTTGTGAGGCGTGCAAAGCAGAGTAACCAGTTCCTGGCCATTGACGTGGATCGTCCAGGGAGCCTCGCGGACCAGGGGCCTCTCCCGTTCCTGGATCTTACTTCCACTATACCGGAGATAGGCCACGTTGTCTGTGGTGCTACTGTTCATGGGACCCTGTGTGTTATCGATATCCTTCTTGACGGGCTGAGACATCCATCCCTAGGGTGATGATGCGCTGCAGGGGCAGCAGCGGTTTGCGCGCAGTCTGCCTTCCATCCAAGATCTTCAGGTAGCGCTTGCATTTGTCGCACAGATAGAGGCGAAACACCTCGTCGTCGCCAAGGTAGTAGAAGAAGGAGTCCTTGTCCGAGTTCCCGCAAAAGGTGCACTCCCCTCGTTTGTATGTCCATAGGGTGTCACAGCGGGAGCATAGCAGGCGAAGCCCTCCGACCTCCTTCTCGAGGTAGCCGAAATCTGGCTCGCCACCGCAGACTGGGCATACCTTCTGGTACCACTTCTCGTCCTTGATCAGAGGAATGAGAACGGCGGCGTGGGCTTGCAGGAAGGGGTGCAGGGCGTTGACCAAGACAAAGGAGAGCAGCTCCTGGTCCAGGTCGGGATGTCCTGGCAGATCCACCTTGCCCTCCCTCAGATAGCTGGTGACGATACTCTGGGTTTGGTCGGGCTCCTCAGTCAGCAGGGAACGTATCTCTTCTAATTTGGGCGCCAACTCCTGCCTGTGGCGGGCGACGATATCGCAGATCTGGGCACCGAGGCGAGTGACGCTGTCTTCGTCCCACCCCAACGCCCACCGCTCGATGAGGGGTACGCGCTGGTCGATTGCTGTCGCTACCTCCTGTGCGTCGGGCTCGACGCCGGTTGCCTGAGCCTCGACCTTGCCTCGAGTGGAGATGACCTCGTGGTGAAGATCAATTGCCTGGGCCAGATCAGGGTTCTTCTTCCGTTCCTCCTCAAGTGCTGCCAACAACTCTTCGTCTGTACTTATCGCGTCCACGCCCCACTGCTCCTTTTTGGACTGGAACTATCCAGTTCATAAGTATACTACATCTCAGCGGAAGAGTCTAGAGCGTGGCTAGTTCAAATGGGCTGCGCTGCCTCCGAAGTTCTGCCCGAGCAGCCTCGTGCAGACCGACCGGCGAAGTGCGGCGGGTTCGCTGATGCACTGCAGGGGCGGGTTGCTCACGCCAAGCCGCAGCGAGGCCTGAGTGTCTTCGTGCACCTCTTGGATGACCAGGGGAACATCATCGCTCAGGCGGGCCAATTGGCTCTCGTGTAAGGCTGGCGGCCGCCGACGACCTGGGGGAGGAGAGAGATCGTGCGCGATGTGTACCCGCTCCCTTGCTTGGCTACTGCTCAGATGGTGCGATATGGACTATATCGACAGTTGTCCAGCGGAGAGTTCCAAAACGAGGGTGAGTTCATACTACCAGTGGACTGCAGGAACTAGGGACACACTCTTGCCGTGGGACAGCGAGGACGGGGGAGAGGCGAGCGACTCCGGCTACTTCTGCCAGCGAGTTGGCGGCGCGCAGATCTTACTGGTCCCCAACAGCCTCGGTGGCAGGTTCGGGCTGGCGCACCGAGCGTTGGCGCCACCAGAGGACACCACCAGGCAGGCTGGCCACGATGATGATGGCCTGCATGATGAGGGATATGGCGAGGGATTTCTCCTCGGGCACGCCCACAAGGTTGAAGAAGAAGACGTAAGCGCTCTGATTCAGCCCGATGCCCCCGATGGAGATCGGTATCAAGAGGACAAAGGTGATCAGGGGTGTGAAAAGGAAGATGTGCAAGAGCGATATGCCGCCTCCCAAGGCCAGCGCGATGAGATAGTTCACCACGCTGCCGATTGTTAGCACCAAGATCGAGATGAGGAAGCCCTGAGCCAAAGCAGCGTAGCTCCGCCTGTAGGCCGACAGTGCGTCAGACAACCTGTCGTACAGAGGGGCCGGAGAAGAGAGTAGCCCCAGATTGAAGAGACGCCGCACCTGGGCGCGGAGTCGATTGCTCAGCATAAGGGCGAAGACGCCACACAGACCAAGCAGAGCTATCACAGCAAGCAGGGCGACCTCCCACAGCGCCACCTGCCCGGCGGAGTACACCACCGAGAGCGCCATCACCACGGCCACGAACACAAAGGCGATCAGGCCCACCATTCGGTCCACCAGAACCGAGATGGCGGCCTCGGCAGGAAGCCGAGTGTCACGGGCCAGATCGTAGCCACGTACCAGGTCTCCCCCTACGTTGGTGGGCAGGAAGTTACCGAAAAAGAGACCGACGAAGGTATAGGAGAGAAGATTGCCCAGAGGGACCTCTATCCCCTGTGCGTTGAGCAGTATCTGCCATTTGACGGACCCTACTGCTATAGCCCCAAAGTATAGAACCAGGGCTATCAGCAGGTACAAGTAATTGGTCGAGGCTGAGCGCATCGCCTCGACCACCTGATCTGCCCCTACCCGACTTAGGAGATAGGCGATCAGCCCTACGCTGACCGCGAGTTTCAGGGCGGTGACCAACTTGTCTCGCAAGCTATTCCTCCGATAAGGCCTGTGCCGACTTCTCAGTGGCCTGTACTTTGGCTTCGTCCACCTCCTTGGTCGTCCAGGCCATGTCCCAAACGACGTGTTTGTCCCCCTTGACATAGTAATCGTAACTGCCCAGGACACGGGAGTAGATCTCGATGGCCGCCAAGGCCGTCAAGATATACAGGAGGCGCACAGTGCGGCTGATCGCCCCCCAGGCCTCGCCCAAGGCGAGGCGGGCCACCCGTACATTGTCCAGGCTCGAGACACGGTAGCCATACTTGTGCTTCAGATGCAGATGGCCAGCGTAGTTCCTGCGCCTCTGCCGCACGAAATCACTGAACGTCTCGGGCCCCATGTTGTACACCATGGCGTCCGGGGCATATCTCACTTGCAAGCCCCGGTCGATCATCAGGGCCTCGACGAAGGCCTCGTCCATGGCCACGTCGGGCGGTATCTGATCGAAGACCTTGCGAAAGGCGATCATCTCCCCCAAGCGGGGGATCTCCAAGCACAATGAGTGCTCCAGAGTCAGTCGCAGGTGTGAGAGATAGCCAATCACGTGATCGGGGACATTGACCGGAACCTTATGGGCCCCCGCCATCCCCAGCTGAGGGTCCCGGAAGATATTGACCAAGTTCTCCACGCTATCCTCGCCGGGCAATGTATCTCCGCTCTCGAGGACGCAGATCTCCTCCTGGGCGTGCTTGAGGAAGAGATTGACCGCTGAGACCTTTCCCTCGCGCTCATCCTGGGTGAGGAGCTTGATGCGTGGCTCCTTGGTCGCGAACCCCCGCACTATGTCGCAGGTGCTATCGGTACAGCCGCTGGCGACGACGATGATCTCGCTGATCTCGACCCGATCCAGGCGCTGGTTCAACATCGCTTCCAGCAGGCGCCCGATGTTGGCTTCCTCATTGTGGGCTGTAATACCCACGCTGCACCTTATCTTGTCAGTTTGACTCACGCATCCCTCACTCGAGTGGTAATGTAACCGTCTGCATCGGCTCGTCGTGACCGCTCTTCACGACCCCACCACGGTCTTCAAGGCCATGCGGACGGTCCGGGGCAGTTCTAGCCAGATTCGCTTTCGCAGCAGAGTACGGGCTACACGGCGTGGCCTCAGATAGAAGCGGCGATAGGCTTCCCGCCACTTGCGCTCCACCAACTCCGCCGGCATGTCATCGCTCTCGAATTGGGCCTTATTCTCGAAGAACGCGAAATCACCCCAATCGTTCACCAGCAGCCTTCCGTTTTCCAGTACCTGCCTATACATCTCAGTGCCCGGAAAAGGCGTCGCCATGGAGAAATTTGCCACTATGGGATCCAGTTCGCAGGCGAAACGGATCGTGTCTTCCATCGTCTCCTCCGTTTCACCCGGCAGTCCAATGATGAAGAAACCTATGGTCTCCATACCCACCGACTTCGCAGCCTTGAAAGCTGCTCGCACTTGGTCCAGCGCCAGGTGCTTGTCTATCACGGTGTCCAGGATCCGTTGGTTGCCGCTCTCTACCCCAAACGCCGTGCGAATGCAGCCGGCCTCCCGCATCCTGCCCAGAAGCTCCTCATCCACGAGATTGGCACGGATGCCGTTGATCATGATCCAAGGCACGTGATTCAGGCCTTGGGCGATGATCAGGTCGCAGATAGCTAGCACTCGACCCCTATCTATGTTGAAGGAATCGTCGAGAACGCCTATCTCTTTGGCCCCCAGATCTTTCACCAGCCACCGCCACTCTTCGACCACGTTCTCTGGTGACCGGGCGCGCCATCGGCGGGGAAGGATCTGCGAGCAGTACGTGCAGCGATAGGGGCAACCACGGGAACTCAGGATGGGATAACTGGGTCCCCCGATATGGTCGAGCGTGGGCTGCAAATTGGTGTAACGGTCCATCTTGAACAGGTGATAGGAGGGAAAGGGCAACGAATCGACATCCTCGATCACAGGCCGGTCAGGGTTGTCGATAACCGCCCCATCGCCCTGATAGGTGATGCCCCGGACTCTGTCCAGCGAATCCGCTTTCTCCAGATGAGCGCACAGATCTACCCACGAGAGCTCACCTTCACCCCGCACCACGATGTCTATTTCAGGCCTTTCTACCGATTCGGCGGGCAGGAATGTGGGATGAGGGCCTCCCAGGACGACCGTAGCATGCGTTATGTGCTTCAGTTCCCGTGCCGCCCGCCAAGCACCGGCGATCTGAATGGTGTTGGCGGTGATGCCAATAACCTCAGGCACGTGCTCCCTGACGACCTGCCGCAGCGGCGTGTCTTCCACGTCCATGTCCAGAACCCGCACTTCGTCGCCACGTTGCTCCGACATGGCGGCAAGGTACGCCAGGCCCAAAGAGGGACTACTTCGCACATCTATGGGCAAGTCGATTTTGGGGTTGATCAGCAGTACTTTCAAGGCGACGTTCCTCGCGCCATGATAGGGCGCGTAGGCTCATTATATCAGAATCGCCATTGAAGTGGTAACCTTGTCGACAAGGGTGTTGGGAGACCGCCGTGCCAGCGCATCCGGTTGGAAACCCAATGCTACGGGTAGAGGGAATTTTGCTGGACGCATGTTTCGGAACTGGCCTTGGCCGGTTTCCCAGTTCCCAGCGCTGGACTTCAGTCCTGCGCCCAGGCGATCACACCATGCCGTGTTCCTGGGTTGACGCTTGGAAGCAGAACAAGTGATCCGGGCCACGCATGTGGCAGTACCATATCGACGGCATTGTTCCATGGCCTGGAGACGGCTTGGGCGTCTACGCGGAGCGGACCTTGACCATTGTCCAGCGAAGTAACCTGTCGAGAGGGATGGTGACCAGAGGCACAGCGAGGCCAAGGAGCGCTGCTACTCCGAGCTGCACCAGCGCGGAGACCTGCAGGAAGGCGATGAGAGGATCGGGTAGATACCACGCTATCTCAAAGCCGTTGAGAACATAGCCGGATATCAAAGGAAGGGCAAGGAAGAATGCCAGGATCAAGGCAAAGCTGTAGTTTGTGACGGCTATCTCCAGCGGTGTTCTGCGTTTTTCGCGTCGAATAATCCAGGCGATGACCCATATCGCTGGTATCAGGGCGGTGCCGATCCGTGTGATCGCCTGCGCGAGGAAGGTGTCCCATCCCCGTATGCTGCTGAAAGAGTACGTATGTCCTCCCCAGACGAAAAGAAGGTTATAGATCACGATGCTCGCCAGCGCGGAGATGACGAGTACGGCCGTGGTACGGCTCCAGCGGCGCCACAGGACGTAAACCGCGACCCCGACGACCAGTAGAGCCATAGGCAACCTCCGCTGCTGCTCCCTCCTGATCCGTATGCTGCGACCTTTCTTCATCTCGTCGGAGGCTCCCTGCACTGCGAATTCAGCCAGATTGCGAGCGCTGCCATAGTTCCTTACCAGGAGGGAGCTATACGCGACTTCGGCGTCAGCTTTGGCCGCCTCACCCAAGGGCTCCTGTCCGATGCTCTCCAGATAGAGGTCCCCCAATTCCACTCGCTGTCGAGCCCATGACACCCACTTCTCAGTGCTTTCCGCTTCGTCGAGCAGCAGCGCGTCAAAGAGTACCTCTCCCTGGGCGGCGCTGGGCACAGCCAGGCCTAGCAGGGCAGAGATGGTGGGGGCTATGTCGGCTTGATCCAGCTCTTCGTGATTTCCCGTTGCCACACGCGCCCCAGCCATGACGAAGGGCGTGACCACGACTTCTTCATCTCCACCACCGTAGCCCCCGTTGGCAAGATATCCATGGTCGGCGGTCACTATGAGCACCTGCCTGGTCAGGCTCATACGTTGCCCGATCTCCCGGATGTGTGAATCAGCACGACGCACCGCTGCCCGATACTGCTGACTATCCGTGCCGGCGCTCCGGGCGGCATGGTCCACCTGGGTGAGATGGACGAGCAGCAAGTTGGGTCGCAGGTCATCCATGAACTCCAGAGCCGCCTGCGCCACCAAGTCATCGGCCTCGGCGCCAGCCCCAGAGACGAAGAAACTGCCGTCCATTGCCTGGTCGGGGATCATACTCTCCCACGATTGAAAACCGGCCAGAGCGGTCGTCAGATGAGCTCTCTTCGCCTCCGTGAAGAGGTCGTCAACGGTGAGGAACCTCAGGTCCTCATGAGGAAGATCCAGCAGTGGAGCATCGCTGATCTCAGGCCCTGCACCGCTGACCAAGGTCGTCCAAGCAGTTTGAGAGTGGGAAGGGAAGTAGCCTCTGCACTGGGCTTCGAGGCCCCGGTCCCGCAGGCCGTTGAGGTATGGCATCTGTAAAGAGGCATCGTGTCGCAGGCCCCCGACAACGACCAGCACGACTTGCTGTACGAGAGGACTACTCGGTTCTTCCAGACTTGGTTGCCCCCGTAGGACTGAGCGGTGACTGCGTATGGAATCTCTGATGCGAACGAGCCACAGATTGGAACCCAGAACTATCAGCGCCAGCAGGGCGACCCTGATGAGTAAGCCGGCGTATCTTCTCACGGTGACGCCCATAGTCTGATGCCTTCCTCGTCATTCGGAGAGCTGGCTAGCCCCATAATCTCTTCTGCCGCATAATAAGCGCTGGGAAAGGGCTTTGCAGTGAAGATCAAGTCCTTCGATGTCTTATTGCTCTTCGTCTTGGTCACCGCCCGGGTGAGGATCGACACCCTCGCGGATCGCCTGGTGGCCCCCCGTAGGGTGGAATTGATCCAGCGTATCCCCGTCGTCGGCTCGCTTCTTCCGCAAGAGAGCCTGGGCCTGCTTCACCATTGGATGACCGATCCCTTCAGCTTGCTCCTAATCAGCATCACCTTCTGCTTGCTGATCCTCTACATCTTCTTTGACATCTGGCCACGGATCAGCCAGGAGCGCCGGTACCAGGCCAAGATGGCCATAGTGATCTGCATAGTCTTCACCACCGTGATCGCGCTGCCCGTCTTTTCCATCCTGTTGCGCCAGGTGACGGGACCGGCCAGTTTCTCCCATGATGGCGGGGTAATACAGACCGAGGAGACGATCAAGTATGTCCTGTCTGGCAAGAATCCCTACGTCGAAGACTACGTGGACACGCCGACGGCCGATTAGGGGATTGAGTTCCGAACTGCCCTGTATCATTACCCCTATCTTCCCTGGACCTTCCTTTTCTCCACGCCTTTCTATCTCCTGAGCCAGTCCATATTGGGGTGGTACGACCAGCGCTTTGTCTATCTGATTCTTTTCGTCGCCCTGTTGTTTCTGGCGCCGCGTCTGGCGAGGGAGCGTGACCAGCGTCTGTGCCTGGTAATGGTACTGGGACTAAACCCTATCATGGGTAGCGACGTCATCTTCGGCCAGAACGATGTCTTCATCCTGGCCTGGGTTCTCTTCTCGATCTACCTGCTGCAAAGGGGCCATCTCACTTGGTCGCTGGTGATGCTTGGCCTGGCCTGCGCCAGCAAACCCACAGCCTGGTTCCTGATCCCCTTCTATCTCCTCTATCTGGTCCGCCAAGAGGGATTCGTGCAGGGCGCCGATCTCAAGTCCTTGGCCGTGACTCTGTTTCGCAAGACGGTTCCATTGATCCTCGTCCTCGCCCTTTTGCTCCTGCCTTTCGCGGTCTGGGATTTTGACGCCCTGTTCGATGATGTCTGGCGCTGGAGGGGCGGGACGGCTGAGGTCCCGTATCAGATCACGGGGTGGGGACTGGCCAACCTTGTGCTGGCACTGGGTCTGGTGCAATCCCGCCTGGACTACTTCCCCTTTTGGATACCGGAGCTGCTGGTGTGCCTGCCTCTCTTGGCGGTCCTCCTTTGGAGGCAATGGACACGGAACTCCATCAGTTCCATGCTCTACCACTACGCTGTCCTGGCTCTGGCCTTCTTGTATACGTCACGTTTCATGAACGAGAACTACCTCGGCTACATCTTGGCAGTCCTGGCTTTAGCGTTCTTCATCGATCAGTGGTACCCTGCTCATCGGACGACTTCTCCGCCTCAGTGAAGGGATCCGCTCACTCGATCAATTCGGCGATGGTTACGCCGTCCCCCCCCTCCTCGGGCACGCCAGGACGATAGGACGCCACCAAGGGGTGCTCTTGGAGTTCCTCACGCACCAAGCGACGCAGGGTTCCAGTACCTTTGCCGTGGACGATGCGCACTTCAGGCAGGTGAGCCACGTAGGCGCTGTCCAGATGCTTGCCCAGCTCGATAATTGCCTCTTCGCCTCGCTGGCCTCGCAGGTGCAAAGTCATTGGAGGTGGTGCAGGCCGCGTGACCGCAACGTACGTATCTTCCCGGTGTACCTGGGGCTCTTCAGCCACCAGTTCCAGGTCATCTAGTCTCGCCTTCACCCGGAACCTCCCTACGCCTATCTCCACCTCTTCTCCGTCCTGGAAGGCGGTGATTTCGCCCCTCTGCCGCAGATCCTCCACCCAGACCGATTGTCCCACCCTCAGCTTTTCCTTGTCCATGGGAACCAGCCTGATAGGTGGCTCCGGAGGCTTCGCAGCTGCCTCCAGGTCTTTCAGCTGCGCTTTTGCCTGGACCAATTGTTGGGGCCTGATCTCGGGCTTGAGGGCCTTGGAGATACTGCGCAGTTCCTTCCTGACCTCTGCAAGTTCCACCCGGGCTTGCTGGCGAGCCTGATTCAGTATCTCGCGGCGCTCCTGTTCGACTCTTGTCAGCTGTTCCTGCAATGCTCGCCTCAACTCCTTCGCCTCGGCGCGCGCGTCTTCCGCCGCTAGCTGGGCCGTCAAGGCCTGGTCACGAGCCCCCTTTATCTCGGTCAGTAAGCTCTCCACTTCCAGGTCTTCAGGCGTGAGCAGTTTCGCCGCCTGGCTTACGACTTTCTTGGCGAGGCCGAGACGAGCAGCGATTGCCAAGGCGTTGCTTCGACCGGGCAAGCCGATGGTCAACTTGAAGGTGGGGGCCAGCGTCTCGACGTCGAATTCAACGGAGGCGTTCCTCACGCCTGGGGTGGCATGGGCGTAGACTTTCAGATCGGAATAGTGCGTGGCAACCAGAGTGGTGATTTGCCGTCTGTGAAGGTGGGAAAGGATGGCTCTAGCCAGAGCTGAGCCTTCGACTGGATCGGTGCCGGCGCCCAGCTCATCCAGCAGGACAAGGGATTTCCGGTATGCCCGGCTTTGGATGTCTACGATTCTGGTCACGTGAGAGGAGAAGGTGGACAGGCTCTGCTCTATGCTCTGCTCCTCACCGATGTCCGCGTAGACCCCCCTAAATATGGATAGAGCCGAGCTTTCTGCGGCGGGGATGTGTAATCCTGCCTCGGCCATCAGCGCCAGCAAGCCCACTGTCTTCAAGGCGACGGTCTTGCCCCCGGTATTTGGGCCGGTGATCACCACAATGAAGAAATCTTCGCTGATATGGACGTCAATGGGCACTACTTCGGAAGGCGGCAGCAGAGGATGGCGAGCCTGAATCAACCGTAGGGTAGACCCGGGATGCTGGAAGCCTCGCTTGGATTCCTCTCTCTTCTTGTTGGTGGGACGGAAGGGGACGAGTTCTGGCTCGACGCCTTGGACGCGGATGCTGTAGCGGGCCTTGGCGAAGGCTAGGTCCAGGGCGGCCAAGGCCCTCAGGGTCCTGGCGATGGCCTCTTCTTCTTCGGCGACACGTGCTGTAAGCTGCTTCAGCACGCGTTCCACCTCTCTCTCTTCCTCCAGTTGCAGTTGCCGCCACCGGTTGTTCAGTTCCAAAGTGGCTAGGGGTTCAATGAACAGGGTCGCCCCGCTCGATGATTGGTCGTGCACGACCCCCGGAATCCGTCCCTTGAAATCGGCTTTGAGGGGGATGACGTAGCGACCGTGGCGCTCGGTGATGAGTTTCTCTTGCAGGAAGTGACTGTTGGCCGGAGAACCTACGATTCTCTCCAGTCGATCCAATAGTTCTTCATGGATTTCCTTGACTTCGCTGCGTACTTGGGCCAGCGCAGGGCTGGCGCTGTCAAGGACCTCGGCGCGATCATTGATTGCCCTGGAGATCTCCTGGGGCAACTCTGAGTAACCTTCTATCTCCTCCGCCCGGGCAGCCAGGAGTGGAAATTGGCGCTCCAGAGGAACGATAGACCGTCGCAAAGAGCGTGCGCTGAGAAGGGTGGTGCGTACGTCGGAAAGCTCGCTCGGCGTCAGCGTGGCCTCCAGGCGAGCCTTCTTGAGCAAGGGGCGAAGGTTCGTGATGCCTCCCAGGGACAGCTGAGGCTTGATGTCGAGGAGGCGCCTGGCCTCGCTGGTCTCCTGCTGTCGTCGCCGGACCACCTTCTCTCTTGAGGAGGGACGCAGCCTGAGGGCCAGCTCGTGTCCCAACGAGAAGGAGGTGTGTTCGGCCAATCGAGTCAGGATCTTGGGATATTCGAGAACGTCCCACGATTTGGGGTTCATCTCTATCAACAAACCAACCCCCGCTGGCGGTGCCCAACGGGGGATGGCAATCCTACATCACTTCACGTGGTCAGATGGGAGCAAGGAATCCGGGCCCGCCCTCGGGCAGGAATCGACCGACTATCTGCACGAGGCTTACCAGCAGGTTGTAGAACGCCGTCACTAGGGTAGAAGACTCCATCCCTCCCCAAACGAACAGCCGCAGAGTGTTCCCAATGGGCCAGGATAGCCTAACAAAGAACCTCAAGACTAGAACGGCAACACTCATTTGACCGCAGACCGTGAAGAAGGCCACAAAGACGCCTCCGATTCGGTCTAGTATCCCCACAGCAAGGAGCTTGGTCTCGGGAAGGACTCGTCTCTGTATGACGTCAAGTGCTACGGTGATGGCTACCAGCAAGAGCCAGAAGGCTGCCGTTTCCCTAGTCCTGGCCCGGATTTCCGGGCGGACGTAGGCAATCCCAGCAGCCAGCGGCACCTGTAGATAGGTCGCCAAGATGATCCCACAGACTAGGGCACCGAGACTCAGAGCCTGGCGCAACAGTCTCTGAATGTAGCCGCCGGCCAGGCCTGCCGTGAACAGCAGAGCCAGGATTACGTCGACCCAATTCATGCACTCTCCTCTAGAAGTGGGACTTCAGCACGCTTCACACAGTATATCATACCGCTACGTGGCTGTCAAAGGGCACACGAGCACCGGAGGTGCGTAGAAAGGCGCCCCCGGACTTCAACCACGTGGGGACCAACGTCGAACCAGTCAGTAATGGCAGCCTTGTCGCCCAACTCAGTCGAGAGCTGAGGCGTGCATCGGATGGGCATGGGGACCTCTCTGGTGACTTCGTCGACTGGTCGCATCCTCGGTCATGAGTCCTGCGAGGGCAGCGTGGAGATCGATGGAAATGGCAGAGGGATGCAAGTTTGTGGCGGAGGGTTCACTGCCTCGCCCTTGCAAGGGCGACAGCTGTCCCTGGGTCGGGAAGGGCCGTTCAGCCGCTTCCCGTCGCAACTATGACTGGGCCGACCAGAACTCTATCTCCTGCTGGGCCTTGCCCTTCAGTAATGAGGGGTAGATGCTCGCCAGTGGC
>Ga0209978_10000384_pt1 | contig 16413 bp, 19 predicted proteins | sample BentaG_FD_182805 | JGI IMG/M metagenome (GOLD analysis project Ga0209978, IMG submission 182805) | Deep subsurface microbial communities from South Atlantic Ocean to uncover new lineages of life (NeLLi) - Benguela_00093 metaG (SPAdes)... | ecosystem: Environmental > Aquatic > Marine > Oceanic >... | reverse complement strand
CCCAAAGGTCTGATAATTCTTAGCTCCCGTACCACCTCGGCCACTGCCTCCACCACGGCGTCCACATCTTCCATAGTATTGTAGCGCCCGAATGTGAAGCGCACCGATCCGTGTGCCCTTTCGTGGTCACCACCTATCCCCAGGATAACGTGGCTGGCCTCTAAGGAACGGCTGAAGCAAGCCGAACCGGTGCTCACGGCAAAGCCCCGCATATCCAGATGCAGAGTGATGGATTCACCCTCCACTAAGTGGAAGGTGATGTTGGCGTTCTGGGGAATCCTCTTCCGGCGGTGACCGTTCAGGGTAGTGGATGGTATCTCGGTAAGCACCCGCTCAATGAGGTGGTCACGCATAGCCTCCAGCCTCTCGTTCTCTTCGGGGGTGACCAGTTCTACCGCTTTAGCAAAGCCCACCGCCCCGGGGATATTTTCTATCCCCGCGCGCAGGTCGAACTCCTGGAAGCCACCGTCCACCCACTTGGAAATGGGCGTGCCCTTGCGGATGTAAAGACCACCAATACTCCTGGGTCCGTGGATTGTATGGGCTGAGACGGTGATTAAATCCATCGGCACCTTCTTAACGTCCACAGGCAATCTGGCGAAAGTGTGGGTGGCATCGGTGTGGAAAAGCACTCCTTTTTCCCGACATATGCGAGCGATGGTTTCAATGTCCTGGATTGTGCCAATTTCCTGGTTAGCATGCTGGACGGAAACCAGGACGGTCTCATCGGTGATGGCTTCTCTGAGCTGGTCCAGGTCCACAAAGCCATCACTATCCACATCCAGATAGGTCACCCGGAAACCCTGTTTTTCCAGAGCTTTGGCGCTGTGAAGGACAGGGAAGTCCTCGATTTTGGAGATGATAATGTGTTTGCCTTTTTTCTCGCCAAGAGTAAGTGCTACCCCCTTGAGAGCTATGTTACTGGATTCAGTGCTTCCTGAGGTGAAAATCAATTCCTTATGGGAGGCCCCCAGAACATCGGCAAGAACCCCCCTGGCTTTGTCCAGCGTCTCTCGAGCTTCTATACCCTGAGAGTAGCCGAATTCCGATGTGGCAACGGCATAGACATCAAAGAAGTACGGCTTCATCGCCTCCAGCACCCGCTCATCCAGCCGGCTGGCCGCTGCGTTGTCCAGGTAAACAACTTTGTCCAACATATCATCCTCACTATTATATGAATAGGGTTATTGTTGACTCTCTTGCTTCCTGCATATAAGCTCCCACAGCGCCATAATCGTCTATCAGGTCCTGGCGCAGGTCTTCCTGTTTTACTCCCATTATTTCCATTGTCATTTCACAGGCAATTATCTTACCCCCAAGTTCCTTGAAGTCCTGCAGGAGCCTTTCTAAAGAAACCACTTTCGCCTTTTTCATCCGACGCTTCACCATCCACTTGCCGAGGCCCAAGAGATTCATCCTGGAGAGAGGCCCTTTTTCCAGTCCCCCTTTCTTGAGACGCTGGAGCCCCCAAAAGGTGAAGTAAAGTGACGCTTCCATCCCCATTGAAAGCGCTCCGTTAGCTATGATAAGGGCGCTATATAACTTGTCCATATCGCCACTGTGAACTACTAGGGTAGCTTTACCGGCCATAATTTCCCCTCCTTTTCATCTGCGTATCCTGATTTTCCACACTTCTCCTTCCTGTTGCACCTCCATCAGTTCCAGCCCCAAAGCCTTAACCGCCATTGGTATCTCTTTCTTAGAAGGCGGATGGTTCCCGATAACCTCCACTATATCCCCTGGTGATGCTTTTCGCAAAGCCTTGCGGGTTTCCACTAAGGGTACCGGGCAAGTCTCACCTCTCACATCTACTTTTATCTCAGCCACTTCTCATTACCTCCATACAGGTTTTAATATACTCCTTTAATAAGAATTTTTGATATTTTCCTCGTTTTTTTTCTTCCTATTTTGTTTTTATAGTTGTTCTGTCGCCTTCTGACTATATAGAATCAAAAACATTTTTTAATTTTGTCTCTACCTGCGTTGCAATCTGTTTCAACTCTTCATTCTCAATCATTCGCATCGCCACTGTCGGTTTGATAATCGAAACCACAGTTTTATCTTTTTTCTCATACACAATAACATTACAAGGAAGCATTAACCCTATATTTTCTTCAGCAACAATAGCCTTGTGAGCGCTGGCTGGATTACAAGCCCCCAGAATCACATATTTCTTGAAGTCAATGCCCAGTTTTTCCTTGAATTTTTCCTGAACGTCGATTCTAGTCAAAATTCCAAAGCCCTCTTTCTTTAATTCTTCGGTTACTACTGCTATCATCTCCTCAAAGGGTAGTTTTACTTCTTTGGTAAATCCATAATTAATCATTTCTTGCCTCCTTCCTTGTACCGATAAAAAAACCCTAACTTTCGTTAGGGCTTCTTTGCCTTTATTTTGACGCCTTTGTCAACTATAATTGACCCAACGGAAATTCGTGTTTCACCTTGCTTATTTGCTAACTTTCCGTTCCCATCCTTCTTTAATATATGACATTACCTACCTTTTGTCAATATTTTTTTCTCCCGGATTAAGCTGACTCCCAAGACATGCGACCTCGTCTGACATAATAGTAAAAGACAAACGTACCTAAAAGGCTTATCACTCCCGCCACAAAGAACACAGGTTTCACCCCTAAAGTATCCATAACTACGCCTGCTATTAACGGCGCCGCTATCATACCCACACTCATCGCCGTATTGAATAGCCCCATGGAAACGCCCATTCCTAATCTTTGACCCACTTCTACTGTTATAGCTACTGCAGAAGGCATCGATACCGCACCGCCAAGCCCCATGATGGAACTTATAAAAAATAACTCCCAAAAATTACGAGCAATTGGTGTCAGTAACAATGCCAGCGCTCCCACACTCGAACCTATCAACACCAAAAAAAACTTATTATACCTATCTGCTAACCTACCAAATGGATTCTGTAATAAGGCAATAATAAATATATGAGAAGAAATTATTATTCCCACCTGAGATGAAGTTATATCTATTCTGGAAGCAAAAATCGGCAGAAACGCCATTATTCCACCTCTTCCCATCGCAGTAATAACTCTATAAAGAAGGAGTCCTCTCATAACATTATTTTTGATGATTTCCTTAAATGGAACTGGATTGTTCGTTTTCCTTATTCCCGAAAACCGCATATCCGGCAAGAATATCAACGTTATCAAAAATGCAATTGCTGTTAAACCTGCCATCGCATAAAATACTGATGCAATTCCAAATGAATCATTCAGAATACCACCCAGAAAAGGGCCAGAACCCATCCCTAAAAGAAGTGACATATTGAATGTTCCCATATACCTGCCCTCTTTCCCTTTTTCTGCAATCTCCCCGACATATGCCATGGCCACAGGAATAACCATCGCCGATGCAAGTCCATGGAAAAGCCTGACAGTCGTTAGATAGTAAACATTACCAGCCAGGATGTATACCAAGGAAATTACAGAATACAATAACAATCCCAATGTTATAAATCTCTTCCTCCCTTTTCTGTCAGAGAGTTTTCCAATTATTGGCATAAAAAATGCGCGGGAAAGGGAATAACCGGAAAATATTATCCCCAACCATATACCACTTGCCCCTAAGCTTTTTGCGTAAATCGGCATCAGGGGCGCAATAATCCCCAATCCCAGCATTGCCGCAAATACTGAGATGAATAGAACACTAAATATTCTTTTTTTCATAAAACTCTAATCTTTCTATTGACTCCTTTTGTTTAATCTCTATGCTGCTTTTTCCGACCAAAAAGCATGGAAATACCAGCAACTACGATAACCAACGGCCAGAGAATATCCCAGAAATTCCCGGAAATCACTCCTAAATTTTTTAATAAAAACAATACACCTACAACGATTACCAGCAAGCCAATCAACATACTTACCTCCTTTTTCAATCACTTACTACTACTTCTCCCATAGAATGTTTAATCAGTAAAGTCAATTTGGAAGGCGAAGTTTCAAAAGTATCAGATTTATACTCAACTCCCGGAGAGAAACCAGATTGCCGGTTTTCAAAAATCCTCAAATCACCCAAAAAAACTTTTGCTCGAATCAGAAGCGGTTGTTCTTTATTTGCCCTTATTTTTACACTACCAAATTGAGATATTATCTTTAAGATATTGTTGCCCTCCGGTATAATCCCATCTCGCATATCAATTGATGCTTCGCCAAATGCCAGCTCAATTTTCCCGGAACGCAGTTCCTTATTCTTGAAATCAAAATCATAAGAGCCAAACTTACGACTTATTCTTATCTCACCCCCTTCCACTTCCGGCTCCACTTCTTCTTTTGCCCAACGGAACTTACCACGAATTTTCCGGGAAATTCGAATGACTTCTATCCCCAACACAATCAACAGCAATGGCCAGTAAGTCCTGATAATCTCCGATATCCCCACATCCACCACATTAATGTTTTTCAATAGGAACAATAAACCCAGCAACAAAATTACCAACCCAACTATTACTTTCATATTCTTTCCTGATTCTTTCCTCTCCCCTCCTCTAATCTCCTCTCCCTTCCGGGGAGAGGATTAAGGTGAGGGGAATACCCTCCAACTATTTAATCATTTCACCTCTTCAACTACATAAGGCGCCCTATTATCTGCTGACTCTTTCTTGATTTTTAACTTAAGCCCTGTGAATTTACCGCCATTCTCCTCCACCATCGGGGTCAGTGCATCCGCAAGTGACTTAGCACTGATATACATACTTTTTGTCCCTTCTTCTCCTTCCACTTTGACATTTACAACAGGCGCAAATCCCCGAAAGGTATTCACCACAAACGGCTCACTCACAATCTCCACTGCAACTTCTTCAACACCAAATCGAATAAATTCTCTCTTTTCCTGTTCCATTCTCCCTCCTTTCTAAAATTATTCTTCTAAAGTTATAATCTCTTCACAATAAGGTGTATAAGGCCTTATACTATCATAATTCCTATCAAATTTCAATCTCGGATTAATCCTGGAAAGAAAAATTTGCACCGGCTTATGATACGCCTTCTTACAAACCACCCTCGTATCCAAACTAAACTTTTTACATCCTTCCAAAACCGGACAATAGTTCCACCACCTCATTACCATTTTCTTATCTGTTTTGTCAATCACCTCCCCATCCTTCGGAACCGAAATCCCCAAATACTCCTCATAAAAAATCCTATAACCATCCTCAACAGCATCCCCCGTCTTCTCTATCTTATCCAGACTCCCATCCAACCACGCCAGTCTCTTCTCAATCACACATCTCTCCAAATACCCCAAAGCTTTCTCCAAACCCACCTCATCACCAATCGCCAAAATCACTCGAAACAACCCATCAAACTCCCTTTCTTTGTTTTTATATTTTTCAAAAATAATCTGGTAATACTTATCTTTCATACTTAAAAAGGCTTAAGGGTTAAGTAAGAACCTAAAATTGCTCCCTTTGTATTCCTTCAACGATATTTTCCAAACAGTTTGCCCCACTGATACGTGTATTAATTTCTTTCGCATAGGCTTTTAGCTTCGCAGGGTCGAAATCGGCTCCAATAATAACTACCCCTTTGCGAGAAAAGTGGAACATATTTGCTAGAGCAAATGCTGATGCATGACTAGTGAAATCATAAAATTTTTCGATTTTCAAAAACTCCTCCCAGCCACGGCGATTTATTTTTAGCTTACTAGCATCTTTTAAGACATAATTTAACGCCTTATGAACCGGGAATTTATTACCCTCCTTTTCAAATCTTTCAGAATAATTCAAATCTCTATTAGATAGTAGAATTGCCATGGCTAATGATTCCATAAACTGTCTCATCAAATTCCCAGACGGAACTAGGTAGCCGGAAATCAAAAGATGAAATGAACTAACCAAATTATTAATCCCACTGAATAAAAATGCCGCAATGTATGACCTTTGTTTGTTTCCTTTACATTTATTATCGATAGACTTGCAGGTCTTATATGCCCTAAAAACTGCTTCTATAAAACGCTCTATCTCACAATGAAAGGCTTTCCTGAACTTTTTACGCACCTTATTATTGTCGGAAAAGATTTCTTTTCTAAAGTCTAATTTATTTAATTCGTTTTTCACATTCATCCTTGTCCTCATAAAGTCATCAAAATTCCAAATAACACCCTGTGCGTTTGAAAAATTCGAAGCCTTTGAGAGAAAGAATTATCCTAAAGAAAACATGTTAGCCAACGAATATCCGTTGACTCACTATCCTAACACTTCAAAAGTATAGCGCAACACTCATCAATTGTACTTACGCTGATACCTAGTTCACGTCGGAGAAATATGCGCATTGGCCGCCGCCGTCTCGAGCGGTGCGGTAGGTTGAAATGTGCTCTGTTCTCTGTAACAAAGTGTTTGAGAATCGTATTTATGCATGTCTCCAGGTATTTTGCATCCTTGGAGCGACAATTAAACCCATAGTCGTTCTTGAGACAGCTCTCAACGTAGTCTGGCAGCGACAAACAATCCACGTGAATTGCCAAATTATTCTGTAGTCGCTTCCCCAGCCAATTCTTTATAGTTTCTAAACCAACGACTCGTTCATACTCAGTTCTAATCAATTGATTGATAGCGATAGGATGCTTATCTAAAATGCCTACACAAAATTCTTTAATCATTCGAACTCTTAAACCCTTTGGGAGTGAACAGTTATTTATGAAGCGAAAATAATAATTAACCACATTTGCATCAATGGTTAGCGCTTTCTCAGTATCAGCCACGACCATGCCTAACCTCCACGACGAGCTTTTGAGAGCTTTAGACTTTCTTGATAGTTCTCCTCAAAGAAGCCCTTTGGCCACTCCGTCATGAATTCCCCTTTTTTGTTAAGAGGAATTAGGACTACTTCGTGGCCTGTCTTTTTAGGTTGTATGTAATAGATTCTCACAAACTCAGGCTTCAGATTTCCTTTGGCCACCTCGGTTTGTATCCTCAAAATCAAATTCTCGCTGTGCGTTTCAATCACGATGCGCTTTTCTGGGGTACATGCTTTTGCAAATACTGAACCGAGTTCAGCTTGCCCTGCCGGATGCAAGTGTATTTCTGGCTGTTCGAAAAGAAGCGTTGAACCCGGTGGCAGCGTGTAAAGGGAGACTATTACGGGTAGAACCTGGGAGGTCCCAAAGCCAGTATCAGCTAAATTTGCATCGAGTGCACTCTCTTTGTGACGAGTCCAGAACTCATAATGTCTTGTCTCGATTTTTCGTATAGTAAGTTTCTCGATAAATCCCAACTGATATAATGCCTCTTTGATGGATTCGAGTTTCTTTAGGTCTTCTCTTTTCTTTCGCTTTAGCAGGGCGGAGTAAATCTGCAAAGCCTGTTCTCCCCTTCGTCCAACTCTATCTGTCAACTCACCCGTATGTAAATATGTTCGACTGGCGGGGACCCTAATAGGGCCTAGATAGTGAACTTTGCGAAAAAGGGAAATGAATCCGTAACTAAGCCTGGCATTAAGTGCAATTTCTTCGAATAATGCAGTGCCTTTTTTCTTACCGTATTTCTTTTGTAGGTGCTTAGACATATCAAAAGGGTCTAAACGGGGCATGAAGACAATACGGTCGCGGACAAATAGCCTGGAAAGATGTGGTGATTCATTATTGTAGTTACGTATTAACACCTTTCTTGAGTCGCTATATTTACCTTGATAAATATTGAGTCTTTCCCCCTCGGAGTCTTCTATCACTAATTTGCTCAAATATATCTCCTTACGCTTTGGCAAGTAGCCGTAGGTGAGTCGTAGGGTAGCTTGCAAGTGTTCCCGTTTTTCCCCCAGGAGAAATTCTGCCTTAAAGCTTAGTGTTAATGATTCTTTTTTATTATGTCGAAAGACAAGATCCTCGAATGATCCATAGTCATAATCCTGATGAAGAAGTTTCAGGCAAACACCCGGGTCCTCACTTTGAAGGGTTAATGCAGGAAGGTGGAGAGCTTGCATTATCGATGACTTGCCTGAATTATTCTCTCCGACTAGTAATGTAATAGGAGCTAATTCGAGCATGCCTGTGTCACGAAAGCACTTGAAATTTTCACATCTCAACGAAATGAACATTGTAGCACCTCCTTCTTTTCTTCAGAACTTATATAGACAAGAGAACATGTCGGTTAACTCAGCAGAAAAACCAAAATAGTTTTTTATTCCTCCACAGGGGATTCCTTACAATAATTTGATAATTTATAGATATTGCGCGCCTGAGAGGAATCGAACCTCCACACACGGCTCCGGAGGCCGTTGCTCTATCCGTTGAGCTACAGGCGCAAAATTTATCCCCCTCACCTTTATCCTCTCCCCCAGGGGAGAGGAATAGAATTAGTCGAGGTAAATGGTGAAGAGGATTTGAGCTCCGGCGGTGAAGCCACCAAGGTCTCGATAGCCTAAGTTCGACCATGAAGGCACATAATTGTAACCGCAAAAGAGGAAAATGCGGAAGGGGCCGCGGAAAAATTCTATTCCGCCCGAACCGCCGACTAAGAAGCCGAAAGCGCTCTTATCGTCTTTAAACTCTTTCCAACCATCACCATCTTCGTACTCGTATTCTCCGGAAAACTTCTCCTTTGCTCCAGTGAAGCCTGTTTTCACAGTCAAATTTGGGGAAATGGGGCTTCCCTTAAGGGGTTTGTAGATAATTGTGGATAGAACTGAGATAATTGTTAACCTGGTAGAGGTCTTGTCCATATTCCACTCTACGCCTGTCCTATTAGTCAGGTCAGGTCCCTCTACCAATAGACCCTTCTTGGATTTCCTGGCCGGATAGTCTAACGGTTCTCCTTTTCTTGAAAAGTACTCCAATTCGAGACCCCAGAAGATTCCCGAGTCCCCTTCAAATCTTCCTCCTATTCCAAAGATTGCTCCAGAACCATAAATCTCTTCGAAATTGTCGTTTCTGGAATTGAAATATTCTGTTTTGAGGCTTAATAATTGTTCGGCGAATGATTTGTTTGGGATGGTGAATGTCGATAGTGATATAATGATTAAAAGAAGAATAGTATTTTTCATTTTGACTGTGTTCCTGATGTTGTTTAGCGATTGCCGCGCTCCTTTCAGTCGCTCGCAATGACATAAACTTCTAGCAGAGCTTCGCTCTGCGGCTACATTCTATAAATTATTTTGATTTCGTTGCTTTGATTAGTTTTTCGGATTTGGCGAGGGCGCTGTCCAGTTTGTTTACGGACTTGCCTCCTGCCTGGGCCATATCTGGCCTTCCTCCGCCAGAACCATTAACCAATTTGGCTACTTCTCCTATGATTTTTCCTGCGTGGTAACCTTTCTTTACCAGGTCCTGAGTTACTACTGAAAGGAGAGCGACCTTACCCTCAATTATTGCTCCCAGAATTATGACCCCAGATTTTAGTTTGTCTCTTAACTGGTCACCAAAGGAGCGGAGGATGTTTCTATTCATAGCTTCTACTTTTGCAGAAATGACTTTTATCTTGCCGACCGTTTTTGCCTTCTTGACCAATTTTTCCACAGAGGAGGTGACTGTTTGGCTTCTTAGAGATTCTATCTCTTTTGCCAATGCCCTATTTTCCTTGACCATCTTTTCTAAACGGCTAACAAGTTCTTTCTGGGGAACCTTTAGCACTTCCGCCATTCCTTCAATTATTCTCTCTTCTCCCTTGGTATATTCGTAAGCCCTCTTGCCAGCCAGAGCTTCTATTCTTCGAACCCCGGCGGCTATACCTGTCTCTGAGATTATCCTGAACAGTCCAATCTCGCCAGTGGAGCGGCAATGGATTCCTCCGCAAAGCTCAAAGCTGAAAGCGTACTGTGGCGCAGACAGGCTTTCTGAGGTAACCATCACTGTCCTGACTTTCTCACCATACTTCTCTCCAAAGAATGCCAGGGCACCCATCTCCTTGGCTTGAGTTAAAGTATTTTCTGAAGTTAGTACGGGAAAGTTCCTTAATATGGCACTATTCACAATCTCTTCAATCCGGTCAATCTCCCTCTTTTTCAGGGGTTTAGAATGGGTATAATCGAATCTTAATCTATCGGGCGCCACAAGGGAGCCGGACTGCTCCACATGCTTCCCTAAAACCTGGCGCAATGCAGTTTGTAAGAGGTGGGTGGCTGTGTGGTGCCTGGCTATATCTTCTCTTCTGGAGACATCAACATAAGCTACCACTACATCACCTGTCTTTAAACTACCTGTGGACACTTTGCAATTGTGGATGACCAATCCCTCAACAGGTCTTTTGGCGTCGAAGACCTCAACTTTTGCTTCAATATCTTCTTCTTTTAACTCTGGAAGTTTTATCTCTTTCAATTTCCCGGAAGGCTTAAATATCTTACCCGCATCTCCCACCTGTCCGCCTGCTTCTCCATAAAATGGTGTTTCCGTAAGGATGATTTCCACTTCTTCGCCTTCCTTTGCTTCTTCTGTCTTGGTAACTTTATTGGCTGACTTGTCTCGTCTCAAAATGGCCCTTATTTGCGAGGTCAACTCACTGAAATCGTATCCACGAAATATAGTTTCGCCCAACTCTTTTTTAAGTTCTTCATAAAATCCCATATCTACCTCCCCGGAACCTTTCCAGGCCTCTCTTGCCCGTTTCTTCTGGGCTTCCATCTCCCTCTCAAATCCCGGAAAATCGAGGGAGAAATCTCTTTCTTGAGCAATCTCTTTGGTTAAATCTAAAGGGAAACCATAAGTATCGTAAAGCCTGAACACCTCTTCTCCAAGAATGACTCTCTCTTTCCCTTGTGAGGTTAAATCCTTAATCAATCCATCCAGTATTCTCATTCCTGCATCTAATGTCTCCTGAAACTTCTCTTCTTCCATTTTGGTTACAGTGGCAATATGTTCACGTCGGGAGCGGAGATTTGGATAGGCATCTCCCATAATTTCCACAACTTTACCAGTCAGTTTATAAAGTAAGGTCTTTTTAACACCTAAAAGGCGTTCCTGACGAACCACCCTGCGCAGTACCCTTCTTAACACATATCCTCTCCCCTCATTGGAAGGCAAGACTCCTTCAGAAATTAAGAAGGTGATTGCCCGGACATGGTCAGCTATAATGCGCAAAGAAACATCGATTTTCTCGTCATTACCGTATTCTAAGCCAGTCAGTTCACAGGTATGCTCAATGATAGGTCTTAATAAGTCTATATCAAAACAGTTGCTCTTCCTATTAACAACTTCTGCCAGTCGTTCTAACCCCATCCCTGTATCAATATTCTTCTGGGGCAAAGGATTTAAATTACCTTTCTCATCTTTATCGAACTGGGTGAAAACGAGATTCCATACCTCAAGCCATCGGTCACAATCGCAGCCGGGAGCGCACTCTGGCCTCCCACAACCCACTCCCTCTCCCATATCCATCAAAACTTCCGAACAGGGCCCGCAGGGTCCGGTGGCTCCCATCTCCCAGAAGTTATCTTCCTTTCCCAGTTTAACTACTCTCTCTTCCGGCAAAAATCTCTTCCAGAGCTCGTAAGCTTCTTCATCTTCTGTATATACTGAAGCATAAAGCTTCTCTTGGGGAAGATTCATCTCTTTCGTTAAAAAATCCCACGCCCATTCAATAGCTTCCTTTTTGAAGTAGTCGCCAAATGAGAAATTGCCCAGCATCTCAAAGAAAGTGAGATGCCTGGCTGTGTTTCCTATTTTTTCGATATCAGTTGTGCGAAAACAGATTTGAGAGGAGGCTGCTCGACGATAAGCCAGCTTAACCTTGCCCAGAAACATAGTCTTGAACTGCACCATTCCTGCACTGGTGAATAGGAGGGTGGGGTCCTGAGGAATGAGGCTCATACTGGAGACAACTTTGTGAGCCCTTTTCTCGAAATAGTCTAAGAATCTTTTTCTGATTTCATTGCTGGTTAGCATTTATATTTTTCCTGTCTGGCTGTCATTGCGAGCGACTGAAAGGAGCGTGGCAATCTCGAGATTGCTTCACTTCGTTCGCAATGACACTACTTATAACTTCATCTGGGGCCATACTTTTTTCAGGGAGTTTAACAGCCTGGAGGCTGCCCCGCGAATTGCTCCTTCCATATCGAAAGATTCATAGGTGTAGGAACTTGCCCAGACAATCAATCCCGTCTCTACATCAATCATACGGGCACTAACTCCCACCTCAGCCCTTTTCAGGAAAATCTCCGTCTTAATATTTCCATCTTCGTCCCTAAAATAGATAGTCTCTCTACCTTCAGCAATGTATTTGGTAACCGTCCCGGTAATCAGCGCATCAACCCCCAATATCTTGCCCACTTGCTTCACTGTCTCAGGGTCGAGATATCTGCTACCAGCCAAACGCTGTTCCCTGAGCAGGCTCTCCAATCTCTCTCGTTCAACAACGTCAATATCTCTAAATATTAATTGCCTTATAAATTCATCTGTCACTGCATTTCCAGCGTATATGTGCTTTCTATAACTGGTAAACTCCAGCACGCCAATACGATTAATTCTGGTGAAATCGTATCCTTTTTTTATTGCAGTGCGGGGAACGCATCCGAAAAGCAGAGCCAAAAAAGAGAAAAGAACGATAGAGAGTAATAGCCAGTTCATAATCCTGTTAGGTTTCATTATTTAAATTCCTCCAGTCTTTTAATATGCTTCCTCAGTCTCCTGGCACGTCTCCCTCTAGGCCTCAGAGCGAGGAATTTATTCCAGGCAGAAATTGCCTTTTCATAATTCATTATCTCTTCGTAGGCTCTACCCAGAAGATAATAGGCAATTGGTTCATCAGGATCCAAAGCAGTTGCCTTCTCAAAGGTTTCTATTGCTTTTTTATAATCTTTCTGGTTCAGGTAAGCTATGCCGATTCCGCAGTAGGCGTCGACGTATTCAGAATCAATACTTATTACCCGATTGAACTCTTCAATTGCCTGTTGATAATCTCCCTGATTGATGTAATCCACACCTTTTTCGAAATATCCATCTGCCTCAGTTCTGCATATTCCCCTCGAGAAAAAAAGTAAGACAAGGAATACGCTAATGAAAGATACTACAAGTCTCTTTTTAATCATTTTTTACTCCTAAAGATAGATTTTAGATATTATTGAAAAAATCAAATTTGGTAGCCGCAAACTTCGGTAGTCGCAACCTTTAGGTTGCGTTTATATAACGCAGACTAAAGTCTGCTACTCCTTAACGCAGGCTGAAGCCTGCGACTACCATTTTTCAACAATATATTTATAAAGCGGAGAGGAGCTTCCTATAAGTATCATCCAGAGATTCGGGAATAATCTTGGTGTTCCCTACGGTAGATATAAAGCTGGTATCTCCTCCCCAGCGCGGAACAATATGAATGTGGATATGTCCTTCAACACCAGCCCCGGCTACTTTGCCCAGATTGATTCCCACATTGAAACCTTCTGGTTTCAAGGCTTTCTTGAGAATTTGAGTACAAGTCTTAACAAGCCCCATCAGTTCGCCCAGCACATCCTTCTCCAGACTTTCGAAATCGGGCACATGCTTATAAGGAGCGACCATAAGGTGACCATTACTGTAGGGAAAAGTATTAAGCATTACAAAAGCATTTTTCCCACGCAAAAGTACGTAATTCTCCCTATCTTTATTCTCCTTCACTTTATCGCAGAATATACATCCTTCCTTTTTTCCTAAGATGTACTTTATCCTCCAGGGAGCCCAGAGAATCTTCATTCAACCTCCTCCTTTAATTTCTTAACCAGCCTGGCGACTTTCTGCCCCAATATTTCACATTGGTTACTACTTCTCTCATCAGGCGCATAAAGAGCAACAGGTCCATAGTGGTCGCCTGTTGCTTCTCCCTGAACAATCATTCCATGAATAAGGAATGCCCTGAGAATATCCATAATTGTCGTCTCATTTCCTCCTCCTACCCAATGGCTGGAAGTGAAAGCTGCTCCTACCTTGCCCACTAATTGTCTCTGCAATTTCCTGCTCTCTTCAAAAAGTTGTTTAATCTGTGAAGCCATCGAGCCATAATGGGTTGGCGACCCGATGATTATTCCATCTGCATCCTTGAGCTCATCAACTTTTACATCTTCAACTTTTTTTATCTCTACTTCTACGTTTTCTTTCTTTACTCCTTTTGCCACTATGTTTGCCATCTTCTCTGTGTTGCCAGTAAGGGAATAGTAGATAATTAAAACTCTGGGCATAGATTATCCTCCATTTTCCTTTTAACGCTATTATACCTAATTCAGAAGGAGAATTCAACCTATAGTTGTCATTGCGAGTCCCGATTGAAAATCGGGACGTGGCAATCTCGTGCTAAATTACGGGATTGCTTCACTTTGTTCGCAATGACAGTGCTTTACCGCTACACCTTTTTTCCAATAGTGCCAATACTTACGGCTGCTACCAGACCCAGGACTGCTCCATAGGAAAATGTCAGTTGGGGACTATAGGTCCATAAGATTCCGGCAAAAATGCTTGCTATGAGCGTAGAGATACCTATTGCTGTGTGTAATGTGCCTAATGCTGTTCCTCGTAGATTCTCTTCCACAAAATCTGAAGCGAATGCGCGTTGATTCCCTACCACTAGCGCAAAAGAGATTCCATAAAGGGCAAACAGAACAACGAGAGATGTGAGTGTTCTGGTGAGTGCAAATCCGAGACATGAAAGACCATATATGAAATAGCCAAGCTGCAAAGTTCTCCTTCGACCAATTCTATCTGAGAGCATTCCTCCAGGTAAAGAAAACAGAGCATAAACGATGTTGAACCAGCAATATAGTAGAATGGGAATAGCCATGGCCAGCCTGGAAGGAAAAAAAGGTTGGAAAACATCCTTGGCTCTAAGAATAAAGAACATATAAGTAAAATTTCCTAAAGCGAAGACGACTACGACCCTAAGGTATCTTTTAAAGGACGGGGGAAGATTTATCAAACTTATTCTAAAAGAACTTTTATCTTCAGGATAGGTATCAGCCACTTTCTCTCTTACCCAGATAAAGGGAATTAAAGCCAAAAAACTAATCAGAGCGGCAATAAGAAGGATGGGCTTAAATTCAAACTTTAAAAACCAGAAGAGAATAAAAGCTAAAAAAGCTCCTAAAAAGGCACCAAAAGAGTCCATTGCCCGATGGAATCCGAATGCTTTTCCTCTAACTTCCACCTTAGATGAGGAAGCAATTAGAGCATCACGAGGAGCAGTGCGTATACCTTTCCCCACTCTTTCCAGTGGTCTTAAGATTAAAAGTTGCGTCCAGCTGGAGACGAAAGGAAAGAAAAGTTTTGCTACCGAGGAAAAGGAGTAGCCAAAGAAAGCAAAAGGTTTCCTCTTTCTCAATCTATCCGACCAGTATCCGGAGAAGACCTTAAGCAAGGAAGCCACGCTGTCTCCTATACCGCCAATAAGACCAATAGCTATCCCTGCTCCGCCCAGAGAAACAATAAAAAAAGGGAGGATGGCCAGCATCATCTCGCTGGAGACATCAGTTAGGAGACTGATTATTCCTAGAAGGAAGATGTTAATTCCCAGACCGCTTATAAACTTTTTCATACTATGATTTCATTCAGAAAAGTTTACAAAATACTTTCTAAATGTTAACAAAAAAGGGGGTAGAAAACAAGGAAAATCTGGAAGGTTAGTCAATTAAGTTGGCTGGTTGGCTATCAGTTTTTACTCAGAATCTTTTTTGTAGTTCTGAAAAAATTTATTGAGGGTAGTTTCGGTAGTCTCAATGGAAAATCCTCGACGAATTAAGAAATCCTTTATTCTACGGTAGGCTTTCGACTTTTCCAATTTCTGATACCGGGGAATCCTCTTTGCAATTGCTTGCCAGGCCAATTCGTCCTCAGTTGAGGCAATCTTCTTAAAGCTTTCATCTATGGAATCGTCGATTACCTCCTTTTCTATTCCCTTTTGCAAAAGTTCCCGACGTATTAGTATCTTTCCCCGTTTCTCTCTTAACTTACTTTCTACCCATTCTATGGCAAAAGCGCGGTCATCCAGATAATGGAGGCCTTTTAATTCCTCAACCACCTCCTGGACTACCTCTCTTTCATATCCTTTCCTAAGAAGCCTCTCTGAGATTTCCTGATAGCTCCTGGCACGATAGGATAAGAGAAGAAATGCGTAATCGCGAGCTTCTTTGAGCTGTTCCAGGCGGATGACTCTTCTTATCTCTTGTTGGTCAACTTCCTGCCCTATTTTCCATCTCAAGTCGGAAAGCACATCTTCATGCAAATGGAATGCATATTTCCCATCGAGAAATAAGGAATATAAATCTTGTCGACGTTTATGTTTCTCAATTTTAGTTATTTTCATTTACCCTCAATCTAACCTTCTCCCCCTCACCCTAACCCTCTCCCCCCAGGAGAGTGTTGAATAATAGGATATGAGGACAATAATATTTTGATAATAGTTGTTTATTTTTGCTTAGCTTTTGTTTTTCTTTCTTTTTATTTGTTTTGTTCTTTGAAATAACCGCAAGCCTGTCTTTTAAGGACTTGCTCTTGCGGTACCGGTGCAAG
>Ga0209978_10000383_pt1 | contig 16432 bp, 13 predicted proteins | sample BentaG_FD_182805 | JGI IMG/M metagenome (GOLD analysis project Ga0209978, IMG submission 182805) | Deep subsurface microbial communities from South Atlantic Ocean to uncover new lineages of life (NeLLi) - Benguela_00093 metaG (SPAdes)... | ecosystem: Environmental > Aquatic > Marine > Oceanic >... | reverse complement strand
TCCTGAGATTGGGTGTGGAAAAGGACGTAGCTCTAATCGGAGGCGTGGCGCGAAACCCAGGATTCTTACCGCCTCTGGAAAAGGAGTTAAACACGAAAATACTTGTTCCTGAGCATCCTGAATATGTAGGCGCCATTGGAGCTGCTGTACTTGCACTTGAAACGGAGGGAAAATAAATGAGTGAAAAATCTAGGGAGTTTTGGCGGTGGCGGGAATACAGGCACACAACGCCTAACATGGATTGGCACGACGCTAAAATGGTTACAGCTGGTGTTGACATAGGTTCTGTAGGCAGTAAAGCCGTTGTCATGGTTGACGGAAAACTCTATGCTTATTCGGTTATGAGAACAGGTGGAGTAAGTGAAGAAACAGCGATTAGAGTGATGAACTGGGCTCTTGAGGGAACTGGCCTGAAAAACAAAAATGTTCATTACGTTGTTGGCACAGGCTATGGAAGGGTGAACGTTCCGTTCGCCAAGAGAACAATAACGGAAATCGCTTGTCACGCTAGAGGAGCTCATTACATTTACGGGCCGACTGTTCGAACGGTGCTTGACATCGGAGGGCAAGACTGTAAGGCTATTAGATGCGACGAAAGAGGTAAGGTCGTGTCTTTCCTTATGAACGACAAATGCGCAGCTGGAACGGGTAGAGGACTTGAAGTTTTTGCTGACTTGATTAGAGTTCCAATCGAAGAGGTTGGAAAGGCTTCATTAAGCGTCGAAAAAGAACCGCCACCAGTGAGTAACACTTGCGTGATTTTTGCAAAGGCTGAATCTGTGGCTCTACTGCGCCAGGGATGGCAGAAAGAAAAGGTTGCAGCAGCCTATCACCTCGCCATGGTTAACCGAATAATCGACCTGCTGAAAAGGGTTGGAATCGAAAAAGACTTCGTAGTCACAGGAGGAGTTGCAAAGAACACTGGCATAGTTGCCAGGCTTGAGAGAAACCTTGGAATTAAGCCCCTTGAGCCCAAGCTGGACCCAATTCTAGCCGGAGCCATAGGTGCTGCAATGTTCGCAAAGGCACTTCAAGAGAAGCAGTTAGGGTTGCGTTGAAAAAGGGATGTAAGATGAAGGCTCATTATGGCTATAAAGACGGCTCCGGAGACTACTTCATCATCATTGACACTGACAAATGTAACGGCTGCAAAAAATGTGCCGAAGCATGTCCCTATGGCGTTCTCGAACTCATCGAAAACGAATTCGACATTGAAGGGGGATTAATGGCGGCGGTTACTGAAGAACATCGCAAAAAAATCAAGTATAGCTGTGGACCTTGCAAGCCTGTTAGCGGTGAAAGAAAGCTTCCATGCGTCCTGGCGTGTGAGCCTAAGGCAATAACCCATTCTTGGTAGGGAAAAACAATCCCGAAAACTGTGAAACTCTTCATAAACGACGTCGAGGTTGAGGTTGAAGAAGGCAAAACCATCCTTGAAACAGCCAGAAAAATAGACGTTTATGTCCCAACAATATGTTATCATCCCGACCTGCCACAACCTAACGAGATCAAATCATTAGATGTCGTTTACCGCGGCAACGAGAAAATCGTAAACGAGTCTTCTGAGAAGGAGTTTGAAGGTTGCAAACTATGCTTAATCCAGGTTGAGGGCCAGGAAGAACTTGTTCTCGCTTGTTGTACACCAGTTTCTGACGGCATGAAGGTTTACACTGAAACTGAGCGGGTTCGAGAAGCGAGAAAAGTTGAGCTGATGCGGATTTTGGCCAAGCATCCCCATGCGTGTCTGATCTGCGCCCAAAAGGAGGGTTGCACGACAGAGCCTTGCTCTACAAATGTGCCTGTGGAGGAGCGGTGTTGCCCAAAGTTTGGAAATTGTGAATTGGAAAGGGTTGCAGAATACATTGGGATCAGAGAGGACACTCCCCGCTATACGCCGCAAAATCTGCCCTTAATAGAGAACGAGCCTCTCTTTCTTCGAGACTACAACCTATGCATTGGATGTACTCGCTGTGTGAGGGCGTGTCAGGAGCTTCGTGGTGTTGGGGCTTTAGGCTTCGTTTATAATGATGGTGAGGTTTTGGTTGGTACGGTTGCGCCTACGCTTATGGATTCTGATTGCAGGTTCTGTGGGGCTTGTGTTGAGGTTTGTCCGACTGGAGCCTTGAGGGATAAGGAGTTGAAGGCTGCCAAGCGCGAGGTTGATTTGGTTCCGTGCAAATATGCCTGTCCGGCAGGGGTTGATGTTCCGAGATATGTTTGGCTGGTCTCTGAGGGCAGGTTTGCTGAAGCTGCGGCTGTCGTAAGGGAGAAGTTGCCTTTGCCTAATGTTTTGGCTCATGCTTGTTCTCGTCCATGTGAGAGTGTCTGCAGGTGTCTGAATGTTAACGAGGCTGTTGCCGTTCGTTGGTTGAAACGTTTTGCAATGGAAAATGATGCAGAGATGTGGAGGCAAAAACTGAAGATTGCAGAGCCAACTGGGAAGAAGGTTGCCATAATCGGGTCAGGTCCGGCAGGATTGAGTGCAGCTTATTATTTAGCCAGACTGGGGCATTCGGTTACTGTTTTTGAGGCTATGCCCGAACTAGGGGGAATGATGCGGTATGGTGTTCAGGAGTACCGTCTGCCTAAGGAGATTGTTGAAAAGGACGTTCAGGGAATTGTTGATCTGGGTGTGGATGTCAGGACTGGTGTTGTTTTTGGAAAGGATCTGACGTTTGGGTCTCTCAAGGAGAGAGGATTTGATGCTGTTCTTATTGCTGCGGGTTTGCAGACTAGCTTGAGGTTGAAAGTTGACGGTGCCGACCTTGATGGTATAGTTGGTGGTCTGGACTTTTTGAGGGATTTTAGGCTTGGGAAAGCTCTTGCGGTGAAGGGTAGAGTGTTGGTGATTGGTGGTGGTAGTGTTGCGATGGATGTGGCTTTGACAGCCTTGAGGCTTGGAGCTGGTGATGTGCAAGCTGTTTGTTTGGAGAAGCCTGAGGAGATGCCTGCTTTTCCGTGGGAGATTCAGCAAGTACTCGAAGAAGGGATAAGAATTCACAATTCATACGGGGTTAAGAAGATTCTGGGTAAGGACGGCGAGGTAGCGGCGGTTGAGCTTATGCGCTGTGTCTCAGTGTTTAATGAGGAAGGAAGATTTAATCCGACCTATGATGAAAATGAAACGAAGATTATGGAAACTGACATGCTTTTGCTTGCTATTGGGCAGGCTCCAGATCTTTCGTGGCGGACAGCAGATCAACCAAACGTATCAAAGATGAGACTGGTTGAAGTTAAGTCGCCCAACATGGAAACTAGCATTTCCGGCGTGTTTGCTTGTGGGGATGTTATTAAGGGTCCGGGTTCTATTGTTGAGGCTGTGGCTTCAGGTAGGGAGGCTGCTTTTGCCGTTGACAGGTATCTAGGAGGGACTGGAACCCTTGAGGACCGGTTTGTGGAGGTTGAGGAACCGAATCCTTGGCTTGGGAAAGTGGAGAAGTTCGGCTGCAAGCAGTCTGTTCAGATGCCCAGTTTGCCCATTGAAGAACGGAGAGGAAACTTCGCTGAGGTTGAACTTGGATATGACGAGAAGATGGCCCGAGAAGAGGCAAGTCGTTGCCTAAGATGCGACTTAAGATTGCTTATTCAAGAGGCTCCCGAGCCTCCGGAAAAATGGTTGCCGTTAAAAGAAGAAGACGTAAAGGTTGTTCCAGAAGCAGAGGGGGTCTATCAACTTTTAGACGAGAATAAGGAGATTGTTTACATTAAGGGAACGATGAACCTTAAACAGGAGTTGGAACAACAGCTTGCAACCAACACTAAGGCAAAATACTTCATTTATGAAGAGGCGAAAATGTACACAATGAGAGAAAGCGAACTACTCCAACAACACGTAAAACGACACGGAAAAATGCCCAAACAAAACACAGAAATTGAAGAAGACCTGTACTAGATCACTATAATAGGAATAAGGAAGGTATCATCAAAAAACTACTGTAGATATGTGTGTTCGAAATCGACTATACACTATTAGAGTGAGGGGTCAGAAACACTCAAAAACTTACCCCTCATAATAAACTCGATGAAAAATACGAGGGGTCAGAAATAAACAAAAACTTACCCCTCAACAATGAAATCAATATCCTGAGCGCGCACTTTTTTCTTGTTCAATCGTGCCCGTCAGTTATCGCACACAAATCCTTGTGGAAAGGTTTAAATGAATGGTCTGTTTTGAATAAATCACCTTTTCGATGGGAATCTGAAATTTTGCAGAATATACGCAACTTAGTGAAAAAGATGAGAAACGAGAACCTAGAAAACTAAATGAAATGTCGTTTATGCTTCCCCCAAAAGAAAACAGAAGAGAAAAACAAAATGAATAGTGATGAAAAAGCTGTGATCTCTGGCGCGTTGCCAATCTCAGAAGTTGAACCTGTGAAGGTTCAAAGTTGTCCAGAATGCGGAAGCACAAAGCTTATGCGTGATTACGATTGCGCCGAAATAGTTTGCATGGACTGCGGCTTCGTAATAACTGCAAAAATAGCCGACAGGGGACCAGAATGGAGAGCTTTCACCAATGAGCAAAGGGCGAAACGAACAAGAGTTGGCGCTCCATTAACCTACACGATTCACGATAAAGGCTTATCCACAATGATTGATTGGCATGACCGAGATGTTTATGGAAGAAACTTGCCACGTGGGCAGAAGGCTCAGATGTATCGTCTTAGAAAGTGGCAGCGCCGCATAAGAGTTTCAGATGCAACAGAACGCAACCTCGCCTTTGCACTGTCAGAAATCACAAAAATCGCTAACAACCTAAACCTTCCCAAAAACATCCTTGAAACAGCCTCCGTCATCTACCGAAAAGCCGTTAAAGAACGACTAATACGAGGAAGATCCATTCAAGGCGTAACTGCCGCAGCAATCTATTTGGCTTGCAGACAATGCAAACTAGCCAGAACATTAGAAGAAATAGCCCAAGCCTCAAGCATGAACAAGAAAGAAGTCGGTCGCAGCTACCGTTTCCTAATCAACAAGCTTAACACACACGTGGCGCCTGTTAAGCCAAGCCAGTACATAGCCAAATTTTCAAACCAGCTAATGATGCAAGGAAAGACGGAAGAGATCGCCTACAAAATTTTGACGACTGCAAAAGAACTTAAACTTACATCTGGCCGTGGACCCACAGGTATGGCTGCTGCAGCAAGTTATATAGCTTCGGTGTTGACGGGTGAAAAGAGAACGCAGAGGGAAGTAGCCGAGGTAGCGCAAGTAACTGAGGTTACCATTCGAAATCGCTACAAAGAACTCGTTGAACGGTTGATGTTCCAGATGGCTCTTTGACACCCTTCTCGCGCGCAGAAGTGGATATACATTGTTTTTGAACCTTTTATCATGGAAATAGGGTTCAAACTCCTTTTTTCTCATAAAACACCTATTTTCAATTAACAACAATGGAGGCAAAGTTGTAACAACAATGTTGACTGAACCTTCTTAAAAAAAGGAGTGAATAAGCCAGTTCTGAAGGTCTTTCAGTGATTCAAAAGAGAATAGAAAGAATGAGGAGTTTACGGCGGTTTACAACCAATATTGAAACAAAGGTTTCAAGCAACTTACAATTAACAACTTTGTCAGAGAGCGAAGTTTTGACTGAAAAATAAGAGAAGTACAAAAGAAAAAACAAGTTGTTTGGCGTTTGACTTCCAATTGACGTGCATGAATGGTTTGTCAACTATTTGAAAGTGAAGTCAATTGGCTCTTCAACTGGAGAAAGGTTCAGACAATGGCTTTATGCACTTCAAAAGCAAGCTGGGTCACTGCCAGAATACAGACCAAAGACTACTCTTTCAAGATGGATTTGCATTAGAGATCTTGCAAGAGAAGCAACAGAAGAAAAGCAGAAAAAAAGATGCGCAACTTGCAGAACACACTATCCACAAAGCTTCAAAAGTTGCAGAGATGTCAGAAGGCATTATTGAAAATAGCGCGCGCACAAGAGTTATTCTGGGGATCTTGAGTTAGTGCGTGATGTTGGAAAATTAGAAGCTAAAAGTGAACAAATCATTTCACAAGGAAAACTTATCTCTTCGTTGCTGCAAGATCACTTGCCAAGAAAACAAAAAGATGAAGATGCGTCCCACGCTATATTTATGCGTCATTATATAAATTGGAGATGGTGGGATATTTTGCCGCCAGGATCTAACAGACCATTACCGCCTGCGCGAGGACCTGTACGCGGACCTTAGCATGCGCTCTAATCGGCTGACGAGCTTTTCTCAGTTTAAACAGAATCACTAGTAATGAACTAAGGGTGTGGTTATTGTCAAGAACCGTGCGGAAAATCATGGTTGCACGAAGTTCCACTCGTATTTTTGGTTTAGTATTTACTTCATTAGGCCTGGCATCCATAATTGTTGCGTTGTCAAATGCTTGGGCTTCAGGAGTTTCCTTTTTGGATCTTTCAGCGTTGAATGTGTTTCTGTGGGCAAACCGTTTCAACATCGGCTTCGGAATAGAATTCGAACCAATATACCTGATCATCGTGGGCGCTGTTACAATCCTTTTGGGTGTTTCTCTGTTGGCTTGTAGAACGGAACGTATTGAGGAGGTGACTGTTATTACAGACGATGTAACGGCAACCCTAGAATGTACATTTTGCGGATATCAATGGAAAGAACTTTTCTCGGAAAAACAGCTAGAATCCATGGGGTTTCCCAGAAACCGAAAAATTTCTCGGAGAAAATGTGTAGTTTGTGGAAGGTTCACTCGCCCCAAGATAATAGAGGTGCGAACCCCTCGGGCATTCTGATTAACGCCATGTAAGCCTATAAAACCGAGAATGCGACAGTACACGGAAGAAAAGGGTTACAGAGAGGCCCCTGGTGTAGTCTTAGCTTTGTAAGCAAGTTGGGGATTTCCTTCTTAAACCAGACTAGCGTTGATGTAACATTGTTTGGCTTATTGTTTTTCTTCGCGATTTGAATTTCCTTTTATGGCTTTTTTTATTCTTTCAATTAAAGGTGTTTTCTTCTGTTTTGGTTCCGTGTGTAGTTGCGGATTCGATAAGCTTTTGGTTAAGGGCACTTTCTGTAAACCTATTTTGCTCCGATGCTGCTCTCCCTTCACAAACTTGCCTCTACCGTTTCTCCAAACATCTACTTTTTTACCTCTGCGAAAAATCCATTGATGCGCGATTTCAGCCTCTGAGATCATAATTCTTTCACTTAGCCTCTCTTGGATTTCATCGTTTAGCATAGCTAGACGTTCCTTTTCTTTTGGGATGCCCTCAATGACCAATAGATTGTAGCCTTGTGCTATCCTTTTCGCAGTTTCACCCAGCTTTGGGATAGCAACGAAAATCGGTAAGTCAACCTTCACTTCCGAAATCTTATAGACGTAGAGTATGAGGGGGGATACACCTACTTCGACGTCTCCGACAGCGTGATCGATAGCTACAATGTTTTCACGGCCTTCGAACTTCTTCTTAGCTATGAGACTAAAGTTGTGTTGAATGCCACTTTTTTCTCCAGTCACTGAGGCGGGCATCTCCACGCTGAAATCCAGTTCGGTCAGAAGCTTGTAAATACTTTCCAAGCTTGTAACATTCTGCCTGATCTCCTGTTCTCTATCCGGATTAAGAGCGTACTTAGATATTTCCCGTATGATTCCCGTTTCAACTTTGAATTTGTTATCACACTTGCGGCAAGTCACGTCCAAGTGGGGGTGTTCAAACCTCTCCCCGCATTCCCTGCAGACATACCAGAGACCCATATCTCTATATTCGCCTTCAACCAATCTAGCTCCGCATTTAGGGCACGTAGGCATCCGATGACCTTGAATGTACTTGTCTCTTTCATCAATGTTTCCGCATGGAATGTGCTCAGTCAAGCCTGTCTTGATAATGTGGCGGCTGGTGCATCCTGGACAGCGGTAGTGTAAGGTGATACATGTTGAGCCGCACACAGGGCAAGCTGAAACTGTGTCGAAAAAACTCTTTCTTAGAATCTCTAGGTGGCACAGGCGTTCCAGAAACTCTTCCGCTTTTGCCGGTGGAACATTCTGATCGAAAACTGACTCGACGGTTTCATATCTGAAACTAGAGGACGGATCATAAGTAGGTAGGATCTCTGCCTTTTTCCCTCTTTCTAGAAGATCCCGGAGAAGTTTCTGTGTGGGACGTTCGATGTAGGCTTCCCTTCTCTTAAGTTCGATTTCTTCTTCTGAGCCTGGTTTTGCAAGCGCGAGTTCTTTAATCTCATTCAAGCTCAACTGGTCATAAGACTGTCTTCTTCCTTCAGCCATTTCTTTGGTTTCGCGTTGTTCCGCTCTTCTTTTCAGATCGAATCCCACAATTAATTTCGCAAAGAATCTATTTATACTAGGAAAAACGCTGTCTATCGGAAGAAAAGGAAGAACGCTACGCCTGAGACTATTGACAGAACCATCGCATGTTTCAACCCGTCTAGAAACGAGTCTTCGTTGATCTTCCCGGCTAATATGCCTCCGAAGAAGGCCTCCATTAGAGACGTGTGCAGAAACACCCTTCTGGTCTGTGTTGAGTTGAGAACTGGGTTAATCATGGGGACGCCGCCTTCAGCCAATTCGCTTATGGGGACAAATATCATTCTTGAAATCAATATGACTATGAAGAGAAAGAGAGCGACTGAGAAGTAGAATATGGCTACATACGGCATCGTCTGCATTTTCCTTCTCAAACCCCAAGTGTTGACGTTTTCCACGTATTCAGCGGTTGAGGCAAAAATGTCAGAAAGATCTCCTCCGTGCCTACTCGCCTCCAGGATTAGAACAGTCGCTTTTTCGACTAATTGCAAGTCAATTCTCTCGCTGAGCTCTTTCAAAGCTTCATCAAAGTTCATTCCCCAACTCATGTGTGCCACCATTAACTTAAGCTCATTTGTCAGTGGGCCATACATTCGTTTTGAGGCATGCCCTAAGGCTGCTTGTATAGGCATTCCGGTTCGAATTGAAGTCGCTAAGTCTCTTAAGAACTCTGGCACGGCTTTCTCTATCTTGTTCTTCCATCTCTTGTGGATCATGCTCGCCAGACTTACTGGTCCGACGCCTACAGTGAAAGCCACTATGAGGAAGTAGTCTAAGTCTGGAGAGAAGCCATAAAAGAATATTGAGGCCATGAATATGGAGACTGCTGCAACGGAAGACGCTATAGCGGTTCTTCTTAACGTTGTTCTCGTGATTTTCATAGTGTTCATTTCACCGTGTAAGTGGATATGACTACTATTAGAATCGTGGCCATGATGGGTATGCCCACATACGCTAGGAGATAAAGCATTATTGTGGGGTTCATGGCTCCTCCGCCTAACATTCCAAGGGTAGCAAACATTACCACGAAAAGAAGGGGCATTGCTACCAGCACCATTATATAGATTTCAGCCAAGGCTGAAAGTGACTCCAGCATCAAATCTAGCTTAACCATTTTTTCCTTCATTATGTTTCTTGTGGATATCCGCAAGTACTCTGTTGGGTCGCCGCCTGTTCTGATCGTTGCTACATATCCGTTAAGAATCTCTCGCAGCTTGTCGCTTGGCGTATACTTAGCGTTTTCCAAGATGGAAGTCAACAAATCTTGGCCGAAAACTTCCACATCCCTAACCATGTTACTGAATTCCTGTCGGACTTCGCGAAGCGTGTCTATTCTGGCTACAGAACGGAAAATTGTTTTTGGAGATACGTTTGAACTTGACAGTAACGTCAAGAAGCTTGAAATGTAAGGAAGATTGATTTCTATCGGTATTCTTCTATTGCTGCTTTTTATTCCCGGATAAACGTAGAGTAATATCAAGGTAAAAATTGAAGATAAGGCTGCGAACATTATGCTGAGTATAAAGTTTTCCACAGAAAGAAAGTTAGTGTGCAGGATTAGCGGCAATGAAAAAGGCAGAATCACTATGGTGAAGATGAATACAATAATGGACACGAGTATCATGAATGACACGTACGCTGAAAAGGTTATGTTCACCCCGGCTTTCCTCAATTGGATGTGCAAATCCTCGAGTTGTGGCAGAAGTTTCTTAACTCTCTTACCCAGTAGTTTGTAAGCAAACGTCCACGGCTCAATTCTCAATTCTAATTCACCTTCGCTTTGCGGTAAACAGCCTTGGGGTCAGAGAAGTAGTCTAAAACAACTCTTGAAACATCTTCATACGTGCGGATGTGTCTACGCACCATGTAGTCAAGAATAGCTTTTCTCTTTTTCAACTCTTGATTGATCTCCCTTTTGGAATAGCCCCATTGATCCGCGATTTCCTTCAATAAGTAGCTCTGCGCCGTGGACTTGTAGAAATCTTTCTCAGCGTTCCACCTGAACACTTCATGAACTTTGAAGCTGTCTTTATTGTCATCCCATCCGAGCATCTCTGAAACCGAAATCGTCCTCCTCAATGAAACGTTGTTGACAACCATTTTGCGGACTATTGTAATGGCATCGAGGTTCTCAACCAGAGTGTGCTGGATGTTCATCGGCTTCGTCGTGAGGCGATGTAGTACGCCTTGAACGTTTTCAGCGTGAATCGTTGTCAAACCAAGATGGCCCGTAGACATGGCTTGAAACAGTGCGTAAGCCTCTTCTCCTCTAATCTCACCTACAATAATGTAGTCTGGCCTCTGCCTAAAGGCTGATCTCAAAAGGTCGAACATGCTGATGGCGCCGCGACCGCTTTCCCCGATTGCACCTGCTCCCGTTCCCAGTCCTTGTCTAGTAACCATCATCTGCCAATTCTCGTGTGGTAATTGGATTTCCTGCGTGTCTTCGATGCTTACAATTTTAAGGGTTGGTCTGATGAAGAGACTGAACGTGTTGAGCATTGTCGTCTTTCCCCCTCCAATATCTCCCCCAATCATGACTGAATGTCTGTTTTCGATGAGGAACCAAAAGTAGGCTGCCATTTCCGGGGATAATGCCTTGTAAATGATGAGGTCTGTTATTGTGAGCGGGCTTTTCTTGAATTTTCTTATGGTGAAAGTGCTGCCCTTAGGAGTAACTTCCTTGCCAAAGGTGACCTGAGCTCGACTTCCATCTGGCAGTGAACCGTCAAGCAGGGGCTGGGCGATGGAGATATGTCGGCCGCAGAGGTAGGCGATCTTGAGTATGAAACTTTCAAGTTCTTCATCTGTCTTGAAAATGAGGTTAGTTGGGACGGATTCATATTTGCGATGCCAAATGTATACGGGGATGTCTGTGCCGTCGCATGAAATGTCTTCTATATACTCGTCGTGCATTAGAGCATCTATTTTACCGAAGTTTAGGAAGTCTCGTGTAATATAATATTGGTATTTCTCTAGGGTGTGGGGGTCCACTTCTTTCTTGTATTTCCTTGCAGCTTCCTCAACTTTATTCTTCAAAAACTCTTCGGCTTCTTCTTTGTTTTTGAACCCATTAGCCCCTAATGAGAGTTCATCCCACAGAATGTCCTTGATTTCGCGAATCCACATTTCATCGGTTGAAGTCATGGTAGGTTCTAATACTAGATATTTGGTTTCATCGCTAGCGTTCTTTACGATTGCGGCGTAGGAGTAAGGCTTGAGTAAAGGATAATGCTCCTTGAAGGGTTCCTTGGCTTTTTCAGCCATGAGATGTTCAGTCTCTAGAAAGACTTCAGGTTCAGGTTTTTTTGTTTCCTTTTGTTTGTCCTTCCTTTTCCTGAACGCAATTTTCACCCTTATTTTTTTCATCTGGTCTACATCTCTATTATTTATTTCCGAGGAGCCGATATAAACGGTGTAAACTTGGAAGCATCATATTGTGGCGTGGCTACTATGAAGTTACAAGTACAGCTTCGAAAGGTATCGTTTGACCGAAGGATGTAAGAGTATTATCTACTTCTATAAATTGACCGAAAAACGTGAGGAAGGTAATACACGTGGTTAACTCCTGCATACCGGTCACGGCTTGCCTTTTTGCCCCTCCCGCGCTGGAGGGCTTACTCCAAGTGTAATGGATGAAGTTGAAGACGCCTGGTTTGAGCGTCATGGTTTGGTAAGGGAAAGTTGGGTCGATGTACCATGGCAGAGGGCCTTTCGGAGAGTTGTCATTGCTGATCAAGGTCAAACAAGACGTGTCGGTTATTACGATGTCTCTGTTGTCTATGTTTACACACAGTATGCGCCAAGTCACATCTTTTGTGCCTTTGGGGATGCTCCACCCGCTTGTCCAAGGGCCTGACCCACTTCTCCAATGGAACATGTCGAAGACAAGCATGAGCGGGCCAAAATAAAACTTGTTTGCGGTGTATGGAATTTCAGGTTCTCCCCACTTCAATTTTCCGCCAATCTCAGAGGCCTTTGAACCCCTTTCTGTAGTCATGGTCCAATAAGCATTTGCTGTCTTGTCATTGAATATGATTGCAGGGGTAACACTAGACAAGTTAATCCAAAGGCTTTCCTTGGATTCTATGTAAGCGTCTCCCTCAAATTCTGACGGGTCACATATGAACTCGTGGCCTATGTACAAAGCTCTTATTCTAACAGTTATAGACCCAATGTTATCAACCCGCACCCTTTCAACTTCAGAAGCTTCCGTCAACTCTAAAGCCTCAGGTCCAACCAGGACTATTCTTTCTTGCATTCGCTCTTGCTCTATTTTCAATCGGCTGTTCAACCCTGAACTGGAGACTTCAACGGCGAAGAAAAGCATCGAGATGAGAAGAACCATTATCAAGGCTAAATAGAGTGAAATAAACAGGGGAGAAACCCCTCTTTTGTCCTCCGTAAACTTTACTATCCAACCCATTCTTCATCGACCTCCTCTACTTCTGCAACTGCTGCTGTCGCCACAGGGACTACGCTGCACTTTCCATTTTCAGCGTTAGAGCAAAAATTTCTGACTTGCTTGTCAATGGCATTTTCACCTAAATCTGGCATGAGTTTTGCAGACTCGGTGAAAGAAGTTGTTGAGTTATTCAGAACTGTCTTGAAGGCTGTTGCAGATGCGACTGCACCATTATCATCTGTCACGGTGAGTGTAACGGTGTAGGTTCCGTTGTCAGCGTATGCGTGACTCACAACCACACCCGTAGCGTTTGCGCCGTCTCCAAAACTCCAGAAGTAACTGACGATTTGGCCGTCACGGTCATAACTGTCACTAGCATTGAACGTGATTGCCTCGCCTATGAGGACTGTTTCCGCGGTCTCCGTAAACAAGACTAAAGGAGGCCTGTTCCGAACAGTCTTTACGGCGCTTGTGGAGGCTATTGCTCCGTCGTTGTCTGTTACGGTTAGGGTAACTGTATAGGCTCCATCATCAGTGTACCAGTAATCCACTGTCTTGCCTGACCCAATGGCGCCGTCTCCGAAATCCCAGAAATAACTGGTGATTCCGCCGTCTATATCGTAACTGCTTGAAGCATCAAAGTGAATCGTTTCGTAGGTGAGAACTTCGGTGGCGTTCTCTGTAAACGACGCAACAGGAGGTCTATTCGAAACTGTCTTCGTAGAGCTATCTGAGCACACGTCGCCGTCGTCGTCGGTGACCGTAAGAGTCACTGTGTAGACTCCGTCTTCGACGTAGGAATGGCTGGTTGCAATACCCGTAGCGTTGTTTCCATCTCCGAAATCCCAGAAGTAGCTCTCGATTTGGCCGTCAAGGTCATAGCTTTCGGACGCGTTGAAGTAGATAACCTCGTCAGTGTCAACTATCTCTGCAGATTCTGTGAAGAACGCTATTGGAGGTCTATTCAGAACTGTCTTGGTGGCTGTTGCTGACCCAGTTTTGTTGTCATTATCCGTTACAGTGAGCCTAACGGTGTAGATTCCGTTGTCGCTGTAAGCGTGGCCCACAACCACACCAGTAGCGTTTGCACCGTCTCCGAAACTCCAGAAGTAGCTCTCGATTTGGCCGTCGGCGTCAAAGCTGTCACTAGCATTAAACGTTATTACCTCGCCAGTATAAACTGTTTCCGCTGACTCCGTGAATTTCGCCACAGGAAATGTCCTTGTGCAGAGGACAGCCTGAAAAGGTATCGTTTGTCCGTATGGTTTTGTTGTTCCGTCATGCTCATGGAAAACGCCGAAAAAGGTTAAGAAAACTTTGTTGCGGCATACAGTAGTATATACGTCCTGTACTTTGGTGGAGATGGATTTTGGTCTATCCCATATGTATATTATGTTGACAGTTTCGTTGACTGCTATGAACTGGGTGAAAGGTTCTTGAGCTGGCTCTAAGTACCATGCCCTTCGGTTGGAAGGCGACTTGTTGGGAAACAGAGTGAAACATGAATACTGGTTTATCGTTATGTTTCTGTCGTCAACGTTCGTCACTGTTATGTTCCAAGCTATTTTACCTGTGCCAATTTCTATGCGCCAACCTTCCTTCCATGGAGGAATTGGCGTGCCGCTTGGGCACTCAGTGTAGTGGAATTTGTTGAAATCCAGCATTAAGGGGCCATAGTAGAATCCTTTTTGTTTGTACTGAGTTGGGTCTCCGCCACCACCTTTCAGTTTCCACTGGTATTCTGTTGATTTGATGCCTCTTTCCGTTGCAACTGTTATTTTTGCCATTGGTTTATATTCTACTTCAAGTGGCAGCGAAATACCCAATGACTCTTTGGCGTTTACGTAGGTGTCATTTGGGTTCAAACTTTTGTTTGATGGGTCACAGAGGAATTCGTTGTCTACATACACTGCTCTTATTCGAGATGTTATCGAGCCTGAGTTGTTGACATAAATGGCAACAACGTATTCGGTTCCACTGACGTTTTGTGTTGCTAACGCGTAGAGAACTATCTTCTCTTGCATTCTCTCCTGTTCGAGTATGATTGATCCTTGAACCAGTTGATTGTATCTGTAAAGCGCAAAGAAGAGTATTGAAGCCAAAGTCAAAACTAGGATTAGGAAAAGTATTGAACCAAACACAGTAGACACGCCTTTGTTTCCTAGTTTCTTCAACTTCATTCTCCCTCTTCACTCCACGGTTATTGCAGCCTCGAAGGGTATTGTTTGGGCGTAAGTCGTAGTTGTTCCGTCATGCTCATGGAAAACGCCGAAAAAGGTAAGGAAAACCATGCATGTGCACTCTGGGAGAGTCATCTTTTGAGGACGATTAGTTCCAGATGCTTCTTTTGGGTCAGCCCAAATGTAGAGGATGTTTCGAGTTTGGTTTACGGGTAAGAGCTGTGTAAGGCTTGTTTGGTTGGTTGGTTCTAGGTACCAGGGTAGTTCATTTGAAGGAGAGTCATTTGGCACTACATTGAAGGTCGAGAATCGGTTTATCGTTATGTTTCTATCATCAATATTCATAACAGTTATGTTCCAAGCGCAGTATCCGAAGCCTTTCGGGATGCTCCAGCCAGGATGCCAAGGTTCATTCGGGTCTAATGTTCCATCCTCACGGGTTTTTCGATACCAAAATGCGTCAAACTGCAACATCAGTGGACCTATGTAAAGCTTTGTAGGATCATATTCCCAGACGGGTTTCGGTGGTCCGAAAGCTAGTAGAGCTTCGTACTCTTTTGTCTTCACACCTCTCTCTGTTGCCGCAATGATTTTGGCTTCAGGTTCAAACGGAACCCCGCCTGGAAGACTTATGTTAAGGGATCTTCCCGGAGAGATATGCGTATCCATGTATTCTGAAGGGTCGCATATTAAGACCGTCGTTGTGCCGTCAGCAACGTATATGGCTCTCACCCTAACCTCAATTGTTCCCGCATTTTTGAGGGTGACATTGGATAAGCAGGTTTGATTAGGGTCCAGTTTTAGTCCTGAGAGGACGATTCTCTCCTGTGAACGTTCGTCTTCAATCTTCATCTGCTCCATAATAACAAAATTGTAATCGAAGAAAGCCAAAAAAAGTCCAATAAGGATGGAGAACATTAAAAGAATCAAAAATAGGGAAGTGAGGGTTGAAACTCCTCTTCGGCATCGCAGACTCTTTTGCGCGTTCAACCTCTTCATCAAAGTCACGCAACTACTTGATACGTGTCACCAACACCTCTGGACGTGAAGACTTTGATCGTGTAAGTCACGTTCCCCAGGGGAACGAAGCTGCCGAGATCTGAAATTGTGATAGTGGTTAAGTCTCCTTGAACCACAGAGTCAGGATCTGCTGTAAAATCGGCTTTCCCATAGATGTTTAAGGATCCATCTGGTGAAGAGATGAAAACATCATCCACTGTGATCGCTGTCTTGCCGATGTTTCTAACATATATCGTGCATTTCGGTATCCCACCTCTCAAATTGACTTCCTCAATCACTATGCGCTCTGTGGCTATCTCACCTGAAATATGCCAGAAAGATTTCGTCTCTGCTGTAAGACCTGTGGACCAAATGAACACTGGAATGAAGAGCACAGTTACAATTGCAAGTATTATAAGAGTGGCGAAAATAGGGGATAGGGCTCTGCGATTACTGTTTGTCTCCAATGTGTTCACCCAACTGTCAGCTATGGACCTTTAAATGTTGCAGATACGTATTGGTTTCCTTCTTTGGTGACAAGACTCACCGTATATACATTACCTTTTAC
>Ga0209978_10000382_pt1 | contig 16453 bp, 16 predicted proteins | sample BentaG_FD_182805 | JGI IMG/M metagenome (GOLD analysis project Ga0209978, IMG submission 182805) | Deep subsurface microbial communities from South Atlantic Ocean to uncover new lineages of life (NeLLi) - Benguela_00093 metaG (SPAdes)... | ecosystem: Environmental > Aquatic > Marine > Oceanic >... | reverse complement strand
CTATTAGAAATGATTGCCAAAACGCTTATGGTAGAGCAGAATATATGTTTCAAAGATTACGTATACGGAGACCAATTAGTTAATGAAATTAACAAATCTCTGGCCATAGTAGTCCCATCCCTATGGGATGAAGTCTTTGGCTTCGTGGCTCTGGAAGCTATGAGCTGCGGAAAGGTAGTAATAGCTTCGGACGTTGGTGGACTGACAGAACTTGTCAGACCGGTAGGGCTACTATTTGAGCGAGGGAATACCAATGCTCTTGCAGATCAAATGATAGAGGTGTGGACAAAAAAGGAACTTCGGAAAACATTAGAGTTGAAGGCTAGGCGACATGCTCAAAGCTTCCACAGTTGGGAAATAATAGGAAATCAGTATCTCCGGCTTTATTATCAATGTAAGGCCAATCGCGGAAACAAAAGTGACACATAATGTTTTGAATCTGCACAGTCTCTTAACGGGAGGAGAATGATTTGGGGAAGCCCAGGGTGACTGTTAGCGCTTTTGGCGGACGAAGGACTGCGTATCACGTTGCCTTAACCTGTCAAGAACGTCTGATATTAAGAAAGTTTTTTACAACAATCTACTATAAGAAACGCTCGTTTCCCTATCAGTTGCTAGACTACTTCGGAGGGACCATAGCGTCCAAGATTAAGAGACAACTTTCGAAGCGGAACCTACCTGGCTTGGCTGAGGAAAGAGTGAAAACGATCCCAACGATTGAAGTGGTGAGCAAGTTTATGACGCACCTAGGCTTGCACGATTTGACTCGGCAGTCCATCGTAAGTTCCTGGTTTGACCGAGAGGTCGCAGCGCGCATTGCAGACTGCGACATTTTCTATGGCTACCAAAATACCTCGCTGAACTCTGCTATGAAGGCCAAAAGGCTTGGAGCAAGAGTCGTACTGGAGGAAGTTTCTGGCTTTCTGGAAGAAGTGGCCATCATAAAGGAAGAGTACAAGAAACTGCACTTGCCTGACTATTCCAGGGTAGAAACACGAACGCTCAATAGGATTCTTGAAAAGAATAGTCGTGAACTGGAGGTAGCGGATTATGTAGTCACATTCTCTAATTCTGGGAAAAGATCCCTTATGAAAGCTGGTGTGCCGGACGAGAAAATCTTGGTCAATCCACTTGGAGTGTCGATTAGAACCTTTTACCCCATAAAGCGGTTTAACAAGCTAGATGGCAGTAGGACTTTTAGGCTATTATACGTAGGGACCCTTTGTGTAAGAAAGGGTCTCCATTACCTCTTGGAAGCAGTGAAGCAGTTGAATTTGCCCGACACTGAGCTGTGGCTAATCGGAATTCTCAACCCTGAACTCAGATCGATGATTGGGAGATATAATGAGTGGTGTAGCTATTTGGGGACAGTTCCAAATTTTGAATTGAGCAACTACTATAATGCAGCGAGTGTGTTCGTACTACCAAGCCTCTATGACTCTATGGGTCTTGTTATTTATGAAGCAATGGCTTGTGGTCTACCAGTAATTATTACAGAAAATTGCGGAGCAAAAATAAGGGATGGGGTTGATGGTTTCGTAGTACCCATAAGGGATGTGGATGCTCTCAAGAAAAAGATCCTTTTGCTCTATCAGGATAGGAAACTACGGGAAAACATGGGTAGAAATGCCTCAGAATACGTGCGGAATTTTACTTGGGAAGGATACAGACAGAGGCTGGCTAAGATATTGATGGATATCTATATCGGAAAATCGGCCTCTCAGACTGCATCTGATCCGGTGCAATGTTGCTAATGCTACCATTGAGAAATAGTATATCAAGAAAAGAGGAAAGGATGCATAGTTGCAAGCAAAGGAAGCTCGTTCAAACCTATGACCGGATAGGACGATTTTTCACTGGCTCTCATTTGTCCCCGACGTTCACACACCCAACCTTTGTGTTACAGCGAATCATCCAGCAGGACATTCGGAAATATGCCCAGAACATCACAGGAATAGTACTCGATGTAGGTGCGGGGACAGGACCTTACGAGCACTATTTTTCAAAGGTGTTGAGATATGTCAAGGCCGATATTGTTTGTAATGGAGACATAAAGCCTGATGTGGTATGCTCGGCAGAGTCCCTTAGTTTCTCGCAAAACGTCTTCGATGCTCTTCTTTGCTTTCAAGTCTTGGAGCACATTCCAAATCCTGTCCGTTTTGTTCGTGAGGCAAGGGTGGTATTGAAAAACGGGGGTTACTTGCTAATTACTGCGCCTTTTATCTATTCGTATCATGACCGAATAGACTATCAACGGTTTACTCATATATGGTGGGAAAAAAAACTAGTCTCTGAAGGTTTTGAGATAATATGCATCCAAAAACAGGGGGGGGTCTTCGTAACTATCGGCACGTTGTGCCTGATTTCTATCCACGGGTTCCATAGGTTGCCACCGTCGATGGTGGCAAAAGGAGCTCTTGCTATGGTTAAGCTCCTTCTTCTTCCTGGTATTGTGCTGCTTAGTGTCTTAGTGAATGCTGCAATGTCCCTTTTGGATGAGCTTGATCAAACTAATGAGTACGTAAGTAATTATCTGGTTCTTGCCAGAAGGCGAGCGTGTTGAACATATTCCCGTCGCCAACGGAATTTGAGCAATGGTGCATACGTAAGCACTGGCGTCACGCAGTCTACCTCAGTAGACTTAGAGAGCATGTTCCACATTCTCTTTGCAGGAAAGCTAGGAAGAATTATGCTCAGAAAGCATTTTGGCACTGGCCTGCCAGTAGCTGAGAAGCCTGTATCTAGGCATTATCTTTGACAGCGACGAATTCCGGTGGTTTCTCGGGAAGGAAATTGCAAGAATTCCTGTGAACTTGGTCTAAGTGAGGAGTACAGGGCCTGCATGTGTGCCCGGAAGTTAGCATGGGATCGACGCATATGGTAGAACATGATACCTCAGTGGTGGTAAAGCATATTGCGTACGTCCTCCGGCGGTTCCCTGCGTTATCGGAAACCTTCATAACCAATGAGATAAATGGACTCCGAGCTCATGGTACAGCGATAACCATCTTTTCCCTGCTTCCTGCCCGGGATCTCGTGCTCAGCAACGCATCAAAGATTCTCCTCCCACATGTTATCTATGTTCCCTTCTTGTTTTCCGTGAGATTAATAGTTTTTCATCTGTACTTTCTTATTTTTGGTTTTCATAGATACGTTACGGCACTTTTCCGAGTTGTAGGAAAACACAGGGGGAGCTTTAAGGAGCTGCTTAAGTCATTGGTTCTTTTCCCTAAAACAGTATGTATCGCCTGTCTTTGTAGAAGATTGGAAATAGAGCATGTTCATGTCCATTTTTCTGGATTGCAAACCACATGCGCAGAAGTGATCGCGGACTTGACGGGGATTCCGTTCAGTGTCGCTGTCCACACTATCCTAGATATTGATTATCCTAAGATTTTGGGCTACGCAGAGATGGCGAGGTTTGTAGTGGCTAGTTCGGTACACAATCTGGAGTTGTTGAAGAAGAAGATTCCATCGCAGTATCATGAAAAGCTTAAGCTAATCAGGAGCGGTATCGTACTAGATAATTTTAAACTGAATAGAGGACATCGAGGAATCAACAGGAAAACGATAATAGCTATTGGCAGGCTAGTCGAGAAGAAAGGATTCACTTTTCTAATTGAAGCTTGTAATATGATGAAGGATAATGGGATTAGATTTACATGCCAGATTATAGGTGATGGCCCAATGCGAGAGACTCTGGATCAATTGATAGAAAGATTTGGGCTCCGAACCCGTGTACTGCTACGAGGTGCTTTGCCTCACGAGAGGATACCTGCAGAAATCCAAGGGGCAGACATTGTAGTTGCTCCCTGTATCTGCACAAAAGACGGTAAAGAAGATGGTTTACCAAATTCCGTTATCGAAGCTATGGCGATGGGTTTACCAGTTGTATCTACTGAAGTTGCTGGCATCCCCGAGGTGATAAGGAATGGTGAGACAGGAATTGTAGTGAGGACACAAAATTCGGAGGAACTTGCAGATATACTGACAAGATTACTCGAAGATTCATATCTACGCTATCGACTTGGCCTCAATGCCCAATCTTTGGTCAGGCAAGAGTTTGATATATATAAGACGTCCTTGCAATTACTGCGATGTTTCCGAAGTCGTCAGTTCTGTTCCTAAAGTATCGGCTTGGTAAACAGTAGATAAGAGGATTTATGCGAATGATAAAATCCAGCGAATTGGGCTGGGGTACGGAAAGAATGGCTGCGATAAAACCAAGTACTTACACCTTTGCTATGCACATTAAGAGGTATCTTTTTGCTCTAGATCATATTAAGGGGGCCCACGTCCTTGATGCTGCCTGTGGAGCAGGTTATGGCACCTATTTCATGGCCCAAAATGGAGCGGACAAAGTTTATGGAATAGATATTTCAGGTGAAGCTATCAGATTTGCAGAAGATTTCTACAAGGCTGACAATTTGGAGTTTCGTGTAATGGACTTATGTGCTTTGGACTTTGCTCGTTGTTCTTTCGATACCATTATTTCCTTTGAGACCATAGAACACTTGGATAGACCGCAGAAGTGCCTAAGGGAAGTGGCAAGAGTGCTTGAACCCAGCGGAGTTGCAGTTATCTCGGCGCCCAATGAAGAGGGAAGGAAAAATGTAAATAATCCTTTCCACCTTCGCAAATTCAATTACGAAAGCTTCGCACGACTGATAGGTAGCTATTTCAGAGAGTATGAGATTTTTTACCAATATGTGCCATCATACGATGAAATCCGAAACTTGGGAAGCAATGGTGAGATAGATTTCGAACTGCCCTTAAGATTTAAACTGACAAGGATAGCCAGAATTGTAGGTCTTCACAGAATCTTTTCATGCAATGCAAAACTCTTCCTGGCAGCTAAAGTTGAGAACATGTTGGCCAGACTCTCTGGTAGGGCAACATTCACTGGCACCAATTTTTGGAATTTCATAAAGAGCAACGCTAGCTTACTTAGGATGTTCGAGATTAAGAAAATTGGGATTGACGAGACAAAGGTGCGGAAAGGGTCACTCATTGCGGTAGCCCACTTACCCATCAGAAATATGAGTTTCTATGAATGAATAATCTCCTTTTCAGGAGTTAAAGAACATGAAAATACTCCACGTCATTGCCAGTATTGCTCCTCGCTATGGGGGCCCATCTAATGCAGTGATACGCCTCTGTCGTGAGATAGCTAAGTTTGGCCACGAAGTGACCATCTTTACCACCAATATGGACGGCAACGAGAACCTCGATGTACCTTTGGACAGGCCGGTCGAGATAGATGGTTTCCAGGTCCAGTACTTTCCGATTCGATGGCCAAGATATTACGGTTTCTCTTTACCTTTTGGAAGAGCTTTGGCCAAGCACATATCGAGATTTGACATTGTCCATATTCACTCCATCTATAACTTTCATACGCTTGCGGCATCCCACTATTGCCGAAAATTTAATGTTCCTTATTTGATTCGTCCCCATGGGAGTCTGGATCCGTACCTCACAGGACGGCATCCCGTTCGGAAACGGATTTTTACCTCGCTCTTTTTGCAGCGTGATCTAGATCACGCTGCTGCAATACACTTTAATACCCAAGAAGAGATGCAACTAACTGAGTCTATTGGGATAAAAGCTCCTGGTGTAGTTGTTCCCGGCGGAATCAACCCATCAGAATTTAGCCATCTGCCAGCACGTGGATCATTTAGCCACAAATATCCAGAAGTTAGAGACAAAAAGATTGTTCTTTTTCTAAGTCGCATTAATTTCAAGAAAGGGTTAGATATTTTGGCTCGAGCATTCGGGGAGGTAGCACAAAAAAGAAAGGATGTCTACTTGGTACTAACAGGGCCAGACAACGAAGGATATGCTACAAAGGTTAGAGCCTGGCTTCGGGAGGAAGGAGCCCTAGGACGATCTCTATTTACTGGAATGCTTTCTGGCCAGGAGAAGCTTGCCGCACTGAGGGATAGCGATATTTTTGTTCTTTCGTCCTATACCGAGAATTTCGGCATTGCTGTGGTGGAGGCTATGGCTTGCGGACTGCCGGTGGTGATTAGTAATAGGGTCAATATCTGGCGGGAGGTGAACGACGCCGGGGCTGGAATAGTTACCAATTGTGAAAGTCACGAGGTAGCAGAGGCTATTATGAGACTGCTCGATAATCGGAATTTGAGAGAGGAAATGGGAAAAAGGGGAAAAAAATTAGTAGAAGAGAAATACACTTGGCCAGAACTCGCGAAGCAAATAACACAGGTATATGAGCAAATTCTGGAGAAATCATAGGATAAACCTCCTGTTAAGAGAGGTTAAAGCATTAAGGTCATTATCCGAGGTGGAAGAGGTAAGTAGGATTTGGCTGACCCTGGATGGCAGGGAGTTCGCTGTTTGTTTGAAACATCTGTCCGGAGAGGTAGTTCATGCTGAGAGGTCGGGACAGAGAATTCAGGGTATTGAATTGAAGGCTTGGATTTACGACCTATTGCTGGGGCTGAGAGTGGCACTGCCGAGAGCCTGATAGATGGGGGGGAAGTGAACGAACAAATATTTTGGAATACAAAATACCTAGCTTCCCATCGTGAAAGTCTGATTGTGAAGGAGGGAACTCCTAATCAAATCTGGCTGAAAACCGCTATTGGTTGTTTTGATTCAATTTGCGGTAAACAAGTTTTGGATTGTGGTTGTGGTAGCGGGTTTACAACTATCTGCTTGGCCAAAATGGGGGCTCAGGTAACAGCTTTTGACATCTCCAGAGAAGCCGTTGAGAGAACAAAGCTGCGTGCGGTGCTAAACGCGGTCGCTGGAAATATCCGAGTTTTTCAGGCGGATTTCACGGGCATGGGATTAAATCATCAATACGACATAATCTTTGGTCAACATGTTCTCCACCATGTGGAATTGACTGAGGTAATTCCAATTCTCAAAAGAATGATAAAAGCAAATGGGGAAATTGTGTTTATTGAAACACAAGCGACTAATCCAATTTTGATGTTTGCTAGAAGACATTTGACGGGACGATTCGGAATTCGTAAGCATAGTTCACCTGCAGAAGCTCCCCTCACTAGCAACGACTTTGAGATCATAAAGGAATATTTTCCTCATGTGCGTTTGTATTTTGCAACTATGGATTTTTTCTTTCGGTTGGCTTACAATGTGCCCGCATTTGACCATAGTTTGATTCATCCTGTACTGAAAGCCATGGATAAGTTGCTGTGGTTTTTCCCATTTTTGAGAAGGTACAGCTATCAGGTTGTAGTAAAACTTCAGTAGGAATTGATTTCTGAGCATTTTGGAGTGCATTTATGAAAATCGGCAAGCGATACAAAATCAATGAGTCTCAAAGGGAGAAGCAAACAAGGTATTTCGACCACAAAGCTCTCACGGAGTTGGAGGTAACTCGCCCACGGGGTCTTGGGAACCTGTACAGATTTCTCATGGACTACAAAATGCACAAGATGGCAGGACTAGTGGGGCAATCACTGAGAGGGAAGAATGTGCTCAATGTATGCTGTGGCCCGGGGATGGAGGCGGAGTATTTCGCTGACCTAGGGGCGCGGGTGAGCGCACTGGACATTTCTTTGGGTGCTCTTAAGGGAGGGAGAATAAGGTCGAAGCGGTTTGGTTTCGAACTAAGATCCTTGGTAGCCGATGCTGAGAACCTGCCTTTTAGGCCTGAAAGCTTTGACTTTGTGTTTACGCACGATGGGCTTCATCATCTTCCGCATCCTGAAAAAGGCATAGCAGAAATGGTAAGAGTTGCCAAAACAGGCATTTTCTTTACCGAACCAGCAGATGCTTTTATCACCAGGCTCGCGGTGAGGCTAGGATTCTCGGCCAATTATGAGGAGTCAGGTAATCTCGTCCGAAGGCTTAGCGTGTGCCGTTTGAAAACATTGTTCGGCCAACTTGGCCTGAATTCCTCTCGGTTCTTGCGTTACGGAATGTGGTACTCTCACTACCCACCGAAATGGTTCTTGCTTTTCGAAAATGAGCTTTTATTCGGTTCATTCAAAGCTTTTTTTTATCTGGGAAACAGCATGTTTGGACGATTTGGGAACAAACTGGTAGCTGTGGCTTGGAAAGATCAAAGTTGGAACAAAAATTGCTCGGCAAGGAGTTAGAGAGATAATCTTCTTTGAGAAAAGGAGGACTATATGGATTGGAGCAAGCAAAAGGTACTAGTGACCGGCGGAGCTTCATTCATCGGATCCCACCTGGTCGATGCTCTAGTGGACAGGACCGCCTCTGTTCGTGTTGTGGATAACCTGAGCAGCGGCAAAATTGAAAACATCCGGGGGCGTATTGATAGCGGCCAGGTCGAATTCTTCCAGAAAGAACTTTTGGTACCGAGGGTTGCCCAGCAGGCGGTGGAAGGAATCGATATTGTTTTCCATCTGGCCGCAGACCACGGTGGTCGAGGCTACGTGGACCTGCACCAGGCCGCTTGTGCCACAAACTTAGGTCTTGATAGCATCCTCTTTATGGCCTGTCGGAAGGCTGACGTAGGCAAGGTTGTCTATGCATCATCAGGTTGCGTTTATCCGAACGATTTACAAAATAACCCTGACGAGGAATTATATCTTACTGAGGATATGGTTGGTCCAGGCTACGACGCAGATAATATGTATGGATGGGCCAAGCTCATGGCTGAGATGACCCTTAAGGCGTACTATGATGACTATGGTATGAAATCCGCCTGTTGCCGTTATTTCACCGTCTATGGTGAACGAGGTGTAGAAAACCATGCAGTCATCGCGATGATCGCTCGTGCCTTTGTAGGAGAGAACCCCTTCGTTGTTTGGGGTACGGGCAAACAGGTCAGGAATTGGACCTATGTGAGCGATATTGTTGATGGCACCATCCTGGCTGCTGAGAAGATTAGCGATGCCACAGCTGTCAACCTGGGTACGATGGAACGAACCAGGGTTATCGATGCCGTGCAGGAGGTGCTGCGTTATACAGGCCACCGGGCCGAGATTCAATTTCGCCCGGAGATGCCTACGGGTCCCTATAACCGGGTGGCGGATAATTCCCTCCCAAAGAAACTGCTGGGCTGGGAACCGCAAGTTTTCTTCATGGACGGTCTACATAGAACGATTGATTGGTACTTTGCCAGTAAGGATCGAGAACAGGTTAAGGCTATCCTTGAACGAATGCTCACTGAGCGGTGAGAGGAAGGTTAAGACTACCTAATGAACATCTTAGTGATGGGCATGAACTATGCCCCGGAGAAGACGGCGATAGGTCCTCTTACTAGCTGCCTCTCCGAGTACCTGGCACAGGTGGGCCATAGGGTAACCGTAGTCACGGCTTTTCCCCATTACCCTGAGTGGAGGATCTACGACGAATATCGAGGTAAAGTCTTCCTGCGGGATCGTGTAAATGGCATTCCAGTTTACCGCTCCTATGTCTATGTGCCGGGTAAACCCAACACCCTGCAGCGGATAGCTTACGATAGCTCCTTCAGTCTGTCTGCTTTCCTATCGGCTTTGCTCGTTTGGAAGGTGAACATCATCATTTGTATTTCTCCCCCTCTACAGTTGGGCTTGATGGCCTACATACTGGGCAGACTAAAAGGGGTCCCTTTTCTCTTTCACATTAAAGACCTTCTTCCCGATGCAGCGGTGAATGTTGGTATGCTAAAAGATGGGAGACTCGTGACTTTGGCCCATCGGTTGGAAAAGTTTATTTACAAGAGGGCCTCGGCAGTCGGAGTGATCTCCCCCGGCTTTGCGGAAAATCTTTATTCCAAAGGGGTACCAAAATCTAAGGTGTACTATCTGCCTGACTGGATTGACACCGGTGTTATCAAACCACTGGGTCGGAACAATATCTTTCGTAAGCAAAACGGCCTTTCTGAATTTGACCTTCTGGTAATGTATGCTGGGAATATTGGAAAAAAACAGGCGTTGGAGACCTTGGTAGACACGGCTTCTATTTTGCGAAAAGACAAGGACATTGTATTTTTTGTTGTGGGAGAAGGAACCAGAAAGGGAGCTCTGGTAGAGAAAGCCAAGGAGATGGATCTGTCCAATCTTCGTTTTCTCCCACTTCAACCAAAAAAGATGCTTCCTTACATGCTCTCTGCTGCTGATGTTTTGGTTGTTACGCAGCAGTCGGGAATCAGCGATATGTGCCTTCCAAGCAAGCTATTGAGCAATATGGCAAGTGCTAGGCCAATTGTTGTTAGTGTGAATGAGAAAAGCGAGGCCGCTAGAGCTGTTCGTGACGCTGAAGCAGGTCTGGCAGTAGCACCGGAAGACCCTCAGGCATTGGCAGAGGCTATTCTGAGATTGCACGGCTCTCCTGGACTGAGAGAGGAGCTAGGCAGGAATGGAAGAGCCTTTGTGAGTGAACATTTTGAGAAGTCGAAAGTGCTAGAGAAGTTCGAGACACTTCTCCAGGCAATTGCAAGAAATGGAAGCAGTGGGTAGCTTTGCGCGCAAGGAGAAGACTTTGTTCAAGAGAGCAAGTTCTTCCAATGTTTAGGGGATTCTTTAACTTCCGCCGTCAGATAGCCATTACTCTTGACATAGTCGTTGTTGTCGGCTCCTTCGTTGCTGCACACTTCCTCAGGCTGTTCATCTTGAGATTCATTCCCTTCGGCGCAGCCATCCAATTGGCCAATTACTGGGAACTTATGGTGGTTATAGTCTTTTTATGGTGGTGGATACTCAGCCTGGGGGGGGCGTATGGCGCAGATCGATTCACTTCCATTTCTGGGGAAGTTGGAACCGTTTTCAAGACAGTATTCTTTGGCACTCTTATTCTGTTGAGTGGGGCGTTTCTCTTGAAGGTATATTTTCCAGCCAGGAGTCTAATTGTAATCTTTGCCGGGGTGAGTTTCGTATTTCTGTCCCTGGAGAAGACGGCGATTTATTATCTGATAAATCACCTGAGGGAGAGGGGCTACCATAGAAAACCGGTCATAATTGTGGGAACGGGAAAAAAGGCGCGGGAGTTTATAGATGCGGTCAAAGACAATCCTGGCCAGGCCCTGGAAATAGTAGGTTTCATAGACGCGGAAAGAGCTAAAGTGGGTAAGAAGATTCACGGAGCCAGCATTTTGGGAGGATTCCAAGATTTGAAGGAGGTTCTTCATCGCCACCCGGTGGATGAGGTGATTTTTGCTAGCCCGGAAAAGAAGTTTGAGGTTGGGGAAATGATCCAACTTTGCGAAGACGAAGGGGTAGTCGTCAGCGTGATTACTGATTTTCCCGTGAGTGCCACTACTCATGTCGAATTGCGAATGGCGCATAACCTTCCCCTTTTGATTTTAAGTAGAGTCCCCCGTAGTCCGTGGCAGTTCTTTGTGAAAAGAATAATGGATATTGTGATATCAGGACTGGCACTCATCATCCTCTCGCCCGTTTTGCTGGTCGCTACCGCACTGGTTAAATTTACTTCACCAGGGCCGGTTTTCTACGAGTGGCGGGTGCTTGGCCTTAACAAAAGACCTTTCAAGAGCTGGAAGTTTCGTACTATGGTGGACAATGCTGATGAGCTCAAGGCCGACCTCTTGAAAAGAAATGAGATGGTGGGTCCGGTTTTCAAGATGAGAGACGATCCGAGAGTGACTGGGGTAGGAAGGGCGCTGAGACGGTTTTCTCTGGATGAACTACCTCAGCTCTACAGTGTCTTGAAGGGTGATATGAGTCTGGTTGGACCTCGTCCCCCTTTAGAAGGTGAGGTGAATCGCTTTGAGAGCTGGCACCGGAGAAAACTTAGCCTCAAGCCTGGACTTACCTGTCTCTGGCAGGTGAGCGGGCGAAATGAAATTCGTAATTTCGATGAGTGGGCAAAATTGGATTTAGAATATATTGATAATTGGTCCCTCTGGCGGGACTTAAAGATTCTCTTCAAGACCGTGGGGGTGGTCTTAGGCGGCAGCGGACGGTAGAACTTGAGCTCCAAAGATTAGGAGATACTAATTGCAAGTACTGGTGACGGGAGGAGCAGGTTTCATAGGGTCTCACACTGTAGATGTATTGCTTGCCAAAGGCTATAAGGTAAGGATTATGGACAGTTTGGAACCCCCGGTTCACCCAAAGGGTAGGCCAGATTATGTACCTACAGAAGCAGAGTTCATTCTAGGAGATGTAAGAAATAAAGCTGATTGGAAGACCGCCCTAGACGAAGTAGATTTGGTCTTTCATTTTGCCGCCTATCAGGATTATCTCACTGACTTTTCTAAGTTCTTTGATGTGAACAGTAGAGGTACGGCACTTTTGTATGAGGTGATTGTAGAAGAAAAGCTGTGTGTTGAGAAGGTGATAGTCGCCTCCTCCCAGGCCGTTTATGGTGAAGGAAAGTATGAGTGTTCAGAAGACGGTATTGTGTATCCTGATCCAAGAAGTCTTGATCAGCTAGAAAGGGGTGAGTGGGAGCTAAGGTGTCCAAAATGCAGTCGCAAAATGAAGATGCAGCTCACCGATGAGTCCAGGGTCAATCCTCAGAATCAGTATGCCATATCAAAATATTCCCAGGAGCTTATCGGCCTCGCTCTGGGAAGAAGATATCAAATTCCCATTGTTTGCCTGAGGTATTCAATTGTGCAAGGTCCAAGACAGTCTCCCTACAATCTCTATTCTGGGGCTCTCAGGACATTTGCGCTAAGCACGTATTTTAAAAAGGGGTCGGTAGTCTATGAAGATGGACTTCAGCTCAGGGATTATGTGAATATTGAGGATGCGGTGAGGGCAAACCTTTTGGTAATGGAAGATTCAAGAGCTGACTATGAGGTTTATAATGTGGGGGGAGGTAGGGCCTACACTGTTCTAGAACTGGCAGATATCGGGGGGAAGACCTCTGGCGATGAGCCAAAGCCAAGGATTAGCGGTGAGTTCCGATTTGGTGATACAAGACACATCGTCTCCGATATTTCCAAGATACGTACCTTAGGCTGGAAGCCCGTGAATATCTTGGAGAAAAGCGTGGGTGACTATGTGGCCTGGCTCAAGGAAGAAGAGGCCATTCAGGATTTGGTGGAATACACTCAGAAAAAGATGAAGGATCAAGGCGTAGTAAGAAAGGCAAAAGCTAATCTCAAGGAGAGAATATGATAATCACTCAGACGCCTCTGAGAGTAAGTTTTTTTGGTGGGGGAACTGATTTCAAAGACTACTACATGAGAAGTGGAGGCGGGGCGGTACTTAGTGCCGCCGTCGACAAGTACATTTTTGCAATTATTAAGGAAAGATTTGATGAGAAGATATACGTAAACTATTCGAAAAAGGAGATTGTGGACAAGGTTGACGAAGTTGAACATGAGCTGGTCAGGGAAGGTATGCGAAAAACAGGGATACAGAAGGGGGTGGAGATAACAACTCTGGCTGATATCCCCTCGGAGGGAAGCGGCCTAGGCTCCTCTAGCTCGGTCACTGTGGGGCTTTTGAACCTTTTCTATCTATACCAGGCTAAATCACTATCCGCTGAAAAACTTGCGAGCGATGCGTGTGAGATAGAAATTGACATTGTCAAAAAGCCTATTGGGAAGCAGGATCAATATGCTGCTGCCTTTGGGAACTTGAATATCATACGGTTCAACCCGGACGATTCTGTTAACGTGGAGCCTTTGGCGGTGGATGAGAGGATATGGCATGCTCTCGAGGCTAACCTGATGCTGATTTACACGGGAGTAGGCGGGGAGTCGGATGAGATTCTCTCCGAACAAAGGGAGAATATTAGGGAGAAGACCGGGGTCTTGAGTCAAATGAGGGATATGGTTTATGAGGGAAGGGGATATCTTCTTAAGGGCAATCTTGATGATTTTGGCAGGCTCCTGGGCAGGGGATGGGAGCTGAAGAAGAGCTTGGCAAGCGGGATAACCAACCCCGGGATTGAGGAGATCTATGGGCGTGCCATCGAAGCGGGTACCCTAGGAGGCAAAGTTTGCGGGGCAGGGGGGAGAGGATTTTTGCTCCTCTACTGTCCTTTTGAAAAGCAGGATAAGGTGAGAGATGCTTTGGGAAGTCCACATGAACTTTCTTTTCATTTTGAAAGGGACGGAACCAAAGCTATTTTTAATATAAGGAGATAGATGATGCTGGTGAAAGGAGTGGATATTTATGAGTTTTATTAGGAGTTACCTCACTGAACTGTCTAGTATTCTGGATAGACTTCCCTTGGATCAGATTGAGAGAATCAAGGACATCCTGCTTAGAGCCTATAGGGATGGTAAGCACATCTTCATTATGGGTAACGGGGGAAGCGCAACTGCATCCTCCCATTTCGCCTGCGATTTGGCCAAGGGAACGACCATAGGCAATCCCCATATGAAGGATAGGTTCAAAGTGATAGCCCTGACCGATAACGTGCCCCTGCTTACAGCTTGGGCCAATGATACTGGTTATGAGAATGTCTTTGTGGAGCAGCTGAAGAATCTCCTGGAAGAAGGCGATGTGGTAATAGCTATTAGCGCCAGTGGCAATTCCAAAAATGTACTCAAGGCAGTTGATTATGCTAACAATAAAGCTGCCACAACCATAGGGTTAACCGGATTTGAAGGAGGAAAACTCAAGGATATCGCGCAAGAATGTCTTATTGTGCCGTCCAGCTCTATGGAGCGAGTTGAGGATGTTCACCTCATTCTGGGGCATCTTCTCTGTTGTTATCTGAGAGAACTTTTGAAATGAGGCAGCTTCTAAGAAGAAAGGCCGTCTTTCTGGATCGAGACGGAGTGATCTGTGAAAACAGGGATGATTATGTAAAGTCCTGGGAGGAGTTTGTCTGGAGCCCAGGGGCAAAGGAGGCTCTGAGCCGTCTGAAGAGTCATGGTTATATTGTCATAGTCATAACCAATCAGTCAGCCGTAGGTAGGGGGATAATCTCTCGCGAGACAGTGGATAAGATACACCAGAGAATGGGAGAAGAAATAGCTGAGACAGGCGGGAAGATTGAAAAGATATACTACTGCCCTCATAGGCCGGAAGATGGTTGCAGTTGTAGAAAACCTGAACCTGGGCTTCTGCTCCAGGCTGCCGAGGATCTTAAATTGGATCTTAGGGCGTCTTGCTTAGTTGGAGATGCAATAACAGATATTGAGATGGGCCATAAGGTTGGGTCGAGGACCATAATGGTTAAGACAGGAAAAGGATTGAGTGAGTTGGCTGACAAGAACCGCTGGAAAATCAGGCCGGATTACATTGCGCAAGATTTATCCAAAGCAGTTGACTTGATGCTAGAACTCGATTCCGCTGAAAAATAGCTCTATTACATGGATGAGCAAAGTAGAAGCTGGGGAATTTTCTGGTGAAGGCTTATCTTTTAGCAGCAGGAGAAGGGACCAGGTTAGGGCAGCTTACCAAGACGGTTCCCAAATGTCTTGTTCCCATCAAGGGAAAACCGTTGCTGCATTACTGGCTGAGATTATGTGAGAGACATGACATCAGCCACCTCCTAATTAACCTACATCATTTGCCGCATCTGGTAGAGCAATTTCTGGATAGCGCTTCCTACAGGCTGAAGATTAAGACATTCTACGAGGAAAAGCTCCTGGGAAGTGCAGGAACCATTGCTGTTAATCGGGATTTCGTGGCGGGAGAGGAAGCTTTTTTTATTCTTTATGCAGACAATTTGACTGATGTGAATCTGCAAAAGATGCACAAGTTTCATATGAACCATGGAGGGATTTGTACTATAGGTCTTTTCAAGGCGAACAACCCAAAAGAATGCGGAATTGCCGAGCTGAATGCCGATGGCTTAGTGGTCGATTTTGTCGAAAAGCCCGATCATCCGAAGAGTGATCTCGCCAACGCAGGGGTATACATAGCCAGCCCTGAGATTTTTGACTACATCCCGAACCAGAAAGTAGTTGATTTGGGCTTTGACGTCCTCCCCCGGCTGACAGGAAAAATGTACGGGTATCTCATCACAGAATATTTGCTAGATGTTGGGACATGGGAGAATTATAAAAAGGCACAAAAAGAGTTTCCGGGAGAGATTGAAGCATAATTTAAGGGAACTTTCGGACTAGAGGAAGTCTCGCGCTACAAGTATTTTCGGAATGTTGTCTTTTGCGCGACTTGGTGTGGTTCTCTGGCAGCCTCAGAGCTATCTCTGAGGTTTTTCACAATTATTCAGGTTCCACAAAGTAAGCTCTTGTTGTATAATGAGGAAGTGCTCAGTGGAACCGCTGGGACTTCCCGAGGGTGGAAGAAGATACAATCTCTCGTCAGGTCTCTTCTCTTACTCAAAAACAGGGTGCAAAATGAATAGACTTACCCTGACCCAGAAGCTCATGTACGCCTCCGGGTATATGGGAATTATCCTGATTAACACTACCCTCATGTGGGCCATGTATTTTTATGCCCCTCCTGGTGGTGCTCTCAAACCCCTTCTTCCCATAAAGCTGTTTGGTCTGGTTATGTTAGGGGGAAGAATCTTTGATGCCCTGACAGATTCTTTGGTTGGCCACTGGAGTGATCGAGCTAGAACCAGGTGGGGAAGAAGAACTCCTTTCATCGTCTTTGCCTCTCTTCCTCTT
>Ga0209978_10000381_pt1 | contig 16457 bp, 18 predicted proteins | sample BentaG_FD_182805 | JGI IMG/M metagenome (GOLD analysis project Ga0209978, IMG submission 182805) | Deep subsurface microbial communities from South Atlantic Ocean to uncover new lineages of life (NeLLi) - Benguela_00093 metaG (SPAdes)... | ecosystem: Environmental > Aquatic > Marine > Oceanic >... | reverse complement strand
ATTTCTGCAGTTTCATTCGTAAACAAGTGATATTCGTTTTCGGATTTTTTTCGGGTTATCTCTCGCATTGTCCCCATTTTTTCAGTATATTCTGTGCAACTATAGGAGGCTTTCGCCTAGGCTTTTGAATGAGAATTCTTTGATTTCACCCTCATCTGTTATCATGACAAAGCTTTGAATATCATCTAAATACTGCGCCCAATCTTGTCGGAACTTGGCTACTTTCTGAGCGTAATCTCTGTAGTCTTTGTGCAGAGACATTATAACCCCAGTCATGCCTAATCCCTGGCCCCGCGCGGCGAAAAATACGCTTGGAAACTTTGCCGCATATTTTTTTAGTTTTTTGAATAGTTCTTCAGACACGACTTCTGGATGCATCTTAACAAAAGTTAAAACGAGTATTTCAAAGCCTAGTTTTCTCCAATCGGGCATAATGGTGTAGCTTCTGATGAGTCCTGCTCGTTCAATTTTGTTGCGAGTCCGAGTTATGGTTGGTTGTGAAACTCCCAGCTTTTTTGCTAGGCTTCTATCGCTTTCCTTAGAGTTCTTTAACAGTTCTATCAATAATTTAGTGACTAGTTGTTTCCGCATAATTGAGAATGTGCTATAGTTAAATTTACGTTTTTTGGTTGAAAATACGCGTATGTTGCCTATCCAAGTGTTGGTAATGATATCTCCCATACGCGCCCCCATTTCTCATCAAATTGGATGATACGCGTGCAAAAAACCTGATTCTCAACCTATCCTAGTTCTTCTTGTATCGCCTTTTTCACTTCTTCTTCAGATGCTGGACCAAATATTTTGATTTTACCGTTTATTAATGGGTCTTGGGTTCCATATTTTCGCAGTGTTTCAGGCGTTGTATCGATTTCAACTATTTTGACTTTGTCACCGAAACTTCGAGCAACCTTTTTCATCAAATAGTACATGCATGCGCCTACTGGGCAGAAGAAGTGGTTCTTGAATAAGGTTACTTCAACCTTGTCCTTTGAAGGAGTGTAGTTCAACTTCATAACTTTGACTGAGATGCTTTCTTTCGTTAAGGGAAAATACATAACTTTGTAGGGTGAATGCTCTTTGATTACCTTGAATCCATGTCTAAGAAAGAGTTCATAATGCATCCATTCTTTGAATTCTGTCGCTGGAACTAGTATGCCTTTAAACCCTTCTTTTCTGACATCGTTCTTCATATAGTCAAACATCATTTTCCCGTATCCTTTGTGCATATAATCGCGTAGTATTTCTGTGCAATAAATGCAGGCTACCTCTGGCTCGATTTCAAATGGGATAAGCGCCTTCTCTGACGTTGCGAAGTAAACATGACCAACAACTTTGACTCCGTCCAGCAAATGATAGCCTTCTACATGTTTGCCCAAGTTAGCCCTAAACCACTGTCTCGACTCCGGCAAATATTCTGACCAAGATACACTTGGAGGAACCTCGTTCATACAACAGTAGGTTGTTTCCAAATCGTCAATAGTCACCTTTTTGACTTGCATCTCTTCTACTTCCGCCTTTGCTTCTTAATGCAATCTAACCTTATCTATTTTTGGAAATGATGCATGCACAGTGGAGAAGTCTCCCGCAGCTTCCCCTTACTTGGTTATAAAGATAAGATCAAAAGAGAATTTGATACTGAGCTAATAACTCCTGAAGACTTCTTAATCTGATTTCTTGTTTCTACCTCAAAACTCCTTACCCTACATAAGACAAAGTGAAATCCGCGTTTGCGCGCACTAGTAGACGCGCACGTACGACAGGTTTTTCCATCAACTTATGATGGTCTCAGTACTCAGAAAGGTTTAAAACTATCAGAACGTTTCCGATGTGATTTGAACGGGTGATACTTTGAAGAGAGCAATTGCCTTAGTGGCGCACGATAATAAGAAAGCTGACCTGGTAGAGTGGGTTGATTTTAACAAGGGAACCTTGGCTCTTCACAAGTTATATGCAACCGGAGGAACTGGAAGGAAAATCATCGACCAAACCGGACTAAACATTACTCTGCTTAAAGACGGTTCTCATGGTGGAGACATGGAAATCGGGGCTTTGATCGCTAACGAGAAATTAGACTACTTGATTTTCTTTTGGGATCCTCTAGAATCTCTCCCTCACGATGTCGACGTTAAGGCCCTTCTCAGAATAGCAGTCTTGTATAACGTACCCACTGCATGTAATAGAGCAACAGCAGATCTAATAATTTCCAGTCCACTGTTTCAGAGTACAGAATACAGACCGAAGAAGAAATGACAGAGCGCACTAATAATGATTGGAAACAGCAAATTGAAATAACTTGCAGCATAGTTTTATGTGGGCAGCGCTCAGAAATGAAGATTAAAAGGCTTGAGTTTTTGCTGACAGAGAAATGCAACTCTCGATGCATTCATTGTCAAGGAGAACACTCTCCTGAAAGGGAAGGTGTGATGAAAGTTGAAGATGGCATAAACTATCTTAACGAAGCAACATCGGTGGCGGATCTGGAGTCCTTCATGATTTTCGGAGGCGAAGCGATGCTCTATCCTGAAAGGACTATTAAACTTTTTCAAAAATCTAAAGAATTGCGAATCCCACACACACACACATTTTGACTAATTCAGTTTAGCGAATCCAGCCAATCTGACTAACCATTTTGGTCAACCCGATCTGATCAATTCAACTTGACCAATCCAATCTAACAGAATCTATTGAGCGCGCGCTTAAATATTGGGGTTGGATAACGTAGCGTTGAGCGTAGATGTGATGAATGAAGAATTCGTGAATAAGCTGATGAATGTAGTAGTCAGTTATGATATTGAAGGTGCAGCTAAGGCTGCTGAAGATGCCCTTCAAGCTGGTGTTGATCCTGTTGTGGCGATTGAGGATGGTCTAGCAAGAGGGGTGAGGATTGTTGGGGACAAGTTTGGTACCGCTGAAGTATACTTACCTGAACTTATGGTAGCTGTAGAAGCAATGAAACAGGCTATGAAGGTCTTGGAACCTGCAATCAAAGAGGGTGAAAGAGCAAGAAGGCAGTCTTTGGGTAAGGTTATAATCGGCACTATTGAAGGGGACATCCATGATATAGGGAAAAGCCTTGTTAGTGCCATGCTTACTGTAGCGGGTTTTGAGGTTGTTGATCTTGGTTCGGATGTTCCGGTGGAAGTATTCATCGAGAAGACTCGGGAAGTCAAACCTCAGGTGATTGGAATGTCAGCTTTGATGACTACAACCATGCTAAGAATGGAAGAGGTCATAAGAGTTCTGGAGAAGGAAGGTTTAAGGAAAAATGTTAAGGTAATCGTCGGTGGAGCTCCGACCTCAAAAGAATGGGCTGACAAGATTGGTGCAGATGGACATGGAGGAGATGCGATGGAAGCAGTGGAAGTCATGAAGAATCTAGTTGGCTACAAGGATCACGATTAGAATCATGGAGGAAGGCTACGTGTCGAATTTTTCTTCATCTCGTCCTGGACTGGAAATGTTGCCAAAATCTGAGGTTGAACGTATTCATCTAGCTTCCATGAAGCTCCTTGAAGAAGTTGGAGTAATGGTCTATAATGACAATGCGTTAAAGCTGCTTAAGGATGCCGGGGTTGAAGTTGACTTTGGCAAGAAGATTGCCTGTATTCCACAGTATCTTGTTAAGGAATCACTGGTTAAGGCTCCATCTGCAATCAGGCTCTACAGTCGAAACGGTAAACATGACCGGATTTTGGCAGGAAACAAGGTCACTTACAATCCAGGGTCTGCAGCTTTATTTTTCCTTGATTCTGAGAAAGGAGAGATGAGACGACCTGTAACAAGGGATTTGGTAAACCTTGTCAAGCTAACTGATGCCCTGGAGAATATTCAAGCCCAGAGTACATCACTGGTGGTCTCCGATGTTCCTGACCAGATTGCAGATCGCTACAGATTGTACGTTGTCCTAAAGAATTCCCCTAAAGCCATAATAACTGGCACATTCAGCATCGATGGTTTATACGATATGAAGCGAATGCTTGAAATTGTTGCTGGAGGAGAAAAGGAGCTAGCTAGGAAACCAATGGCTATCTTCGACACATGCCCCTCCGCGCCATTGAAGTGGAGTGAAATAACTTGCCAAAACCTAATTGACTGCGCGAAATTTCGTATGCCTGCTGAGATTATACCCATGCCCCAACTAGGGGCAACGGGACCTGCAACCCTAGCGGGGTCACTCGTTCAACACAACGCTGAGTTTCTTAGTGGGTTAGTTATGGCTCAGCTGGAAAATCCTGGAGCTCCGGTGATTTACGGGGGTTCGCCAACGACCCTAGATATGAGATATGGCACTGCACGCTTAGGAGCTATCGAGACAATGATGCTCGGCTGCTCTTACTCTCAAATGGGAAAATATTACAAGTTACCAACTCACGTGTACATGGGGCTCAGCGACACGAAAATAATTGATGCGCAGTGTGGTTTTGAGTCTGGAATCGCAATTATGCTGGGGGCACTCGCTGGTATAAACGTGATTTCTGGACCGGGTATGCTTAACTTCGAGAATTGCCAAAGCCTGGAAAAACTCGTTATTGATGACACAATTTGTGGCATGGCATTGAGATTAGTGGAGGGTGTCAAAGTCACGGATGAAACCCTCGCTGTCGATCTGATTCGCAAAGTTGGTCCAGGGGGAATGTACCTCGCTGAAAAGCATACGCTGGAATGGTTTAGGAAAGAGCGGTTTATTCCATCTGATCTCGTAGATCGGAAAGAATGGAAAGCTTGGAAAACTGATGGTTCAAAACCTGTGAATCAAAGAGCAAAAGCGATCGTAGAGAAAACCCTCAAGGAACATGAACCTGAACCTTTACCACAGGACATTGAAAACGACTTAAACAATCTCGTGAAGAACATAATGAAAATGCATTCGTAAATTCCACACACGATCACAATCATTGATTGTTAGCTTAACTAACTGGGAAGGGCTAAGGGACTTGAACTCTTTCGAGAGAATAATGTCGATTTTAAACAGAAGGAAAATGGAAGTTGATAGGCTTCCCGCCTTCAATTCCGTTGGAACGTATACCATTGATGGCATGAACGTGTTTGATGCTCACTGGCCTGAAGCCCACAAAAGCCCGGAGAAGATGGCTAAACTGGGATCCGCTCTTCACAGGCTCGCAAACCTCGAGTCCGCTGTGGTGCCCTTTGAGTTAACGCTTGAAGCGGAAGCTCTGGGTGCTCCCATCGAGTTCTTTGATGACAAAATTAAGTGGCCGACCGCAAAGAAATTTGTTGCCAAGACCGTCCGCGATCTTAAGTTACCCTCAGAACCCTCGGAGATAATCCATGAGGGAAGAGTCCCTGTAGTCTGCGAAGCTATCAGAATATTGAAAAGGGAATTTGAAGGTGTTATTCCAGTCATTGCATACGTCTGCTGCCCATTCGAGAGTATCAGCAGCTACCTAATGGATTCTATGGAATTCTTTAAGAAATGTAAAAGTGAGCCCGAGACAATTCACGAGTTCATGAGGGCAACAACTCCCTATTACAGTGAAATTGCTAAAGCATACAAGGAGGCAGGTGCCGACATTATAACCTTCAGAGAGGAAACTGTTTCTCTCAATAATATACATCCAAAATACTTTGATGACCTGGTAAAGCCCTATCTCAAGGATCTAATAAGACAAGTTAAGCCCCCGAGAATTCTCCACGCATGCGGGCAGCTCTACAGCCCTTCGCTGGAAATAATAAGCAAACTTGTTGAATGTGGAGCTGAAGCTCTAACCCTGGAAGAAAGCACACCCATGGACAAAGCAAGACAAATCGTTGACGGAATCACAACAGACTACCCCCTAGGAGGTAACATTGGTTCCTACAGGATAATCCATCAGGGCTCTCGTGAAGAGATAGTAGAGATGGTCCAATCCGCAATTAAACAGGGTAGCGACATGCCTATGCCAGGGTGCGATTTCTGGTTGGAGACGCCTACTAAGCATGTAAGAGCATTTGTAGACGCTGTTCAATTGTATGATCTAGGGGAGAGCTGAGAGATTGTTCAGATTTGATAAACCTCAAAGAGTTTTCCAGATAGGACAGATCAAGATCGGCGGTCAACCGGGAGAATTGCCAACTATACTAATCGGCTCTATATTCTACAAGGGTCACAAGATTGTGAAGGACAGTCGAAAGGGAATTTTCGATAGAACTGAAGCTGAAAAGTTGATAAGGAATCAGGAAGAGCTACAGGACGTTACAGGTTGCCCTGGATTACTTGATGTTGTGGTCTCCTCGGTTGACGCCCTAGAGAAACAAATAGACTTCATTTCAGCCACAACCAACACACCCTTCATCTTTGACGCTTGGCCACCCAAAGTCAGGATTGAAGGATTGAAATATCTGAAACAGGTCGGCCTGATCGATAAAACAATCTATAACAGCATATCTCCAACAACGAAAATCGATGAGTTGAAAGCAATCAAGGAAGCAAAGATGAAGACCGCGATCCTGCTCGCCTACAATTTCAAGAATCCATGGTTGAAAGGATTAATGCCTGTTATCCAAGGAACACCTGAGCAGACAGGTTTGCTCGACATGGCTGAGACCGCCGGAATAGACCAACCTATGATCGACACTTGTGTCACAAGCGTTCTGAGCATAGGCATATCCGCCCGAGCTATTCACCAAGTAAAAGCTGAACTGGGCATTCCAGCAGGTTGCGGCGCGGCTAATGCTACCACACGATGGAAAATGCCCAAGGAAAAATGGGGAAAAGATGTCTTCAAAGCATGTGAAGCCAGTCTGCAAACACTAACCTTGGCTCTGGGCGCTGATTTCTTAATGTATGGACCAATTGAATCAGCCAATTGGATTTTTCCAGCAGCAGCAGCTGTCGACGCAACTGTGGCTACCGCAGTAAAGGAATTGGGTACTAACCTCGAATCCAAAGAACATCCGCTGTGGAAGCTGTTCCCGAAAATCGCTGCCAAAATGGACTAGGATGCACGCTGAAAGCCGAAAGGCGATGTAAGTCCACGAAATGTTTATACACTGTACGAGAGCTTAGCCTTCTATCAGCCTTTTGAGGCAAAAACATGAGCGAAAACAAGAAAAAACGCATATTCACAAAGCTTGCTGAAGCAGTGGTTGAAGGGGATATGAAAACTGCAGAAGAATCAGCAAACGAAGTTCTTGCTGAAGGAATCCCTCCCTATGAAGCAGTCACAAAGGGTTTAGCTGAAGGGATGAAAATTGTGGGTGAAAAGTACGAACAGAAGGAGTATTTCCTTCCTGAAATGCTCCTCTCCTCTGACGCTATGTATGCCGGACTAAACATATTGACTCCCCACATTAAATCGAAGGGAAAGCAAAAGGGCAAAGTAATCCTTGGCGTGGTCGAGGGAGACATTCATGACATCGGAAAAAATATTGTGAAGACAATGTTGACAGCGGCAGGGTATGAAGTCGTGGATTTGGGAAAAGACGTCCCAGCTGATGACTTCGTGAAAAAAGCCAAAGCGGAAGGCGCTCATGTGATAGCCATGTCAACCCTGATGACGCCAACATTGATGTCCATGAAGACGGTTGAAGAGAAACTGAAAAGTGAAGGCTTGAAGGACAAAGTAAAAACCATCATCGGGGGCGGTGCTGTCTCCGAAGATTGGATGTCAACCATCGGGTCAGACGCTTTTGGTAAGGATGCTGTAGAAGCTGTTGATAAAATTAAATTATTGATAAACACAATCATAACTGCTGCAGATGCTATGAAGAAGAATGAGTAGAAGAGTGGAACCGTTGAAAGAGACCAAGATTGAGGTCGTTTTTCAACCGTATGGTAATCGATCTAAGTTTCCAGTGGGCACAACAATAATGGAGGCAGCCAAGACCCTGGGCTTAGACATAACTTCATTGTGTGGCGGGAAAGGCACTTGCGGAAAATGTAAAGTTAAGGTTCAGAAAGGAGTCGAAGGATTAGCACCTCTCACGGAAAAGGAATTAAAGCATCTTTCTGAGGAAGAGCTGACTCAATCTTTCAGGCTTGCTTGTCAAACTCCCATCACACAGCCCATGATAATTCTTGTTCCCGAAAGAAGTCGGGTAGGAAAACAAAGACTGCAAACAGAAGGGTTAGAGGTACCCGTGGAGCCAAACCCTCTCGTGAAGAAGTATTTTATGGAACTGCCTCCTCCGACTCTTCACGACCCCAGATCCGACGAAGACAGAATCTTAGACACTCTAGGGAAGAACCATGCTGTACACAATATAACGGTTGATTACGAAGCCGCCAAAAACCTCTCAATAATCCTCAGAGAAGCCAAATGGCGAGTCACCGTAGTAATATTCAAGGGAAAAATAGTTGCTGTTGAATCCGGAGATACCACGGATAGGTGTTTCGGATTCGCGGTTGACATTGGATCCACAAAACTCGCCGGCTTTTTGATGAACCTCAACACCGGCAAAGTCGCTGCAGTCGCTGCTCGTATGAATCCCCAAATACCCCTAGGGGAAGACGTGTTATCAAGAATTACGCATGCCATGCTCCATGGATTTGATGCTTTAACAGAGCTTCATGAAGCCGTAGTCTCCGGCATTAACGATATGATCAGAGAGTGTTGCCAAAAAAGTAGTGTAAAGACTGAGGAGATTTATGAGTTAAACTTCGTTGGAAACACTGCTATGCAACTGCTTTTCCTAAAATTATGGCCCCAATATACCGCTCTAAGCCCCTATACACCTGTGCTCCGCCAAGGCATCGATGTGGAAGCTGGAAAACTGGGTTTAATGGCTCACACGAGAGCAAACGCCCACTATGTACCTATCATAGGGGGATTTGTCGGCTCGGATAGTGTGGCAGATCTAATGGCCGTGGACATGCTCAACTCAGAAGACATCATTATGGACATTGACATCGGCACCAATACGGAAATCGCCATTGGAAATAAAGAATCAACCATTATCGCTTCATGCGCATCAGGCCCTGCCTTTGAAGGAATGGAAATCAAGCACGGAATGAGGGCTGCTCCCGGAGCTATTGAACGAGTCAGCATCGATCCTAACTCGCTGGAAACTCATTACAGAACCATAGAAGACATGTCACCCATAGGAATCTGCGGATCCGGATTAATTGACGCACCAGCTGAACTTCTCAAAGCTGGAATCATCAACACGACCGGTCGATTCAACAAAGAACTGGCGGAGGAAACTGAACTAGTGAGAAAGACACCTGAGGGATGGCTTGAATTCGTTATAGCTGGAAAAAGTGAAACTGCGACAGGTACTGATATCACAATTACACAAGCAGATATTCGAGAAATTCAGAAGGCAAAGGCAGCGATGCGGGCTGGAGCTGAAGTGCTTCTCAAGCACATGAATATCTCAAAGAAGGAAATCACCAAACTCTATGTTGCGGGAGCCTTCGGGAATTATATCGATCCGGAAAGCGCTCGAACCATTGGAATGTATCCTGAGTTTCCCCTGGAGAAAATCCAGTTTGTTGGAAACACGGCTGGAACGGGTTCCAGAATGTGCCTCCTCTCGAAAGAAATGCGAGAGTACGCTGAACGAATCTCCAAGGAAGCCAAGTATTACGAGCTAGCAGTGGACCCAAACTTCCAAAGCGAATACATCAAAGCCACATTCCTACCTCATCAAGACCAAAGTAGACAGCCAATAGTTACTGAAATGCTTCGAAAGCTTGGGCGCATTAACTGATCTGGTGGTTTTATGGAGAAGAGAATGATGGCTGCTGTACTCCATACAATTGGAGAGCAGCTAAGGGTAGAAACTTTGAAGGTGCCTAAGCTTAAGGCGGAAGAAGTTACTGTTCGGATCAGGGCAGCTGGGATCTGTCATTCTGACTTGAATTATCGTGATGGCGTCAGCCCGGTTGGGAGACTTCCCCTGATTCTCGGTCACGAGATAAGTGGCCAAGTTGTGGACATTGCGGAGGATGTTGGAGGAGTAGAGGTAGGAGATCGAGTTTGTATTCATTATGTGATAAGTTGTGGAGAGTGCTTGTTCTGTGGAGTGGGTAGGGAAAATCTTTGCGAAAATTATCAGATGATAGGAAAAGATGTGGATGGGGGATTCGCTGAGTTCATTAATGTGCCTGCTAGGAATGTTTTGAAGCTCCCTGATAGTATATCTTTTGAGCATGGGGCTTTAATTGGGTGTGCGGTTTCAACTGCGTTTCACTCTCTGAAGCGGGGAAGAGTGAGGGCTGGGGACACGGTGGTTGTTTATGGTGCGGGCGGGGTTGGATTACAAGCGGTTCAACTCGCGGCTAGGGTTTTTGAGGCTGGGAAAGTTATTGCTGTGGACATTTCAGATCGAAAACTAGAGCTTGCCAAGGAACATGGAGCAACCGATGTGATTAATGGGACACGGGAGAGCGTAGCGGATAGATTACGTGAGTTAACTGAAGGAAGACTTGCAGATGTGGTACTAGAGTTTGTGGGTCTCCGGAAAACAATCGAGGACGCATTGAACTGCGTTGGAAAGGGAGGAAAGCTAACCCTTGTGGGTATTGGATCTGAAGACATTCGCCTTTCACCCTACAAAACTATGATTGGCGAGGAAATGGAACTTATTGGAGTAAACGATCACCTGAAGTCAGAGATGACTCAGTTAATCAAACTGATTCAGACTGGAAAAGTTGATCTTTCGAAATCTATTACGCATAGGTTTTCGTTGGAGGATGTCAACAAGGGGATTGAGGTTTTGGAGAAGAAAATCGGAGATCCTTTACGAGTCATGATCACTCAGTAATACGCGCGAATTTTCATGACAAGTCAATCAAGTTAGATCAATTGTGGGAAACGAGTTAGTAAGAATACGCGTGCGGTAGCTTTTCTCATAAAACACCATTAAATCTAGCTATGAAATCGTATGTCAAGTCAAGTCGAAGAATGTATGCAGGCTTCAGCTGTGGAATCTACGAGTGCTTTTATGTGGTTGGTTGGGGTTTCCAACCAGAAATCGCATCCTGGTGCAACTATATCTACTCCTTCTTCTATGACTCGCTTTACAGCATCTTTGATTTTCTGAGTTGGACCAGCATGTATTGTATTAAATGAAGAAATGTTCCCAATTATGGGGTAGCCTGGCTTGATCTTATCTACGATTTCCCGGGCTTTATTCACTGGTGTTCGTTCTTCAATTGCCAAGCCATTGGCTCCACACTCCACCATCTTGTCAAGGATTAGCAGTGTTGATCCACATACATTCAGTATTGTTGATGCTTTGAGTTCGTCAATGATCTTGGTTAAGTATGGTTTCGCAAATGCCTCGAATTGTTTTGGGGAGATATTGTCTGATGATGCTCCCATTTCATGAAGTGTAATTATGTCTGCTCCTGCATCTTCGTACACGTGAGCGATTTCAATGAACGTGCCAATGGTGGAATCTAAGAATTCCTGTGCTTTTTCAGGAGCTCGGATGAGCCATTTGAGAAACTCAGTAGACTCGACCAGGTAACTGCTTATGCTTGTGAAGGGGGGGACCATGAAAACGTTTACTGGCACTTTGCCTTCAAATTCCGATTTGAGATTTCTAATCGCCTTTGCTATGATGGGGATTCTACCTGTATGCGAGGCATCTTTAGGGATCTTCAAATCTGACGGAGTTTGCGCGATGAATTTTTTCGCGGTGGGCCACTTGATTTTGTCCTCAAAGAACTCTATGGGAGCGCCCAAGGCTTCCGCTTCAACCGTCATGCAGAAAGGGATTGATATGATATCTAGACCACATAGTCGATGAGCAGCGGATCCCAGTTTAGCCATCTTCTCCGGGTTTTTGTGGGCCTCAGGCCAGTGAGCATCATATGCTTTCATGAAGTCGATTGTGGCAACACTGGTGGAGTTGATGCAAGGAACTTGATCTACCATCTTTTGGATGCCTTTCAGTTTTGCCATCACTCTGTCATAAGCTGTCAAGCTCCCCATCTACTGCAGTTCTCCAAAGGGTTGTTGGACTAGTGAGATAGACCAGTGCGTGGGCGTTAAAAAATCTGTCGCTAATACCTTCGATCAAAGCTTTGGAATGGCGTGTGAAGCTGCTTAGGTATAGTATTCGTCACGGGCTGCAATCATTGCCTTGATATTCTTGGTAGGTGTTATTGGGGAAAACCCGCAATCAGGCTCGAGAAGGTCGATCCCTGCCTTCAAAGCTGTTTTACATTCAGCTTTTACCTCGTCAGGAGAACTAAAAACCAGTGTCTTTTTTGAAGAGACATTGCCCAAAATCTTGACATTCCCTGCAAGTGGTTTTAAGTGAGCAACTTCCATGTCAACACTTACACCGTCGAAGCCAGTCTGGATAACGTCGTTGATTATTGGGTCTGTTCGTCCACAAACATGCAACACTGTTATTCCCTTGAGGGATTTGGTGATTTTAGTGAGTGCTGGTTTGACGAATTCTCTGAACATTTTGGGGCTTATCATATCTGTGGATGCCATGGCATCTGCGATCTCTATAATGTTGGATCCTGCTTCAAATTGAGCTCTAGCATACTCGATGACGACTTGTGTTGTAAAATCGACGAATTCTCTAACGTATTCGGGTTCCTTCAAGGTCCATCTGAGAAAGCGTTCTGTTCCAGCTAATTCTCCAGCTAAGGAAAATGGACCTAGTGCAAGGCTTGAAATGGGAAGGATGTCACCTGCTGTTTCTTTCATTTCCGCTATGGCATCTAGCACAACGGGGATTCTGCCCTTTTCGAGTAGTGTTTCTGGCATCTTGAGGTCTTGTGGGCTCTCATACGGGTGCTTCTTGACTGATGGCACCATGTCTAATTCATTCCACCATCTGATTTCGCATCCGAGGGCTTCAGGCTCTACGACGAAGTCAAAGGGGACTCGGACATTTTCGATTCCCGTTAATTTGTGTGAGGAAATTGCTAGTTTAGCCATTTTCTCCGGGTTTTTGTGGGCTTCAGGCCAATGGATACCTGTTGCTTTTTGCATGTCAACTGTAACCGTTCCTCCGCAGCCAGCAACGGAGGTCACCGGGGTTTTGTCTGGTTTTTCTTCTGAGAAGGCTGCGAGGACTCTGCGCAGAGGACTAAAACCCATTACCTTATCTTTTCTCCTTCCCCTTGTAGAATTTATACCAGTTAGCGAGAGCCATCTCCCTCCTACCCTTCCGGTATTCAGGATAGAAGCTTGGAAATTCCTTGGACCTCAAAGCCTCCTTCTCGCTTAATCCTTTCTGAACAAGCTTCTCCATGATCGAGGAAGTTGCTTCAAAGAATTCTATGTAGACTTCAACCTCTTCCATGTCACAGATGGGACCGTGCCCAGGAACAATCATCTCAATATCCATACCTCTGAAGTGTATGAGGGTGTCTCGCCATGTTTCTGGGTTAAAGGTGCGATCACCCGCGTAGAAGAAGGTCTTGGCGAAAATAAGATCACCTGCGAATAGTGTCTTCTCCTCTTGGAAATACAGGTATGAAGAGTCTCTCGTGTGGCCACCAGCATGGTTTATTTCCACTGAAAGGTCTTCATCCTTCAGGACCATGGAACTATCAAATGTGTGTGTTGGTTGATATCCAGCAGTTCTTTTCAGTCTCTTGTATGGTTCACTGGCTATGATGTCAGTGTCTTTGAAAACAGGAATGCCCAAAGTATGATCAGAATGGTAATGCGTTATGAACAGTTTTCGAATTGGAGACTTAATTTGGGGTTCCAATGAGGTTCGGAACGCTTGAGCAGTCTTTTTGGAAATCGTGGAATCAACCACAACTGTGAAGTTTTTCAGCTCAATTGCACCAATGTTACCTCTCCCTTCCCCACCAGTATCAGCATAGACAACCTTGCCAATTTTTTCAGCTTTCACACCAAGCCTCCATCCGCGCGCGAAACCATACTTACAGGTCGAGGATACCCCTCACAATCTCTACGTACTCAGGCAAGTCATCAACCATAAGGTTAACCATAGGTCCATGACTATCAGCGATAATAACCTCGTTAAAGCTGTTCTTTCTGAGTTCATCTGCTACAGCAAGTGTGACTTTCGTAGCGATTTTTCTCGCTTCCTCATACAGAGATCCTTTGAGATTCAGATGCCCAGGAATAACCACAAAGGGCATTCCTTCCAAATCCACTGAAATGAACGCTTTCATATGAGTCCCTCATTATTGCATCGTAGCAGATAAATTAAAGGATTACGACATGCACGAACGCTATCATATTTTGCCGGGAATCGAACGATGAAGGACCATATTAACTTCCTCAGCATCCGCGTCTTTAATCAAAATTCTCTTGTTCTTCGAACGGACCCCTGAGACAATTTCTACTCTTCTCTTGAAGAGTTTCGAAAGCTCCTTTATCAACTCTCTATTGGTTCTACCTTTCACCGGGCTTTCTCTACAGCACACTATAAGATCATCGTCTTCGATTCTCACCTGAAACTGCCTTGAGTTGGGTCTTACATGATGCATATGCATGCATGCAATTTCTGATGGATCGTATTCAAAGCTTCCAGAACGCAAATAAGCATACACTAAACTAGAACTATGAAGGCTAGAAAAATGTCAGGAGCAGAATATGGTTACTTTTTATCGTGTGTTGCTGGACTAATCATTGCATGCATGCCTAAAGAGATATTGAAAAACAATGTTGTTTTGTAAAATTAAATGTAAAGATTGTGTAAAATTCATGTTTTTCTTTTTATAATCATATTTGGTATACCACTTTTTAACATCAACGTCCCCATACGTCCCCATTGGTATACCATTTTGTCGCGGGAACGATTTGTAATGTATACCAAATGGGGACAAGCATGAATTTGGTATACCACTTTAGAGGGCTTTAATAAATTAACTTAATATAAGGGGGGTAGTAAAAAAAGGGGCGTTTTTTGGCGGTATACCACATTTTAAATGAAGTCGTTTGGATGGTGATATTTCAACGCTTTCTTCACTCTATAAGCCCGATTATGCCCCAATGTTATGCCGCAATCTTCGCGGGCAACGATCCTTAACATTTCAACGTCTATCTTTCCCGTCTTCATTTGAGAATTTGCCCCGTATAGAGTAAAGAATGTTTTTTAATGATGCAATTTAAGTAAGCGTTAGCAGAAGCAATAGAATTTTCTTCCTTTAAGGTTTTTATTAATCTTTTGACAAATGTTTCTCGTAAAAGGAGAAGGAAGGGTTCAAATCCCCACGACGCCACCACAGTGTTATTCTCAAATAAGTCATCAATTTTAATCAGCTAAAACGCCTAGACTTTTTTTATTGTAGTACCATAATGCTGCAGTGAAGCGTTTAGTTGGAACCGATATCAAGCCTTTGGCCTCTAGTGCGTCTATTGCCCACGCATAAGAAACGTGATCATACCAACAGAAGAACTCAGCAAAATTGCTGGGTGCATAAGTACTCGCATGCAAGGTCAAGAACAACTGTCGTAGGTTCTCTTCATATTCCAAGTAAACTTCAACCAGTTCTTTCGTGCACTCTTCTACGAGTCTTGACCAGCAGGATGTATCCGTCCTTGTGAACAGTGGAATTTTCAGGTGCTTCGCTAAATTGTCAGGGGAGTGTACACTACTCGAACTTACCAAGCTACTGCAGGTTTTGTCAAGAGCCTCTCTATCTGCATTCCAAGAACTATTGATCAAACTCTGTCCAAATGAGAGGAAAGACCAATTTGGCCATGGAAGATCTGTGTCATCTAAGCCGTACCGTCCTAGGTCATACCAATCACCCTCAATCATCCAAAAATAGTAACGTGCCTTCGGTTTGTTCGGACTAGGTCGCGAGGGAGCAGGCTTCATTAAGACCCCTTCATCGATCAGTGCATCAAGCAGTCCAATGTCAAGAATGTGGGCTCCCACAAGCATGAAACCTAGATCGCACAATGAGTATTTGTTGCTCATAGTGAGTTTGCTGTAGGTAGTCTCGATTTGAGAAGACCAGAGCGTGAGTAGTCGTTCCGCTAATGCATGACCAATAGCTTTGGCATGATTAGTGACGCGACGAGTCTCAGAATCATTTGCAATGAAAAACGTAGGTACATACTTCTTTTCTCGTTTCATTACTAGATTTGCAGCAACAAGAGGGTTAAGTTCTTTCTTTACCTCATCTGGAGACATTTTGAATGTTGTCCCTATGTCAGTTAATGATAGTCCATCATGTAATGCATACAATAGTCCTTTTCTGAGCTGTGTAATGACTGCCCACGGGTTGCCGCTACCAGCCATTGACAACCGGAGACATCCCAAATCGTAAACATCTTGGTTAACTTTCAAGCATATCTCACTTGTGTACGTGTGGTTTCATGCATGGTTCTATCAGCCATCCACCAATGGACAATAGGACATGCATGATCACATCAATATATCCATAAAGGAAAATATCTATTGCGCTCAAGTGTTGGAAAAAATGGGGAGTTGCGGGAGATGTCTCCACTGCTAACATAGAAAAGCACAACCATTGCATTTCTCGTTGCATGCATGCATGCAAACACGCAAAGATTAATCGATAACCACGCTTACGTAAGAGGGTATGGAGAAAA
>Ga0209978_10000380_pt1 | contig 16465 bp, 14 predicted proteins | sample BentaG_FD_182805 | JGI IMG/M metagenome (GOLD analysis project Ga0209978, IMG submission 182805) | Deep subsurface microbial communities from South Atlantic Ocean to uncover new lineages of life (NeLLi) - Benguela_00093 metaG (SPAdes)... | ecosystem: Environmental > Aquatic > Marine > Oceanic >... | reverse complement strand
GGAGGTGGGCCTTTTGGATTCCTGCGGGTGTTGTTATTCTATCCGCAATTCACTGGTATATTAGAGGCAGAAATGCACCGGAAGAAGTGGGATTACCTACCATAGAGGAAGAAGCGAATAATAACTTCACCAACGTTCAAATTAGAAAAGACCACCATTTGGGATTCGCTCATACTTTAAATGCCGTACTGAAAAACCCAAAGATATGGACTGTTGCTTTAGGTCTTTTCTGCTTAAATATTGTCAGGTATGGATTTATGGGCTGGGCACCGACCTATATGTTTGAAGTTCAAAAAGCAACAATATCAATCGCAGCTTATAAAGCCATAGCTATTCCTGTTGCTGGTTCACTGGGAGCCATTTTTGCTGGCTGGACATCCGACAAATTTTTCCAATCAAGAAGAGCACCTATAGCTGCCATTATGTTATTTACATTAGCAATATTTGCTTGGCTTTATCCCATAGTTCCACCTGGTAATTGGGTATTAAGTCTCTTCTGTCTCCTAGTCATAGGGTTTATGACCTATGGACCGCACGTTTTAATGGTAGGGACTGTAGCTATGGATTTTGGGACCCGAAAAGCAGCATCATCAGCCGCAGGATTTATTGATTGCTTGGGATACATAGGCGCTGCATTAACCGGTGTTGGTTCAGGTTGGCTCATAGATAATTATGGCTGGAATGCATCCTTTTACTTTTGGGTTTTTGGAGCTTTAGTGGCAGCAGTGTTGATGACTCTGCTCTGGAAATATAAACCAGTAGTAGGTAAATATTATTAGATTTAACGGAAGTTTATTGAGTTTGGCGCCTAACTGTAATTTTTAAGGATAGAAAAGAATATACCAGAAAAAAGCAATGAGAAATTCAACGGAAATGTGGCATGAGTGACCAGAGGCCTGGACGAAGGGAGAAAAAAGGTCAAAGAAAGTTTTCTAAAAATCGTTTGAAGGATCTCAGGTCAGAATTTTTTACTCAGTTGATTCTTTATAACTCTAATGAACACAAAAACTTCACTTGAGACTTCCGATTCTTTCATATCCAATATGAATATTGCAAAGACTATCGCCAAAGGCGGAGCATTTGTTCTACTCGGCTCTTTGGCAGGAAAGGGGATTAAGTTTGTTACAGAAGTAGTTTTAGGACGCACTCTTGGGCCGGATGCATATGGTATTTACGCTCTCGGTCTGAGCGTGTTGATGATTCTCAGACATTTTTCCAGCTTGGGATTAAAAACTGGCATGCTCAGGTTTGGAGCTGGATATTTTGCAACGAAAGAATATAACAAGTTTCGCGGGTTCTTGAAATTTTCGCTCTGGTTAGTTTTAGGAGGAGGCTTAGCAGTTGGCTTAGGATTATTTTTCTCAGGAGGATATTTAGCAAATCGAGTATTTAATGATGGACGTTTGAGGACCATATTTTATCTCGTTGCGATTGGGTTACCAGCTTATGGGGCTATGTGGGTTGTAACTGAAGCTATTCGAGCTCAAAGGAAAATGGGTCTTTACACAGGGTTGGAGCATGTCGGACAACCTTTGCTTTTTCTCATTCTGGTGGGCGGAGGGGTATTGTTTGGGTTAACATCCCGTTTTGCCTTGGTGGGTTTCATAATTAGTTTAGGTATGATAGCTTTTGTTGGGTTAATTATTCTTTTACGTTCCAGTCCTTTTCAAAATCAAGTAGAGTCATCCCAAAAGTCGTTCGATTATGAGCCAAGCCGCTGGCTGAGGTATTCAGTGCCATTGATTGTCGTTGGCGTTTCATATATGTTACTGCACGAAACTGATAGAATAATGTTGGGTTACTTTTTGGGGACTAAATCGGTGGGGCTCTATAATGCTGCAGCGCGTTTAGCATATTTAACAGCAATCTTCGTTAATTCATTTGCAGGTATTTTTAGCCCGCTGGCTGCAGGATTCCATCATACAGGCGAACTTGGAAAAATCCGTTTTTTGTTAGTTACGACTACTCGCTGGACATTAATTTTAACCCTACCGCTCGTTGGCCTGCTTGTAATCTTCCCCAGGTTTTTTCTTGGCTGGTTTGGCCCAGAATATAAATTAGCCGCATTTCCCCTGATGTTCTTAGCAATTGCATACCTAACTAGTGCGGGAACAGGGAATACAGGTGCATTGCTGAAAATGGTGGACCGCCAGAACGTTGAAGTGATAAATACAATCGGAACTGCGCTTCTGAATATCGTTCTCAATATTTTGCTCATTCCTATATACGGCATTATGGGAGCAGCAATTGCAACGGGAGTCTCAATTATGGTGATTCAGTTGGTGAAGTTAATAGAGGTTAAGATATTTCTCGGTTTCACTCCATATGAGTTAAATTTCCTTAAGCCGCTGTTTGCAGGGTTGATTTCTGGTTCAATCGTTCTACTGGCCAGGAACTATCTCAACATTTTCAATCCAGGATTGGTGGTTTTGGGCATTTTAATTTTTGTCCTATGTTACATCTTGATATTGGTTCTTTTTGGAATAGAAAAAGAGGAACGAGCTCTCCTTAAACATATATGGTCATTGATACGTACTTATGAACCGATATAAGCTACTTTTACTCTTATTTGAGGTAAATCGATGAAACAAGAAATAGGCTTAAAAGGAATTTATAGATTTTTAGGTAGAGTAATTGCGAAATTCTTGAATGGATTTCTAAAGCCATTTAATCCAAACATAATTACGGTTTGTGGTTTCTTGATATATGTTATTGCAGTTGCTATTTTCACAATTTATGGTGAAAAGGCAATATATGATATAAATTTGTTTATCTTTATAATAGGCACCCAGTTAGCTTTAATATCGGACTTTGCGGATGGCTCGTACGCACGTATGATTAATAAAACAACCCATTTTGGGCATGTTCTGGATAGCTTTCTGGGTGGACTGAGATTCATAATCTTACTTGGAGTAGCCTATTTTATAGCTAAAACTCCGTCTGAAAAATATATTGTAGTTTTCCTTATGTTGATTTATGTTTTAAATCAAAAAGTAAAATTTGCTTCACCTCCACAAAATAATTCTAACCTAAGTAGTCGAGGAAATGACTCATTTGCCAAATCAAAGAGGAATATAAACTTTCTAGTAAAGATTCCGTTTGGTTTTGGTGCAGCACACTTTTATTTGTATGTAACCTTGTGGTTTCTGTTTGATTTTGTCTATTTTTTATTCGTATTATATGTTGTTGGTTTGTTTTCTATTGTTACCAGGACTAGACTTTTATCCCGAGAAGATTCTAAGAAAGGCTGAACCTTTGAGGTTCTTGCCAGAAGAAGACGCTTATGGAAACCCGTAACCATACTATGACCAGGGGAAACTCTGGACTTAATAATTTTAAGTTATCGTATATTCTATTTGGTGCTTTCCTCCTTACAGCATCGATGAATCGCACAAGCATCTATCAAAACTTTACACTGCCCGATCTGTTTCTTTCACTTTCCTTTTTAATCGTCGTTACAGGTTTTCTGATAAATGGTTTTTTCCCTGCTAATCTATTCATTCGTGATAACCCTGTTTGGGGCCCGGGACTTCTGTTTGTCTTTTCCTGTTTACTGGCAATTCTTGTTGGACCAAAGTTTGATTTTTTAAATAGCTTTCTAGTGTTAATCCAATTTATTTTCATATTTTTTGTTATGTCTCCGATATTCAGATTTCATTTCCAGAAACAGCCAGGAAAAGTGATTCGTTACGCAGAAACGATAGGAATGTTGATACTGATTTCTGGCTTGTTTGCTTGCCTGGTTGCTATTTTACGAGAATATACTGGGGTCAGTATATTAAATGCAAATGTGACAAGGATGGGAAGACATGCATCATACATGGGGCAGCCGGGAAACTTTTCGCAGTATCTGACCCTGGTATGGCCACTCGCGCTACACTTCGCTTTGGTTGGCACTCCCGGTAAGAAGTTTTTGGGAATTATGGGGATGTTCCTTTTGAGCTGGGGAGTGTTTCTGTCTGCTTCTCGCTTCGCTTTTGTTGCTATACCTCTCGTTTCCTGTTTCTACTTAGGATGCCGCGCACTTTATACCAGGGAAGGATGGAGAAGGTTTTTTTATGGCTTTGTGATAACCTTGTTAGTTTCAGCAATGGCCTGGGGCATTTATAGTTTCCTTCGGGATCCAAGCAGTTTTAAATCGTTAATTAGTTCAATATCAATTACCACTGCTATGGAGAAGAAACTTTCTCAGTTCTATGCTGCGCTGGAGACAGGTAGACTGGCGTCTTTTGATCCCAAACGAGCATTTTTTACCAGTAAAGCACTCGATTTCCTCCGTTCCTTGCCGCTTTTGGGAATCGGGCTGGACAATGCAAGATACGTCCTGGGATTTCGAGTACACATCTTGTTTCTGACAGTGTGGATTGAAGGAGGCATATTAGCTTTGCTATCTGTTGTGATAATATACTGGAGAATTATAAAAGCAGGAATAAAGGACATCAGAAATTGTAAAAATTATAGAGAAGTTAGCTTAATATCAGCATTTCTTGCCAGTTGCGCAGGAGGCTTCTTGATGATATTTCGAACTCCGATGGTTTTCCAGAACCGTTATTATTGGATCCCTTACCTTGTGGTGTTGTTCCTTGCAGTCTTTATGAAGACTCGGAAGAACCTTGCGCCACAAATTTAGCCGAGTTCATAACAAAATTTATAGAAATAAGAAATTCACTTTTGATAAAAGGATCTTACAAGTGAAGATTTGTCGAGTGTCTCCAACTTATCCCAGAGATACAAATCCCGGGTCGGGTTTGGTGGCATACTATTTATCAAAGTATGGACAAGGTAAGACATTATTCATCACTAAAAGGCGGTCGGGGGAACCTGTTAAGCCAGAGCCAAATGTAATTCTCAAAGAGGTGTCATATCCAGAATTTAGAATGCCTGCTAAACCAAATCTTCTGATTAAAGTAGTCCTGATAATGGGCAAATTTGTTGGCTATACTATTTTCCTTATAAGAAGCGTCCCGGATATGATTAAGTTCAAGCCACACATAGTTCATATTCATACACCCATTCCTCTTTTACACGGAATCTTCGGCAAAGTTTTCCTGAGAGCTAAATTGGTTCTTACTTTACATGGCACTGATTTCTTTAGATTAAAGTCGGAGAAGTTGCTTCAGTGGTGCATCCGCAGGTGGGTGGACACGGTCTTTTTTGTTTCTAAGTCAATGTTTGAGGACTTGAACCGGTTAATGCCAGGGAAGTATTTAGTTTATGCACCTAATGGTGTAGATATGAATCGGTTTTTTGACCAGAAGAGGCAAAGAAAGAAACAGCTTGTTGCTGTGGGGAGTCTGAAGTGGCAGAAGGGTTATGAGTACCTTCTGCAATCAGTCAAAGAAGTTTTTTCCGAGCACCCTAAGTATAAATTAGTAATCATTGGTGAGGGACCATTAAGAAAGGAACTCCAGTACCTCGCAGATAATTTGGGGATAGGGGACAAGTTAGATTTCTTAAATAGACTCACTTATGAACAAGTGGCCACGGTGCTTAACGAAAGCAGTATCTTTGTTATGTCCTCAGTTTCTGAGGGTTTCCCTAAAGCCTTAGTAGAGGCAATTGCCTGCTCCACTCCAGTCGTGGCAACAGATGTGGGAAGTTGCCGGGAGATAGTAAATGGCGTTGGTTTCATAGTAAAACCCAGAGATTCAAGCGAATTTAAAGAAACTTTAACCAGACTCATAGAAAACGAAGAGGTCAGGACGGAATTTTCACGTAAGTGTCCAGAAGTAGCCAAGCGCTACGACTGGAAAAGAACTTCGGAAATCGTCGAGAGTGAATATAGAAAGTTGGTTCAATAAGATGTCTTTTGCATGCTAAAAAGATGAGCGTGTAAGAAGATATTTTTTACTGTATTAAGAGAAATGACTATAAAACTGAGAACAATTGAAAAGATAGAAATAATGTTAATATTGTTAATAATCTCCGTCTCAATTATGAATTTTGCGAATATCATACCAAGTAACATTCTTCCAGTATCTTCATTTTTTGTTTTCTGTTTTGTATTTATTCTTCCGGGATATCTCATATTTTCTCTAATAAATGATGATAAGAGTTTAGTTCGGAGAACGGCGATATCATTTTCGCTGAGTCTAGGTGCCTTGGTCGTTCCAGGATTTTTGTTTTATTTGTTAAGGTTTAATGTAAAAGATTTCTTCATATTCGTTTTACTTCTTAATATTTTTTTGCTAATCTTGTTTTTACGAAGGAAAAAAAGCAGATTCGAAACTATAGGTTTAAAATCATTATTTGAGGATAAAGTCAAACTTCTTTTGTCGCTGATTCTTGTTTTCTTAATATTTAAGTCTGTAAGTCTAAAGCTCTCCTACCCCTATTCCGGCACAGATAATTGGTACTACATAAGTTGCATTAGAGAAAACATGAATGCTTCTCATCTTTCTCTGTATGAGCCATTTTTTGGTACTGACTACAGGCCAATCAATTGGTCTTGTTCTTCCTGGTTTCTTTTGGAAGCACTTATGGGCTCGATATCAAGGATGGACCTGATAAATATGGTGATTCTTTATCTCCCTGCTTTTTTAATAGTAATCTGTATTTTTTCCTTTTATACATTATCCAGAGAGATATTTAACGATAGAAACATGGCATTATTTGCAACCATTCTGCAGGTATTCTATCTCCTTGTTTTTAGAACACGGGAAATATGGGTGCGCATTGCTGAACCGAAATTTATGTTGTTTTATATAGTGACTCCAATTGTGCTAACTTTTGCCATCCGCTATATCCGGCATAAAAGATTAATCGATGGTGTTATTATGGCTTGTATATTGCTAGCTATGGCAAATATAAATGTGGTTAATTTTGTTATCGTATTCATATCTATAGTCTCACTATATGGAATAAATATAATTTTTAATTTTGTAAAATTCAATGTCAGAAAATTAACGCTAAATCTACTATTTATACTTGTCATCATAACTCCTTTTACAATAGTTCAGAATATTTCCTTATTCAAGGACAGAAATATAAGCAAATTAGTATATCAGCCCTATCGCGAAGGCACACTGCCTTATCCATCAAATCGAATTTTCACTCGGACACTCAAAGTTTCGGAATGGAGAGATACTAGGTTAAAGAGAATCTTAGAGAAAAAATTCGCTGATTACTTCATTTTGAACCCTCTATTCCTGTATGATTATCCGCACACTACTCAGACTCCTTTCAAATTTCTTAAGGTAATGGTCATATTTTTGGCAATTTTACTTTTGCCGAGGATTAAACATAAATCGAGCTATGGGATTCTGGCGGCGAACACATTTGTTCCAGTTATTCTATTATTCAATCCTTTTTCAGCCACATTCATAGCAAGAATTTTTCCTCCGTCTTTGTTTTATAGAATCTTGTGGCTCATTCCGGAAACTTTGGTTTTGAGCGCAGTTTTTTTCGAGCTTGTTACATTAATTAAGAATAAGTGGGCAAATAAAAGAATAAATGTGATTATGAGTAAAAAGTATTATGGGTTTATAATCGGAGCAGCGATTTTTTCTTTATTATATTCTCTGACAATTAATTACCATAAAGACGCGATTGGAAAGTTTCGCTTTAAAAGAACGAGATTCTATATCAATAATAAACAAGCACGACTGTATGATTACATTAATAGTAATGTTGATCAAAATGTAATTCTCCTGGTGGACAATAAATTGGTTTACACGTTTCCTTTATATCTCAATCAGAATATAATTGCTGCACTTAAGAAAAAGACCACAATAGGATTTAGTAGAAATCCAGAAGAAGGCTTAGCAAGGTGGGATAATGTGAATTATTTCTATAGTTTGGAGAATCTTGATAGTAAAGCCAGAGATATTCTGAAAAAATACAAAGTAGGATATGTAGTTACGCACAGAAAACAACCAATCGACCAAGATTTACGGCAAAGGAAAGAAGAATTCGAACTTGTATACCATAACAAGAAGTATGGATTATTCAAGGTGAAAAATCTATTAGAATAGTAAAAGAAGTATGAGAGATGAAAAATTACAAAACCTTGCCTCTCGTTTCCGTAATAATTGTAAATTGTAATGGAGAAAAACTACTTAAGAAATGTCTTTCCTCTATAAAAAGGCAGACATACTCAAACTTTGAAATAATCGTAGTAGACAATGGCTCCACCGACGGTTCAGTTAAATTTATCAAGAGAGAATATTCTGATTCGGTGAGGTTGATTGAGAATTCTCGGAATCTCGGTTTTGGGAAGGGTAATAATCAGGGAATCATGATTTCGAAAGGAGAATATGTAGCTTTATTAAATAATGATGCAGAAGTCGAACCTAGCTGGCTAAGTGAGTTGGTTAAGGTAGCACAAAGCGATAAAAGAATTGGGATGTGTGCCTCGAAAATTCTTCTTGGCGATAATCAAACTCAAATAGATGTAGCCGGTCATTTAATATATCCTGATGGTCTCAATAGAGGGAGGGGTCACCGGGAACAAGATGTAGGTCAGTACGATATTAGAGAGGAAGTATTATTTCCCAGTGCGTGCGCTGCTATTTATTCCAGGGATATGCTTGATGAAATAGGCCTCTTTGATGAAGACTTCTTTGCCTACGGGGATGATACGGATATTGGGATTAGAGCAAGGTTAATGGGTTGGAAATGTGTTTATGTTCCTACGGCTGTTGTCTATCACTACCGCTCTGCAACATTGGGTAATTATGCACCTTTAAAAGCATATTTGGTGGAGCGGAATCGGGTCTGGGTGCTGTTAAAATATTTCCCTTTTTCTACGATAATAGTTAGCCCTTATTTTACTTTGAAAAGGCTTGTTCTTCAGGCATACGGTTCTATAATGAGTATAGGTGCACCTGGTAAATTTAGCAAAGAATTTTCTAAAATGCGACTGTTATTGATATTAATCCGAGCATATATTTCCGCATTTGGCGGGTTACGAAAAGTTTTGAGACAACGAAGAGAAATTATGAAGAAAAGAAAAGTCTCCAACATTGATTTTCGCAAATGGTTACGTGAATTTAGAATAAGTGCCAGAGAATTGGCTTTGAAGGAATAATCGGGCAATTAGTATGAATATATTATTGATTCAACCACCTCCTAGAAAAATTGGTCATGAGGACGTTGTCGTTCCTCCACTGGGAATTGCATATATTGCTGCATTTCTTGAAAAACATGGTTATCCAGTGAAAATCATAGATGCTTTTGCTCTCCAGATGGGCTGGCAGGATTTTGAGCGAAGGGTTGCCAGTGCAAAGCCAGATATAATTGGAATTACTGGAATGTCAGCAGTCATAGACAATACTTTTAGAGCAGTTGGTATTTGTCGCAAATATGCCAAGTATATTATTCTAGGAGGTGCTCATGTCTCTGCTTACAGAGAAAAAGTCTTTGACCAGTGTCCGGGAATAGATTTTCTCATTTATGGAGAAGGAGAGTATACTTTTCTGGAACTGGTGAAAAAATTGGAACGAGGAGAAGATCCCTTAACTATCAGAGGCTTAATTTCAAAAGGAGTAATAAATCCCCCTAGTGAACGATTGAAAGACTTGGATGAGTTACCATTTCCAGCAAGGCATTTTCTTCCCAATTCTCGGTATAGATATGCTCTCTTTCCAGGCCGAAAAATAACTACAATGTTTACTTCTCGAGGTTGTCCATACGAGTGTAAGTTTTGTGACACATCGGTTTTTGGACATAAGTATAGAGTGCGCAGTGCCTATAATATTCTTGAAGAGATAAAAGAAATCGTTGAGCAGTATGGGATAAATTCTATCATTATTTATGATGACCTATTTATGAGCCGAAAAGAGAGAATTGAAAAGATCTGTGAGGGAATTATTGAAATGGGGCTAAAGATAGAGTGGAAATGTGAAGGGAGGCCCGACCGGATAGAAGAAACTACTCTTAGATTGATGAAGCAGGCAGGATGCTCAATGATTGCTTATGGAGTAGAAAGTGGAAACCAAAAAGCTTTAGATTATTTGAAAAAGAGAACTACTGTTGAGGGAATTCGGGAAACTTTCAGATTAACGAAAAAAGCGGGAATTAATCCAATAGGCTATTTTATCCTGGGAATACCTGTAGAAAGCTATGGACAGGCCGTAAATACTATTAGATTTGCCAAGGAGATTGATCCAACCTATGCTCAGTTTAGCATCCTCACGCCTTTCTACGGAACTGAAATATACAAAGAAGCAAAAGAAAAAGGTTGGTATCGCGAAATCGATGCTCAGAATCCAATGGATAAGGACTTGAAGAGAGCCGTAATGGTCTCTCCCAATTGGAGTGAAGATAGACTTAAGAAGATCATTAAGGTAGCCCATAGAGAATTCTATTGTAGGCTTGGCTATTTGGTGAAGCGACTAAAAGAAATCAAAAGTCCAAAGCAATTCATAAATCAATTAGTTACAGCCGCAAATATTTTGAGATGGTATCTTAAAGAAGTATGAATATAACTCAATGTGATTTACCATATCCGGACCTTTCTCAAAGAACTCAGTATAGCAAAGGGGGTATTTCTCGAAAGTACTGGGATTATCGTGACCAGCGTATCTTCTCCTATATTAAAAACGAGAGAAGAATTCTTGATATTGGATGTGGAGAGGGGATAACACTCCAGAAGATATTACACAGACTTCTGGGGAAGAAGTTATTCGTTATCCTTAATTGTTTAGAGATAATTTGGAAAGGATTTGTCACTGTACCTAGAACTACGTCGCCGTGGTGGTGAGTTTATGAAAGTAGCTTTGGTTAACCCTCGCGTGGAAAGTTTTTCTAGTATTTTGCCTCCTTTAGGTCTACTATACGTTGGCGCTGTTTTAGAAAAAGACCATGAAGTTCGAATATTTGACCCTCTCCCAGGAGACGACAAAATTTTAGAAGAGATTGTAAAGTTTCAACCAGAGGTTATAGGGATTAGTATTTTAACTTCTTACCTAAAAAGAGCAAAATGTATTATTTCTAAGTTAAAAGAAAAACTCCCATCAGCTTTCTTCGTTGCTGGTGGAGTACACCCTACTGCTCTTCCCAATAACACTTTGGACTATTTTAAAGTTGATTGTGTAGTTCTAGGAGAGGGAGAAGAAACCATGAGTGAGATTTGTAGAAAGATAGAACGAGGTGAGCGATGGCAAGATGTTAGGGGGATAGCCTATCGGGATAAAGCGAAAGAATTAATAAAAACAAATACAAAGCCACTTATAGAAAACCTAGATGCACTTCCATTTCCTGCCCGGCATCTAATAAACTTTAAAAGATATTTATTTCCTCCTGGGATTATTAGGGGAGAATGGAGCGAAGGATCAACAACTATGATGACTAGTCGAGGATGTCCTTATCAGTGTATCTGGTGTGGGAGTCACATTATTTTCGGAAAAAGAGTTAGGCGTCGTTCGGTTTCCAATGTGCTGGAAGAAATGGAAAAACTGATTAGAGATTATGGAATTGATAGTATCTGGTTCGTAGATGATACTTTTACCTTAGACAAGGGATGGGTTTTGAGTTTTACCGAAGGAATACGGCAAAGAAAAATCCGACTTAAGTGGGGTTGTCAAGCTAGAGTTGATGCTATTGATGAAGAGATGTTGGTGGCTATGAAACAGAGTGGGGCAGTACAACTGGACTTTGGGGTAGAGAGTGGTTCCAATCGAGTTTTAAGAATGCTCAAGAAGGGGACTAACACTGAGATGGCAAAACAGGCATTTCAGATCGTTAGGAAAGTGAAGTTGAGAAGCATGGCTTCTTTCATGATTGGTAGTCCGGGCGAAACGAGGAAGGATATTGAAGAAACTCTAAAACTGGCTAAGATGATTAAACCCGATTATGTTAGTTTTTATTTTACTACGCCGTTTCCTGGAACAGAACTGATGAATACGGCCAAAGAAAATGGGTGGATAAAGGAGTTTGATTATGAGAAGGCTGGTTTGAAAAAATCGCCGATGATGGAGATAAATTTTACTAAAGATGAGTTAATTCGCCTTCGGTCTTATCTTCAAAATAAATTTATGTGGAATAACTATTCCACTTTATTGAAAAATCCAAAATACATTTTTAAACTATTAAGATGTGTAGGCTCATATCCAAGAGGTCTATTCATGGCATTATTAGCATTTCTAAAAACAAGGGTATTTGATGATTTTATTTTTGAATTTCTCGTTCATTACGCCGATAAGAAACAGAGGTAAAAACTGAAAAGGCTTAACGGTTATGGAGTATGTATCTTGTAATCTATGCAGTTCTGATTCTTTTACCACGCTCTTTAGCTTAAGGGATATCCTTTCTTTGACTAATGAGATTTTCAGGGTGGTGACTTGCAATCAATGCGGTTTGGTTTACCTTAATCCTCGACCATCTGCTGAACAATTGGATACCTTTTATCCTGAGGAATATTGGTGGCGGCGGGGTAAAAAGACAAATAACATTCTCTCAAGGTTAGCTAGGAATTTCGAAGAGTGGTATAGAACTTACCTTTTGAACAGTGAGGTAAGGTTACTTAAGAAAGTGTTGAATAAGGGAAGTAAAATCTTAGACGTGGGTTGTGGACGAGGGGATATTCTTTATTTGTGTAAGCGATCCGGATTCAAGACTTATGGCATTGAATTATCTGAAAAGGCGGCAAGGGTTGCTAGGATAGAGTACGGATTGGATGTATATCAAGGCAGTCTATTTGAAATTGACTTTGAACCAAACTATTTTGATGCAATTACCTTTTACCATGTATTTGAACATTTACCAGATTCTCTTCGGGTTCTAAAAAAAGCTAACAGAATACTTAAAGACGAAGGAATTTTGGTGATTCAAATCCCCAATATAGACAGTCTTCAATTTAAACTTTTTAAAAAGCGGTGGTTTGGCTTGTCCGTTCCCCAACATTTTTATCATTTTTCTCCCAAAACAATTGAACAAATGTTGAAAAAAGCGAATTTTGAAATTGTAAATATTAGGCACATTTCAAATCGATGCAATCCTTCTGTATTTGTTTCTAGTCTAATACCGAAATTAAATCCGCATACATTTTTGATGGAAGAGAACAGAGGCAAAAGTCAACTTATTTTCAAAATAATTTATTTTGTTTTGGTATTATTATTTACTCCTTGGACACTCTTAGAAAGTGCTTGTAGGCGAGGGGCGGTAATTACTGTGTATGCCCGCAGAAGAGGATGAGGATTAAAAAAGAGCAAATTGCCAGATATAAACGCTATTTAATAAGTTATTTAAGACACATCACATTGAGGAAGGCACTTAACTTAGTGAAGGTTGAATTCAAGTTGGCTAGAAATAATCCTAATTTAGAACACATTTATCCCCACTTTCTTAGTGTAGAAATAAGCAATGTCTGTAATCTTAGATGTCCTTTATGTCAAATGGGACAAAGGAAGATTATTCCAAGAAAAAATATAATGTCTATGAAAAATTATATATCCTTGATAGATCCTCTTAAGGATTATTTGTTTCAAGTTTTTTTGTATGATTGGGGTGAGCCATTCCTGAATCGAGATATCTACAAAATTATACAATTCAATAGCTCTCAGAATATCGGTACGGTGGTTAGTTCCAATTTTAGTATTCCCATTCATGGTAAAAAATTAGTGGAAAGTGGGTTGGAACATTTGATTATCTCGGGTGATGGCATCACCCAATCGGTTTATGAGAAATACCGGGTTGGCGGAAAAATAGATCTTGTTCTGAATAATCTAAAAAAAGTAATGGAAGCTAAACAGAAAACTAATTCTAAATTTCCACATATTGAATGGCAATGTTTGGTAACTAAATGGAATGAGTTTCAGTTAGACGAGATCAAAAGGACGGTCTTGAATTTAGGAGTTAATGAAGTGAGATTTTGCAACATTAGTTTTTATTCGGCAGAGGATACACAAAAGGCTGAAGCAGAATGGCTGCCGCAAAACCCGATTTATAGAGCTCCTGCCTCGGAATCCTTATCTACTCGCAAGGGTGGTCGTAGACCTTGCTTTTGGTTATGGAGAACAGCCGTTGTGAATGTCAATGGTGGAATAACCCCATGTTGTCTTTTTGATATTCCGGATTGGGGGAATGCTTTTGATGAACCCTTTCTTTCTGTTTGGAATAATGAGAGATATATTGAAGCCAGAATGCGCTCTCAGAACAATAGTCTGATGCGAAAGGTTAAGTTAATCTGCGACAATTGTAATGCACCGTTTATCTATAAATAATTACAAAGGCTGTATCATAATCTTAAGAACGTATTGAGATCTCCGTTTGTAATAGATGTTCCAAAGACTGCATTTAGGATATTCTTGGAGAAATTAAGCCGAACTCGGCAGATACGTTAGCTTATTTTGGGCTTATGGAAAGTACATTAATAATTATTCCGGTCTATAATGAAGAGAAAAACATTCTACGTGTAATTCAAGATATTAAGAAGAAAACTCACCACATGGATATTCTCGTGGTTAATGATGGTTCCTCGGATAAAACACAGTCTGTCTTGGAACGTTCTGGGGTTAAGATAATTAGTCTTTCCTACCATTTAGGATATGGGGTTGCTCTTCAGACAGGATATAAATATGCTTTGGAGAAAGGTTACGATTATGTTATCCAAATGGATGGGGATGGGCAACATGATCCCAGCTCGATAGAAGATTTGTTAACAGAAGTGAAAGGCGGAGATATTGATGTGGCTATAGGCTCAAGGTTTCTTAGTAACAAAAAATATAGAACTTCGTTTGCTCGAAAATTAGGCATGAAGCTATTTGGTTCTATCGCTTCTTTGATAATGGGCCAGGAAGTCACTGACCCAACCTCAGGATTTCAGGCATTGAATAAGAAGGTAATTAAGTTCTACGGGAGTGATGTTTTCCCTTGTGACTACCCGGATGCAGATGCCATAATTATGCTTCATCGTGCCGGATTCATAATAAAGGAAATCCCGGTGATTATGCATTATGATAATCGGAGTAAATCCATGCACGGTGGTTTAGGAATCTGCTACTACATTTTTAAAATGTTTCTTTCAATATTTGTAACTCTACTTAGAGAAAAGTCTACTAAAGAGGAGGTATAAAATGCCGATTAGACAGAAGGTATTTGCCGTACTAATAAGTGTTGTTATATTTGTGGTTATTATTGAATTGGTTAGAAAGAGGAAGCTTAGAGAGGAATACTCTTGGTTATGGTTAGCTACTGGCGCGGGACTGTTGGTTCTTACGCTTTGGTACAATTTATTAGTTGCAATTACTCATTTTATTGGTGCTGCACTGCCAACTTCAACATTGTTCTTCTTCGGGTTAATCTTTGTAATGTTGCTAAACCTGCATCACGCTACAAAGAATTCGAAACTCACAAACGAGGTCAAGAATCTTGCTCAAAAAATAGCACTTTTAGAACAAGAAATCAAAGGTCTTTTAGAATATAAAGATAATAAAATATAAAACTGCTGTGGTAAATTCGGACACTAAACAAAAAATTCGCGGGGATACAATTTCATAAAAGCTGTGTTATGTAGAAGTAAAAACTTTATATGAGAGAAAAAATGGAAAAAGTATCTATTAGAGATATTCGAGCTACTTATTCTAAAGATAAAATGGTCTCGGAAAGACGAAATAAGGTGTGGCTTTACTATGCAGGTCGTCTGCCGTCGTTCTATCTGACGTGGGTATTGCTTCGCTTGAACGTATCTGCCAATCAGGCCACTTACATCTGTCTAGTCGTTGGACTTGGCAGTTGTATATTTCTGGCTTTGGGTTCATATGCCCTTAAGCTGGCAGGCGCTCTTCTAGCGGCTTTATATTTGCTCCTCGATTGTGTTGATGGAAATATAGCAAGATACAGAAAATTGTCAAGCCCTTTCGGTAAATTTATTGATGCCTCAGCCAGTTATATTATATCTTCTTTTTTGTTTATGAGCATTGGCTTGGGAGTATTCACCAATCCCAACTCGTCGATTTTGGTGAGACATTCCCAAAGTTTTTTTATATCATTTAATAAGAATATATTCCTGATTGTTGGTTTTTGGAGTTCGCTTTCGTATGTACTGGCCAGATTAATCTCTCTAAGATATAAAACTATGATGACCTCGAATCAAGGCAGTGATAGCCTGGAAAATACACCATCGAACAGATCCTCCCAGATTAGCACGATAATGTTTAGAAATATATTTGGAGTTTCGGGTTTCTTTATGCCACTTTTGTTATTGGCTGCGGTTTTCAGACTTTTTGGCCTGTTAGCTCTATTTTACGCGCTGGTAAACAGTATCGCATTAATTTTCATTGTGGTTAAAACTACAATCAAAATGAAATTAGCTATAAACTAATATGGATGAACAGAAACTAACTCTAAATAAGATTCGCCTGAGTTATGCAAGAGCTAAGAGAGAGCAGGATAGAGAAGACTTGTGGGTTTACTATGTTATTCGTAAGATTTCGTTTTATCCAACCTGGTTATTTTTAAAAATTGGTATCAGTGCAAATCAAGCAACCTTTATTTCAATAATAGTGGGAGTTATTGGCTGTTCTTT
>Ga0209978_10000378_pt1 | contig 16502 bp, 13 predicted proteins | sample BentaG_FD_182805 | JGI IMG/M metagenome (GOLD analysis project Ga0209978, IMG submission 182805) | Deep subsurface microbial communities from South Atlantic Ocean to uncover new lineages of life (NeLLi) - Benguela_00093 metaG (SPAdes)... | ecosystem: Environmental > Aquatic > Marine > Oceanic >... | reverse complement strand
CGTGATTGATTTAAAGAAAAATGCTCAACCTGTAATAATTAAAAACATTCTATTTAAAAGAACCAGACTTCAGACTAACATTAGCATAAATAATCTAGTTTTGATTAACAATGGAAAACAGCCTAAAATTCTCAATTTAAAAGAAATAATCGACGAATACATTGAACACCGACTTATTATTATTACTAAAAGAACCCAGTTTTACCTTAAAAAAGCTAAGGCTCGACTCCATAGAGTTGAAGGGCTCTTAATTGCTTTAAGAAATATTGATGAAGTTATAAAAATAATAAAGAGTGCTAAAGATACTAACGATGCGAAAGGAAAATTAAAAATCGCCTTCACATTAAGTGATATTCAAGTTCAAGCCATTCTGAGCATGCCTTTATCGCGTTTGACTAATTTAGAGCAACAGAAGTTAGTTGATGAAGGAAAGACATTGAATGAAAGCATTAAAGGATATGAAAAGATATTAGAAAGCAAAAAAATACGATTAGATATTATTAAGCAAGAACTAACAGATTTAAATAAAAAATATGGCGATAAAAGGAAAACAAGAATCGAAGTTATCGAGGATAAAGATGGTAAAGAGATTAGGAGACAAGATTTAGTCAAAAATGTGCCAACAATTATAATTTTTACAAAAAATCAATACATTAAAAGAATTTCTGTAGAAGATTATCGTTCTCAAGGACGGGGTGGACGTGGAAAAAAAGGAATGACCGTACGTGAGGAAGACATCATAGACAATTTGTTTGTCTGCTATACTCACGATACTATCCTCATTTTTACTTCTAAAGGGCGTGTATATTCCTTAAAATGTTTTGAAATTATGTTACAAAAGCGCACGGCTCGAGGAAAGCCGATAATAAACTTAATATCTCTCCAAGCTGGAGAGAGGATATCAGAGATGATTCCTATTCATAATTTTGATACGAATGAAATGCTCATTATGACCACTAAAAACGGAATAATTAAAAAAACACCTTTGAAGTTATTTTCAAAATTTAAATCTACGGGTGTAAGAGCCCAACGTATAAGACCTGACGACGAGTTAATTAGCGTAAAAAGACTTTCAAACACTCTCCAAGACATTTTTATCGCAACCAAGTTAGGTTATGCTGTCAGGTTCGATGAATCGGAATTACGACAATTAGGAAGAACATCCATGGGTGTTAAAGGCGCTGAATTAAGGGAAGGAGACGAAGTAATTGATAGCTTACTCGTAAATGATGATAACATTATTCTGACATTAACTGAAAAGGGTTATGGACAAAGAACCTACTTAAAAGAATATCGGAAAACGGGCCGTGCTGCTAAAGGAGTGAAAAATATTACTCTAAATCCCGCAAAAAAAGACAAGGTTATTGCAATAAAAATTGCAAAACTTATGGATATTTTGATAGGTACTGAGCAAGGACAAGTCATAAGGGTGCCTGTAGACACGATAAGAATTACTCATAGAAAAGCGAAAGGAGTTAGAGTAATAAAACTTTATGCTAATGATTCTGTTGTCGCAATTGGTAAGTGTGCAACAAAAATCGATGAAGTTGACGAAGTAGACGAAGTAGACGAATTAAACGAAATAGAAGCAGAAGTAGATGTAGAAGTAGAAGAAAAAGAAGAAGAAGAAGAAGAAGAAAAATAAAGAATCATAATTCTTTTGGAGTTCTATTTACTAAGGTATGGAACTGAACATAAAAATATAAATTCGTCTTTACCAAGATTTGCTATTCCATGCTTCTCATTTGGAGGAATATAAATTACATCTCCATTTTCAACTATTTCTTCTGTTCCAGAATCGTTATAAAATTTCCCTTTACCACTTAATATATAAATTTCATGGTCTTGCGGATGATTATGAAGAGGTACTTCAGTTTTAGGCTTAATTTCAAATCGCCTCATAGCAAAATTTTTAGCCCCATCATGTTCATCATCAATTAACCATCGTACATAGACATTCTCTACGGGAGTACCATCACTCAAAGTTGCTGGTTTGTTTTCTATTTCTTGATAATTTTTTTTTCGCATAATTGACATAATTTTTAATCTAATAAAATAATATCATATATTAATTGATATTAATATCAAGGGTTTTGATTTATGAAGACTGAATTTAATATTGGGTTTGATTATTCTCATCAGAATAAATTAATGATTGAGGATCCTGGCTTCAATGATTTTATAGAATATCTCTTCAATTCAGATTTAAAGTTGGGAAAAATTGAAGCAGGAATTGACTACGAAAAATTATCTGCTTATAATGTATTTATAATTGGAGTACCCATTGCTGAATCGTATTTAAGCTCTGAAGAAATTGAACAATTAACCAAATACGTTAATGATGGAGGATCTTTATTAATAGTAAATGATAAAGGAGGAGAATTCGAGAATGAAAATAATTTAAATGACCTAACAAAAATTTTTGGAATTAAATTCAATCCAGATCAGCTTTTTGATAATGAAAATTATTCAAAGGACATTTCTCGACCAGTAATCAAGGATTTTAAAAAGCATTTCATTACTCGAGACATCACTCAAATTATTCACTCTAATGGATGTACTATTGAGATTGATAAATCTGTCGAAACTGAAGATATCGATGTTTCTGCAATTTGTTTCTCCTCTGAAGAATCAGCTTGGCATAAAATTTTTGACGGAGAAGAATGGGTTGAAGAACCCGTAGAGAGTGCTCCTATAATCGCAATAGGACATTACGGTATGGGAAAAATCGTAGCTATTGGAAACTTGTCACTATTTTCTGGTTTTCACGCTTTATACGGTATTCACGCTGCGGATAACTTTAAATTGATTGCTAACATTATATCTTGGCTTATGAATAAAGCCCATTCTCAAGAAGCGCAATTATCGCAACCTATATACATAACAGTTCCAATTGAACAAGATTTGTATTATTGGATGAAAGAAAGACTTGACGAAGAAAGATGGAAAAATGTCGAAGAAATCGTAAATTTTGCGATTAAAGTCGTTAAATTTAGGATAAGAAAACAAGACAGTCAAGAAGAATAAATTTGCATGAAATAAATTAACTTAATTTAATTTGTATAGGTTAACTGAGTGATACAAACAGATAAAAAGGAAATATTAATCGGATTATTGTCTGATACGCATGTCCCCCAAAGAACGGACAACCTACTAGAGGTAGTCTTAGATGATTTTAAGAAAAGAAATGTTGATTATGTATTTCATATGGGAGATTTCACCTCTTTTAAGGTATATGAGAAACTTATTGAGACATTTGGAAGTGATAAAGTCGTAGCAGTTCGAGGTAATATGGATTTTGATTCTAAGTTAAAGCATACTCTACCCGAGAAATTAGAATTTAAAATTTACAATTTTAAAGTCTTAATGCTTCATGGAATGGGTGGACCAAACATTATAATAAAAAGATTGATTAAAAAACTAGATTTACTTAACTCTGATTACGATATCGTAATTTTTGGGCACACTCACAGACCAGTTAATGAAAAAAGCAACGGTATATTATTTTTTAATCCAGGTACAACAACTCCCATAGATAACAAATTCACTGTAGTAAGCTCTTACGGATATCTAAGAATTTCAAATGAAAAAGTAGAGCCCGAAATTATCTACCTGTAATATAAAAGTATGAAAAAAGAGTTGTTAAACTCATTTTACTAAAATGAGGCTGATTCCATTGCCTTTCCGCTTAACTTCTTATAGTGATTTAACACAGCCTGTCGAGCAGCGTAGACAAAAGCTCTTTTCACGTTAACCCCGGTAATAGCTATAGTTTCATAAATTAAACAATGATTGAGATTTGCTGTGTCTAATACTTGCCTTAGCTTAGAAATGCCTACTATGTCTTCTAAATCCCTTTTGTTCGCTAAAACAACTATTGGTACTTCAGGTGGATCGAAAGGTGCAGATGGAATTAATTTATTTCCGTAAAATTTAAGTAGTTCTTTAAGAGACCATATATTTTCACCCCATTGATCTATTAGACTATCCCAAGTGAATATCACTGCGTCTGTGCCTTTTAAAACTGTTTGACGTTGGAACTTATGTCTGCGTTGCCCTGCTACCGTGTAAACCTGGAAAACTACATTTGATACTCGTGCTACTACTCGATCGAAAAATAGTGTTCGTCCAGTAGGATCTTGGATCTGTTGCATATCTCCACTTGCAAGACCCTCTCGGTTATAAACCCATTCTAATGCCGTTGTTTTACCCCCAAGAGAAGGACCATAAAAACAAATTTTAAATACTAAAGTACCGTCTCCTCGTCTACTTGGCAATGGTTATGACCTCTTTTCCAATTAAAAGTCAAGTTTGATTTTATAAACTAATAATAATAATTATTTATTAAACTTTGTAAATCAAAAAGTTTTTTTCTTCTCAGTTAGCCTTAATAAAAAGGATTATGATATTTACTACTTTCTTGAGAATGTAAAGTTCTTAATTTAATTTCCTTATCAATCAATCCCTCAATGTGGCATAAATATTCATATTCATCCTTTACACAGAGTGTTATTGCAACTCCGAGTTTATTCATACGAGAAGTCCTTCCAATACGGTGGATATAATTTTCTGGATATTTTGGAATGTCGTAATTAAAAACATGAGAAATATTATTAATATCTAATCCTCGAGCCGCTACATCTGTTGCGATGAGCAAATTTATCCTATGGTCCTTAAAAGCTTTTAGAATCTTTTCTCTCTGATATTGAGATAAGTCTCCCGAAATGAGATCCACTTTGAAATCGAAGTTATTTAAGTATTTTAACTTGTTGCTTAACCATGTAGCTGTTTTCTTTGTATTAACAAATACAAGAAGGTGGGTAGGCTTTTCTCTTCTAAGAATCCTGAGGAAGGTCTTAAACTTATCACCGTATCGATCAATCATATAATAGAACTGTCTGGTATTTCTAACAGTTAAGGTATCTCTACTTAAATTTAAGAATTCAAATTGATTTTTCGAATATTTCTTCACTAATTCGCGAATTCCGTTATCAAAAGTAGCAGAGAAAAGCATGAACTGGTATTCGCTATGAATTTGATTTAAGATATACTTCACATCGGGAGTAAACCCCATGTCAAACATTCTATCTGCTTCATCAACGACGACAAACTGTATCTCGTTTAATCTTAGATTTCTCCTCTTGTACAAATCGATAATTCTTCCTGGAGTTCCAATAATAATGTTTATACCATTATCTAGTTTTCTTATTTGATTATTTATAGAGACTCCTCCGTAAATTGGAAATGCTTTTACTCTAGAGTTTCCTAAATCTCTAATTACTTCATATATTTGATTTGCTAACTCTCTAGTTGGGACTAAAATTAATGCTTCATTACGTTTAAATTTCAATCTTTCTATTATTGGAAGTACAAAAGCTAAAGTTTTACCGCTACCCGTTCTCGCTTGAGCCATAATATTTTGGCCCTTTAAAATTAAAGGAATCGCCTTTTGTTGGACAGGTGTAGGTTTTATTATGCTAAGTTTTTTTAATTGATTAACGTTATGTTCGTTAATTCCTAATTCTGTAAAATTCAATTTATTTATTCACTAAAAAATTCTTTCTTTTTCACTCTTATTCAAGTATATAATATCTTTATGAAAGATAAACTTTTCTAAAATTCAAATTATTGATAAAAACGGTTAAATAGTTTATTTTCTCGTTTTTTTTAATTGTTAAAAACAACTTCTTTCGTCATATTATCTAGTTTACTTAGCTTACGATTGATGAATGTTCTAACTTTCTCAGAGGTTATCTTAGGATTGTTATGTACTAAATCATACACTATTGATTGATATTTTTGACTCTTTTTTGCTAATCTTCGATGAATTTCATTATCGTGATCATATTCTGGGATGGGAAATAGGAAAGGTCTTTTATGAATATGCCTGCTGGATTTAATTAACTTTATGTTTTTTGATAGTATTGGAGAGTTAAAGATAGCTGATAAATAATATGCCTCGTTTTGCGAATCTGTAGAATAATAGTAATTTTCTGAACAGATAATTATCTCTTTTTCTTCATTATCGATAACTGCTGATTTTAACTGTGAGCCACTTGCGTTATATACAACTATATATTGCTTATTTTTTACCTGTTTTGTTAATTTATTCCAATAATTTAAATTTGAAAAAAGTGTATTAATATCGCTCGTTTCCTTTTTGTTTTCCTTGTAAAATAAATTGAGTTTATCATAGAATTCTAATGCTCGTGGATTTTTCCGAAGAAAATTTTCGTCAAATTCAAAATTCTGGTTAATTGGTAAAAAAACATTTTTGAACTGCTTAATATAAAAAGGGATTAACTCTTTATTTAAGAAAGTCTTAAATCTGAATTTGTTTTCAATTTTTACATTTTGAAATGTGTATGCCCAAATTTTCTTAACGCGCAAAATAGCTTCGGGATCAGAAGAAATGTCTAAATAATTACCATCTTCTTTATCAATTTTGAAGAAAACTAAAGCTCGGGGGACTAAAGTCGCTCCTTGAAAGAATTTGGTTTTATACTCACTTGGGGAAAGTGAATCTAAGAATTTTATTTCTTCTTCTGGCAAGATAATTCTGGCTCCGTTTTCATCAAATTCTAAACTAGAGTAATTGGTTGTTTTATAAAGTTTAAGATCGCTATCATAAATTCTAGTTTTAATTGGATATTTCTCAGAAATTCGAATTTTGGCATTTTTCCCTATAAATTCTGCTTTTAAACAGATATGCTCTACATTAAAGATGTAATCGTTTGGAAAATCCCATATTTCAATCTTATTAAAAACTGAAAACGCACGGAACTTAAAGCAATGATCTCCATTTAAAACGCTTTTAGTAAGTACAAAAAAGATATTTCCTCCCACTTTTAAATATACCAAGGGTATGGCGTAAAAAAAAACCGACGCTAGCTCGATATGTGTGATATATTGGCTTGTAGGTTTAATTCCTAAAGTTTCAGATAATATTCGAATTTTGACTTGATACTTTTTGTTAGTAATATCTTTATAAGTTAACCATGGAGGGTTACCAATGATTAAATCAAACGAATTATAAAGTTCTGATAAATTAAATTCTAAATTTTTCTCGTATTGATCAGGAAAAAGAGCGTCTATTAAAAAAATATTGATTTTCGGAAGTTTACTTATCTCCACTTCGTAAACTTCAATAAGTAATAATAAGATATTTATTTTCGCCGTTAGTGTTGCCAAAGGATTGATATCAAATCCAAAAATATTTTCTATTGCTTCAAATTTTAATGATTTTTTATTATTGGAACTTAAAATTTTAACTATGAGCTCTATTAAAAAACTACCGGAACCACAAGAAGGATCTAACGTTTTTATTCCAACCTTATATGCATCATCAATCATTTCTTTAACGAGAATTGAAGGAGTGTAAAATTCTCCGATTTTATGTCTTGTTACAACAAGAAAAAATTGTTGGTATAATTCTTGAAAGATATCCTGAGGAGAATAGCTAGAATTTTTTAATAGCAAATGTATTTTGTTAATAAAATCTCTTTCTAAATCAGGACAGAAAAAGTATTCTAATTCCGGTAAAGTGTACTTTTTACTAAGATTTTTTTCTTCTAGATTACCTACTTTAACTATTAGTAAAATCTTTAAAATTGAAGCAAAGTAAGAGTGTTTAAGAAAAAGTGAGCTGTCAATTTCTTTACCATATATATTTTTAAAACAAGATTCCCAAAGACGATATTTTTTTTGAAACTCTATTTTCCTCAATTGTTCTTGACTTTTTAGAAACTTTGCAGTCTCGATATAAATCTCTGAGCTTAATCCAAATAGTTCAGATATTTGTTTAGAATTAATTATTTTTTTGTTCTCGACCATTCTCTCTCAGGTATAAAATCCCAATCAAATTTATCAGTAGAACTAGTTATTTTGCTTCCATTTAACTCTGCAGAATTTTCTTCTTCATCAAAATTTTTTCCTAATTTCGTGCCAGTTTTATTTTCTGTCATTTAAATGGTAACTTTGGCTCATTTCTACTTATGTATACAATAAATCAAAAGAAAATTTATTTGTTCGAAATAATTAAACAAAAAACGATTATTTACTTCCCCCTCATAAACGAAGGGAGCATCGAGCTAAAAATCTCTGCTATTTTTCTAAGTTTTGCAGCTTCTCTAATTGATGTAATTATCAAAATTGATTTTTCTAACTCTTCTTTAACTAACGATCCGCCAGAATATATAGCTTCCTCCGAATTGAAAACTAATAAATATCTAACGTTGGGATTATTTATAATATTCACTCCAGATGTCGCTTTTAAATCGTCATATATCTCCTGAAAATCTTTCGGAATACCCCCTCTATCGTTAGTAATTATTAAAATGGGAATTCCCTTCTGAGTTAACTTTTTAAGCTCGATAGCATAAAATCTATCAATCTTAGGAGATACAATATTTAACTGTTGTTTTGTTGAAATAATTAGGTTAATTAAATGCTCGTTAAGTATATTTTTACCTTCAGAACCACCCGAAGACTTCAAAGTTATCATTCCAACTAACGATAAAATTTTGTTCTCTAGATTTTGTACCTCATTCTTGAGCCTTGAATTTTCACGCCGTAATTCTGCTATTCTGTCAGACAAATCTAATCATTTTTAGTTTCCTAATTTCAAATTTTATTATAATTAATATAGTATAATACTTTAACTTAATTTTTTCCACGGTTTTCCAAAAAGCATATAACTTGATATTGCTAAAGAGCTTTCTAAATCAATGCTTTTAGTACCCTCTTCAGCAGATAAATCTTTAAACTTCTGTTCTACAAGTTTGGTCATTTTATTTGCCATACAAACTTGGCGAGCTTTCAGTAGAGAAACCCCTTGACTATGATGGTTAAATAAATTACTGTAAAAATTAGCTATTATTTCATTAGTCTCCGTATTAAAAATAGGATAAGTCCTAGACATAATCCCGATGATTCTATCGTAATCAAAATTTTCAACAATTTCTCCAAATGTTCTTAATACATTTCTTAACTTTTTTCCTTGTATGTCGTAAATTTGAGAATTGAAAAACAAAAAAGGCTGTAATTTAGATTGAGTTGATTGAATTGAATTATTAATGTCATTAAATGTAACAATCTCGTTATCGTTCGTTAGAAAAAAGCTATCCCGAGGGTTCCATTTAGAATAAAAGATATTTCCAACAAAATGAATGATATGGTTCGACCCACTTTCTATATTAGATAAAATTTTATCTCGAGACGAATCCAGCCCTACTAGAATGGTAATTTGGCCTACTTCTTCACGATTATTGAAGAATTCGGTTATATAATTAAACTCATTGATTCCCGCTTCAAATGGAAAGATAAGCTCTTTTACTTTAACTTCTTCATTCCATCTAATAGGATTTGAACTATTTGTACATTCTATTATCAATATATTAAATTTATTTTGCTCGGTTAACTCGCCCCTCTGTCCTTCAGGTTTATATCCAAATGTTACTCCCCCGAGTGGAGGTTCTCCAATTATATAACCAATGGAGTACTTTAATAAGAAAAAATTGTTGTCATAAACTAATTCAAAGGGAATTGTCATTTCATCTAATATAAAATAAATTTCTGGGATAATATTTAGTGATTTTATTTCGAATTGCTCTAGAAATATTCTTATTTTTTTTGGGAGAAAAATATATAATAATCTCCCAAATTCATTTACTGTAAAATTATAGGTTTTTACTGGATTATCGGAGAATATATCATTGTATAAGTCAATTATTTGAGCGTCGTTCCAATATTCATTATCAATCTTCCCTTCAACTATTTTATTTTCGTGAGATATCATTCGAACAGAAATTAGCCCTTCAGTGTTGATTCTAAAAATAATTTGCTTTATTACAAAACCCTCCTCAAATCCGGTGAAAATACTATCATCTTCTCCAAAGGAATAGATTTCTCTTTCAAGATCTTTGGTATCGTTATGTAATAAGAGCGGGTTGTTAATCATCGATACTAAATTTTTATCCAGGTAGGGTATAATTTTCTGAGCAAGATTAAAATCCTTTTCTTCATATAAAGCACGATAGAACATCATTCTCCAGAAATCTTTCTGTTCTAACGAGAAAAACAGAGATTTAAATTGCCATAGATAATTACAAGTATAAAAAAAGTGGTATAATTGCGCATTTGTCTGAGGAATTTTTAAATGAGTACTCAATTTTTCAAGAGATTGCAAAAGATATTTTTTTTCTTTCATATCTACAAATTTCTTACAGGCTTCAACCCATAATTCAATTAAGATATTATCATATCCAAGATCAGTCTGATATAAAAATAAATCCTCCAAGAAATCGTATATATCAAAAGCTATTTCAAATCTATTCCTAGTTATAGCAAAATCAATAAATTTCCTAATATAAGTAACCGCATCCCCATAAGATTGATAAGCATGAATTTTTGAATATAAATTTTTAATTAGAATTATTATCCAGTTATATTCTCCAATGTTGTTTAAGTAGTAAATGAGTTCTTCTAAATCTCCTAAAATTGTTTTGAAATTTCTTTCATTAATTGTTAATTTACCTACATTGCTAAATTCATTCTTTAAATAGCCAGGGATTCTGTTTACTAATATTCTATTCATTTCTTTAACGAAATCCTCAGAGATTTCCATAAGTTGATAATGCATATTTACATTTTCAATAAATACATATAGAAATAACGCTCGTTTGCTTGGTTCTAATTTATATATAGTTCGACCTAACACTTCCATACTAAGATGAAAGAATTCTTGTGGTATGACTGATTTCCTTAAAAACATCAAAACCATTTGTAATTCTATTAATTTAATGTATTCCTCCCTCTCGCTAACTTTAACGCAGAATGAATTTATAAATTTGGTTATACCTGTTTGAGATAGAGAATCCATTTTAATGAACGATTTCAATAAAGTAGTAGCGAAATTATTTAACAGATAAAAATCGTCTAATTTAGACAAGAACGAGAAAAATCGTTTATAAGCGTCAATATATCTTATAAAATCTATATCAACTCCTTTTTCGGTTCTGTGTATTAAAGAATTAATATAAATCCACCACGAATTTGATATAATCATTATTAATTGGTGTTTTTTTTGGATATTGAGCCATTCAGTTTTTTCGATTTCAAAATATAAATCCGTTAATAAGCGATCAGCCCACAGATGATTTGCCAAGTGTAACAACTTTCTTCCTTGTATAATTTTCTGCTGAAAATCTTTTAGGAAATCGTTTTTCGTTTTTAAGTTAATAGCCATTCGATCCACTAATGATAATTATTTTTTTTTTTACGGCGTTATCTGGTTTTGCTGATGATCAGAATTGTTTAGATTAGGATTACTTATCCAACCTTTTTTTAATTGATCTTTTGAATGCAGCACTGATGCTCCAATCCAGCCCATATTTTCTCTACCAGACGCAGCTACTACTTTAATTTTTGGTTTTAGTTTTTCTGAGAAGTGTTTTTGTAATTCTAATTCTAATCTTTCCCTCAAACCAGATATTAGACTACTACCTCCCGAAAGAACAACATTTGTCAGAAGCTCTTCCCAGTTTTCTCTGTCCCATGACTTTACAGCCTTCGAAATCGCTTCAGCCAAACTCATGTAATCTACATGAATAATTTTCGGGTCAAATAAAGGTTCAGACAATAAGAATCGTTCTGAATTCAGATTTAGTTTAGTACCATCTGGTAAATCGATTACCCGATCGTATTTTGTTAGGCCTTCTTTTACTCTTTTTTTTTCTCCATTAGGATCTAGTACACATAAAGAGATTTTTTCTTTGATCTCTTTTGCTATTTTTTTATCAAGGTAAACGTTTTTAGTTGCACTAATTTTACTTAAAATTAAGTTTAGAAAATACTTAGTTATATCGGATCCTGTTATTGGAAACATGTCTCTAGCCATTATATTGGTAAATCCATGAAAAATTGTAGAAATATAAGTGTAAGACTCTCCAATATTAACGATTACACCGCTAGTTTTTTGTAAAGTTGATAAAATAGCCTGAGTTTCTGGTAAAAATAGGATATAAGGAAAATTTAACGAATTAAAGAATAATTCTTGAAGTTTTGTTTTTTCTAACTCTGATTTATAGAAGGGAGTAATGATTATGAGAGGTTGCTTAAATTGGAATTCCTCTGCAATATTTAATTGTTGATAATAGTGATAAAAAAATTTTGAAAGAATATTATAATTACTCTCTTTACTAAACTCACGAATTTTTAAAATATTTTGATACTTTAACGCATCGTGACCAACTAAATGAGTTTGATTATCAACTTCTAAAAAAATATCTTCTAAACCATTTATCGTGTCGGATGCAATTAATTTAGAACTGAATAAATAATCAGTAATGTCAACATAAACACTGGGAGCAATAAGATCGGGAAAGTCACCTCCTGCCCAACCTAATCGAAAATTGTCACTACCTATGTTTAAAATTAATGGAAGTAATTGATTGTTATCCGTATTTGACATAATTTTATTTAAATTGTTAATATCGAGATTTATTAAGCAAAACAATTATCTAAGAATTTTTTGTTGATGAATATACTCGTCTGATAGTTTTTTTAATTGATATTCTTTTACTTGTAATTCTAATAACCCTAAAACTTTTTTGAATTCACTAGACATAGATTCAACGTCAATATCTGCAATTTTTTCGACTATATCTCTTTTTAATTTAAAATGCTCCAAATTGTATTGAATTTTATCATAAGTACTACCTATTGATGATACTAATTCTTCAGTGTTTTTCTTAGTTATTTTTCTCATTTTTCTAAGAATTGAAAGAATGGAAGATATAGAATTTTCCCATTGATTATATCTCTCTACGTAACTGTCAAATACACCTTCAAAAAAATCAACTAACTTAACATATATATCTCCTTTCTTAGAGAATGAAGGCGTCTGAATTGTACTTGGGGCTTTAATCGTAGTTTCTTCCTCTGCTATTTCATCTTTTTCCGGTGTTGTTGAAATTAGTTCTCTATTCTTAATAACATCTCTCTTTGTGAGTGGAACCTCTTCCAATATATAATCTTCTGCAATCTGTTTCTTGGTTTCATAAGAAAGTTGAGGTGCAATTTTGGTATCTTCTTCTTTTGAAGAGATAAATACTTTTTCCTCGGTGTCACCTTTAAGCATACTATGTAGAGTTGATTCGGTTTTCTTAGACAATTTCAAAACATTATCTAAAGTATCAAGAGGAACTTTACTTTTTGGTTTTTCTTTAACCTTCTTCTTCTTTTTAGCCATACGACTTAATCATCAATCTACTAATTAATTAATATATCTCATTCCAATGATAGGAATTCTACTCTAAGTGCTTCTCCCTTATCTATTAAAACTTTTTCAAGTTGTTCTAAGGAAAAATTTGGACTCTCTGAAATAACTGTCCATACAGCTGTTTTGTCTTTCTCAACTATGACTGCTTCGCTGTACATCATGCTAATTTTTAAATCTCCAAAAGTAGTAGCTAATTTTGCCAACGCTCCAGGAGCATCTCCCATTGTAATTCTTAATTTAATGAGATTGCTTTCATCCCGTAAGCCAATTGGAGTAATCTTTATTTCCTTAATTTCTGAGTCGCTGATCATCATTAGTTGTGAATTAGTTGTAATCCCTAACGATTTTCTTACGATTTGTGGAATAACGATCCTCCCTCGTTCGTCTATTGTAAGAATTTTGACTTCTTTCATTAATCTGACACAATTTGTTTGTTTTTGTTATAAATAGTATTAAATTATAAGTATAAAAATTTTATAGAAAGTACAATAATTTAATGAATCTTTAAAGAATAAAATAAGAATTTTTATTTTAACAAAAAACAAATAAGTAGGAATCAACTTTATTCTTTATGGGCTTTCATCTTAACAGTTAAATCCCGAGCTCGTTTGGAGTACCATATTAATAATTCTCCTGCGTCTTCTGGCTTGAAGTACTCTCCACCACATAATACTGCCGCTCTGGTCATCATTTCGTCATCAGGATTTCCAAGTCCGACAATGTAAATTACAACATTAGGGTTATCTGCGAAAACTTTTATTGTTTTGAGGAAATCGTCTCCATCCGTTGGAATCCCATCCGTTAGAAGTATAATCATAGTAGGTTGCGGATTACCAGGGCTCATTTTATCGAACTCCGTTAAAACTTGGTGAGCTTTAATCATCGCTTTACCCATGTTAGTTGATTGACCGTAGGCGTTTCCTATGCGATCTACGATCATACGTGCTGCTTCTTCTAAAACCCCTTTTTTACCGCTAGCGGAGTCCATATAAAAACTATTTCCAAAAGGGAGAATCTGAGTTTCGTCTGCAAATCGAATTACAGAGACTTTCTCTCCAAATCCTCGTCCAACTTTTTCGCTTAAGAAAAGAACCGCTGCAAAAGCTGCAGAAATCCTTCGAGGAATATTAACACCCGCTTTGAAATGTTTTAGAAATTCTTGAATTTCACGCGATTCCATAGCAGCTTTGATGCCTTCAATGGCAGGTGCGATATTCGTTACGAACACATCCCTTGCCATCATTGAGCGGCTAATATCTATGATTAAAATAGCATTGAACGGAACTAAGCCAGTTGGACTTAGATTTATTGCCGTATTTTCATTAACTTGTGCTAAAATATCACCGGTTAAATCCGGAGTAGTCGAAAGTATTGAGCATGCGATATTTACGGCGTTCCATCTTAATTTAATTCCCTTGAATATTACATAATTAGCTAACCAACCTTTTAGAGATGCGACATTTTGTCGAGCAGTACTAATTATCTCCCACATATTTTCACCTGAAATTGGTGAAATTCCTAACGAAATATTTTGTAAGGGTATTATTGGTCGAAGATTTTTATATACTCTAACTTCAAGACTTCCAATTCCAGACGCTTCTAAGATTTCACTGTCAATAATAATAGTATTATCTGGTACAGATTCTAGTATTTCTACTTTACCTGCACCTATAGCTCCTGTAAGTTCGTCTTCAAAAGCAAGAATGTTATCTTGAACAAGTGAGAGAGTGTGTTGTGTTCTTGGGCTTACAAGTGCGTAGCCCATCAAATTTGGTTGCGATTGAACTTCTAACATGAGCTCAGAAGCTTTTTGAATTGGAGGTTCAGTAGAAAACGCTACTATTTGTTCGGCGATAACATTTGTGTCTTCTTTGGTATCCCTACTCATTCTAATTTCGGAAGGGCTCATCATGCCTTGATCAATCCTAGCAGAACCCATAGCACGCGTGAGAGGATCTTCCCATCCAATTAACATCCCTTGCCCTAATCCTAATTGTTGAACAACCGTACTACTTAATTTGACTCGACCTCCTTCAATGGAAGCGTCTACAATAGGACTTAAGACAACACCATTTTTTTGACTACCTAACATGTTCACATCAATTCTATTAGGGTATGGATGAGCTGGAAGTACGGGAGCACTTAAATCTTGTCCGGGAGTTGGTGGTAAGGATAGGCTTGGGGGAGGTTGACTCGTTTGAGGTGGTGGAACTTGTGGTAATGGAGTTGGAATTGAACTTGGTGGGGGCGGTGTAGGGGATAATTGGGGTGCAGGTGCTATAGTTGGTTGTGGTGGTGGAGGGGGTGTGGGTGTTTGAACTGGAGGAGGAGTCTGTTTAGGTATTAACTGAGGTGGGGGTGTAGGTTCGGGTTTTTGAGTAGGGAGTGGGACATGGCCAGAAACTGGTGGTGGAGCTGAAGGCGATGTTGGTTCGGGAAGAGGTTTAGGTGATGGTCTAGATGGTGTCAATTGAGACGGTTTTGTTGGTAAAGGAGTTAGTTTTGGTTGAGATGGTGAAGTAGTAGGAGGAACTGCTGGTTTTGGAACTTTCGGAACATGTATTTTAGGAGTGACTAATCCTGTACCACTCATAGGTCGAAGGATTAACTCTACCCCCATAAAGTCGAGTGAATCAACAATGTTTTTAGAAACTTGACCAGCAAAATCTAAAACCATATTAGAAATTTCTATTGTAGCAGTTGTATTTTTTCCATTATCTAGGTTATGAACTTCAATTGAAGATCCATTTTTAATCCCTAATTTATCAGCATTTTCTTGACATATAACCACTTTATCCGTGGTACTTTCGCTTACATCAACAAATATCTTAATTTCTGACAATAATTATCAACTTCCATACTTATGTTAACATTTTTTGTAAATAAAATAAAACTCGTTCCATTATTAAGTTAAAGGATATCTCTTTGCTATTTCGCCCGCATAATAACGAAAAACGGTGACGATTTTGCCCAAGTCTTCGATTTTTCTGCTAGCGCCCATTAGAAAGAATCTTCCTGCTCCGCTTAGAATGATAAACGCGTTAGGCCCTCTTAAAACGACCTCTAATAAATTGGTGTACCCCATAGAATCGATAGCATCGTGGCCACTCTGCATTACGACAGCACTTAAACTCGAAAATAAATCGGGGTCGACATCGTAATCGGGGATGCATGAAAAGGCAAGACGTAGACCTTCATTAGTTACTAATGCAAGAGCTTCTAA
>Ga0209978_10000377_pt1 | contig 16523 bp, 15 predicted proteins | sample BentaG_FD_182805 | JGI IMG/M metagenome (GOLD analysis project Ga0209978, IMG submission 182805) | Deep subsurface microbial communities from South Atlantic Ocean to uncover new lineages of life (NeLLi) - Benguela_00093 metaG (SPAdes)... | ecosystem: Environmental > Aquatic > Marine > Oceanic >... | reverse complement strand
GACACCCAAAACATTTCTGCCTCCGTGCTATGATTTAAGGGATATTTGTAGGAAGAGAGGCCAGAAATTCGTGGTAGAATTTGAGGCGCAATGTAGCACCACCGCTATGGGGATAATGCCTCACAGGGATGTTGACCGGGCGCTGGAGCTTGCCTTGAGCCTGGATATCCCATTCTGGCCCCAGCTTCCCAAAGTGAGCTTGTATGAGGATATGTATGTTCAAGCATCGCAGAATTTCCCCGGTATAGCTATTGACTTTGATAAAGAGAGGCTTAGTTTTGACACTGCAAGATTTGAACAAGAGCTCGACGAGTATTTCGTGAAAATGGATGTCCCGGAGGCTTTTGCCCTCACCGCCGAGTATTCCAAGGTATTCCACAAGTTTCTCTCCAGGGAGCTTCAAGATTATAAAGCTATCAGGGGACAAGTCACAGGTCCGGTGAGCTTTGGCTTGAAAGTGTTGGATGAAGACCTGAAGCCCATCATCTATAACGAAGAGGCGAGAACTATTTTGTTTGATTTCATTCAGAGAAAAGTCAACATCCAGTATCAGGAACTCAAGAAGAGGAATCCTAACGCCTTTGTCTGGGTGGATGAACCGGGACTGGGCTACGTGTTCAGCGGTTTTTCCGGGTACAACGAGCAGCATGCTAGAGAGGATTACCATAATTTCGTTGCCGGACTGGAAGGGCCCAAAGGGCTGCACCTCTGTGCTGAGGTGAATTTGCCCTATCTGTTAGAGTTGGGAGTGGAAATCCTGTCCTTCGACGCCTATCAAATTGGGTTTATGCCCAAGGAATATGCTGGCAATGTGGCTGAATTTATCAAGAATGGTGGGGTTATCTCGTGGGGCATTATCCCCACTGAATCCACAACTCTGGCGACTCAGACACCAGAAACGCTGGCTGCGATTCTCTCAAGCTATTGGGAGGTAATCTCGGAAAATACAGGTTTGTCCTTGAATCAAATTGCAAAGCAGGCGTTGGTAGCTCCAGCCAGATGCTGCCTTAGCGATTTAGGCCAGGTCAACACAGTCGGTAAGACGGTAAGCGAATGCCAGGTCTCAGGCATTGAGGAAGGGCTTGTTGAGAAAGCATTTGCCTTACTGTCTGAGCTCTCGCAGATACTTAGAGACAAGTATGGCGTATAAAGAATAGGATTCAATTCTTGCTCAGGGCTCTGTCTTAAGTCTCAGCCTGAAGAAATTTTATGCCCAATTCTATCAGGGGCGCTATAATTATGAGAAGGAGAACAACATGAAAGTATTAGGCATCATGGGCAGCCCCAGAAAGCAAAGCAATACCGACATTCTTCTCGATAAGGCGTTGGAAGGTGCTAGGGAAGCCGGAGCCGAGGTCGAAAAGGTGCTGGTCTCAAAACTCAAAATCTCACCATGCCTGGAAATATATGCCTGTCTCAAGGATGGCAACTGTGCGATTAAGGATGACATGCAATTGCTCTATAAAAAGCTTCTGGAAGCAGACCATATCATTTTTGCTTCACCGATGTTCTTCTATGGTATTACCAGCCATGCGAAGGCAGTAATAGACAGATGTCAAGCGCTTTGGGTAAGAAGACATGTGTTGGGCATGGGCAAGGAGGACAATCGGGTGCGCAGAGGGGCGTTCGTTTCAGTTGGCGCCACTCAGGGTAAAAAGCTCTTTGATGGCGCAGTGCTCACGGTGAAGTATTTCTTTGATGCTATAGGTGTTAAATATTCTGGCGATTTATTAGTCAGGGGAGTTGATAAAAAAGGCCAGATTGAGGAGCATCCTGCGGCTCTCGAGGATGCATTTCGCCTTGGTAAAGAGCTTGTTCGTTGGAAATAGATACGACGAATGAAGGCAATAGAACTGATGCTGATTTATGAAATGCTTAAATTAGTAGCGTCTAGCTTGCCGTGTATGCTTTACATTACCCCGATAATCGGGAGCGGTGATGTTGAATACCAGGCTTATCTTGGGGTCCACCATTCGTGAACTGATTCGTGTTTCAATCTCGTCTAAAGAGAGACATGTAGTGACCACCATTGGCAACCGGGCATTATAACGGTAGTTTATCAATTGATACAGCTTCTCCTGAGCCCAGGGCGTGGCCGATTGTTCTCCGAAGTCATCGAGTATCAGCAGTGGAACTTCTTTGATCCTCTCAGAAAATTCGTCATAGGATATTTTGCTATCAGGACTGAATGTAGAGCGTAAATGGTCCAGAAGGTCGGGGACAACCACAAAGAAGGCCGGGTTTCCTTGCGCCAGCCGATAATTAGCGATAGCTGCTGCCAGATGAGTCTTACCACAGCCATTGATACCGTGGAATATCAACCAGCCTTCTGGGGAGCGAGCGAATTCCACCGCCAACCTGAAAGCCTCGCGCAAATTTTGCCGCTGTTCCAGGGGAAGTTCCAGTCTCTTGTGGTCAAAATTATCAAATGTCATATTCCGTAATAGCTCTAACTCTAAGCCACCTTGGGATTCCAAAGGCGATTTTTGCTCAACTACCCATACTTGACAGAATTCATTATCGGTAAGGTGGCCACGTAAGCGGTCATCCATTCTTTCTAGCGGTGCATCAGTGGTGATTACCGTGGTCAGTCTGGTATTGAAGCGATGATGAAGGAGTTGCTCTAGCTTCTCTTTAGCCCAGGTAGTAGCGCTTCCCAGTGTAAGGTCATCAAGCACTAATAAAGGCACATTCTTCACTCGCTCAAACAGCTCGTCATAAGTAGTGTCACTTGTGGGGCTGAAAGCGGAGCGGAGATGGTCCAGGAGGTCAGCAGCACCGATATAAAATACAGGCTCCCCTAAGCTGAGACGGTGATTGGCGATAGCACAAGCCAGGTGTGTTTTACCAGAGCCGCTGGAACCTAAAAATACCAACCAACCCTGGGGATTATCAGCAAAGGCTTTGGCAGCCTGGTAAACCTGAGCAAAGTGCTCCCGGGAAATGGCACTCGCCGCCTTTCCTTCAGGAGATAAATTGTCAAAGGTAAGCTGCGACAGGGAACCCAAATTGCTATATTTCTCAAGATATTCGGTTTTTTTCTTTCTCAGCTCCCCTTTACTGCATTGGCAGGGTACCACTCGGCTGAAATCAACTTGCCCTGAATCCAGAGCAGGATGAACAAGGCCCGCCCCTTTGCAAACAGGGCAGATTTCACCTGCGCCTTCTTTTGTCGAGGGCAAGGGAGCATTACCTTCTGACCATGTGTCCATATCGGCCCTTGATGTATTTGTCAGGGTCAATCTTTTTAATACTTCTCCTATATTCTCCACTGTCCTTACCTTCGCTAGCCCATCTTTCAAGGATGCGAGCGATATATTTCCAATTGCGTTTATTCAGCGTAACTGCTTCCTTAAAGGCTTCTTCAATCCACTTGGGTGGATAAAGCTTCTCTGCTTCCTTAAGTTCTTCAGTAATTATTGACGTTATCATGCCGATATTCTGCTCGTAGAGGGCAAAGATGTTGACAGCCGGCGGCTGACGGCTATCAGCGGTCAGAGAGTAAACATCCTCGAGCACTCCATTTATATTTAAGGTCGAGTGTAATAGAGTACCGTGCTCTACAGCCGAGTCCAAAGCCTGGCGGAGTGTCTTTTCATTTAACTCGGCTGACAGTCGACAGCTTTCAGCTTTCAGTTCCTTGTAAGTAACCCCGATAATATCGGGGTGAGGACGGTCTGGCTTTCGCAGGATAAGATAAGAGACATATAACACTATCTTAAGTTCAGCCAGGTCTTGAATTTTAGGCACCGCCTGGGTAAAGAAAGAGTCAGGCAAGGAGATAAAATCTGTTTTCCTTTGGGAGCTTGATAATTGCCGGTCAGGCATATTTTCACCCTTAAGAGGCAGAAATCAGTTCAGCCTCTAAATTATCAAATTTGGCAGTCCTGCTCAGGAAGCGCAGCTTGATTTGTCCTAAGGGACCATTACGGTGTTTGGCTATGTTAATATCGGCGATGCCGCGGGGATAAGGTTCCTTTTCAATATCATGCACCTTGCTCCAGTCTTCAGCGGAAAAATACATGTCATCTCGATAAATGAAAAGAACGACATCAGCATCTTGCTCGATACTGCCACTTTCGCGCAAGTCAGAAAGCTGAGGCACATGGGAGGCTCGCCATTCTACGGCTCGACTGAGTTGGGACACCGCTAGTATGGGCACATTTAGCTCCCTGGCCAGGGTTTTTAAGGCACGGGTTATCTTGCTAATTTCCTGGACCCGGGTTTCATTCTTGCCATCGCCTTGTATCAGTTGCAGATAATCGACGATAATCAGGTCAATGTTGCGTTCGAAGTGAAGGCGTCGTGCCTTACTTCTTATATCCAAAGCGCGAATTTGAGGCGAATCATCGATATAAATCGGTGCCTCGGATAGGATTCCACTGGCTTCCATAATTTTTATCTCATCCTTCTCACCAAAGCGCCCAAGACGAACTTTTCTAGAATCCACCCCGGATTCGCTGGCCAGAAGCCTCTGTACCACCGCTTCTCGGGACATCTCTAAGCTGCATAAAGCAACGCAAGCCTTCTGGTTAATGGCGGCATTTCTGGCAATATTCAAGGCCAGGCTCGTTTTGCCCAAGCTAGGCCTGGCAGCCAAAACAATCAAGTCAGACCTCTGTAATCCTCCTAAGAAATCATCCAAGGCAGTAAAACCAGTCAGAATATGAGGTATTTCCCCTTCCCTCAATGCAATAGGTGGCCCAGCCTCCTCAAAGTATTGGCCTAAAGCATCCCGAATTGGGATGAAGTCCCGGGGTTCCCGCCTCATCCTCACTTGAAACAGGATATCTTCAGCTTTATTGAGGCTAGCCTCCACCTCTGGGCTGGCTTCGTAGCCAAGGGCCTCGATTTGGCCAGCGGCGGCGATCAGCCGCCGCATTACTGCTGCATTGGATACTATTTGAGCATAATATTCAACATGGAGGGATGTGGGCACATTACTTATTAAATGGCTCAAGAAGGCAGCACCACCGATTTGTTCCAGCTTGTCCTGACGCATTAGCTCATGAGCCACTGTAATCTGGTTTATAGCTTCGTTGCGCTGATAAAGAGAGAGACAAGCTTGGTAAATCACCCGATTTGTTTCTGAAAAAAAATCATCGGCCTTTAGGGAAACGGCAACTTTCAATATGGCATCAGGGTCAATAAGCAGAGACCCAATTACTGCCTCCTCGGCTTCAATATCATGGGGTGGTAATTTTTCCTCTGCCATGCCTAATCCTTCTCTTTCTCCTTCTCCGTCTTCTTCTCTGTCTTCTTCTCTGTCTTCTTCTCTGCCTTCTTTTCTGCCTTCTTTTCTGCCTTCTTCTCTGCTTCCTTCTCTGCCTTCTTTTCTGCTTTCTTCCCTGCCTTCTTCTCTACCTTTTTCTCTATCTCTGTCTCTTTCTCCTCTTCGATAACCACCGTAATTTGTGGATTAAGGTCGCTGGCTAACTTAACGGCTACTTCGTAGCTGCCTGTTTTGCGTAAAGATTCTCCTATGTCTATTTTCTTTTTATCAATAACAGAACCTATGGCCCGACCTAATTCTTCGGCTACGTCGGCAGCGGTAATAGAGCCAAACAAGCGTTCTCCGGTACCCATGCGAGCTTTAAACCGAATTTCCTTTCCCTCAATTTGCTGAGCCAGCTCAACTAGTCTATCGCGGTCAATACTTTCCTCCAGTTTCTCCCGCTCTAGCTGGGACTCTACCTGCTTAATGACCGTGGGAGTGGCTAACAAAGCTAAACCCCGAGGCAAAAGGAAATTCCTGGCATAACCTTTGCTTACCTCTTTTATCTCTCCCGCTTTTCCCCTTCCGGGAAGGTCTTCTAGCAAAACAACTTTCATAAAATTCCTCACCTCGCTCAGAATGATAAAAACCTCTCTGCCGATATAGCCGCAGTAGCGCTATCTCCAGCAGCAAATATTCCTGGAATTTTCGTTTCCATGAGTTCATTGGTGATTATGTAGCCCTCTTTGTCTAAAGGTAACAATCCCCGCCACTGCACACTATTGAGCTCCGAGCCGATAGCCACAAAAACACCAGCCAGCTCTAATTTCGATATTTTATCATTTTTGGTGTTTTTTAGCACGAGTTGCTTAACTATTCCATCACCTTCAATTTGGGTTACTACAGTATTTCAAATGAGCTCCATCCTTGGTTCGACCATGTCCCGAAACTTTAACCTGTAGCTGCTCCTTCTCAAAAATCATAGCGTCGACTTTTGCCTTTGGATTGAGAATGCCTACCCTAACCACTTTGGAATTCCTGCTTAATCCTATCAAGCATTCCTGGCTGTAGAATATCAGCCACAGTCATAGCCATTGCCTTAGCTGCATCCATTAAGCCTTCGTGTCCTGCTTCTGAGGCGGCTGTGGAGGCAAACTCAGGTGTATGTATGAACACCTCAGGCGGAGCTATGGCTATCGTGGGATGTATGCTTGGTACCACTTGACTGACGTTTCCCATATCTGTGCTGCCAAAGCCAAAACGAGGGTCGAAGGCTTCGACATGTCGTCCCAACGATTCTAGATTTTGCTTGAACAGCCCGGCTAAAGTAGCATTGTTTTTCATCGGAGCATAAGCCCTGTCTCTCCACCCATATTCTAATCTTGCCCCGCTGGCTACAGATGCTCCTGTAAAACAGTTCAAAACCTTGTCCTTCAATTCAGCAAGATAATCATCATCTAGAGCACGTATCAAAAACACAGCAGCGCTGTGGGCAGGCACTACGTTGGGGGCTTCACCGCCATCAGTGATTATGCCGTGGATGCGTGCCTCTGCCTTTATGTGCTGGCGCAGCGAATTTATAGAAGTGAAAGCTAATATCATAGCGTCAAGGGCATTTATACCCCTGTGGGGTTGGGCAGCGGCGTGAGCTGGCCGGCCAAAGAATTCCACTTCTAGGGAGCTACAGGCAAGCGTTTGTATGGTTACCATGTTGAGGATATTGGGATGCACCATTATAGCCACGTCTATTTCTTCAAAGGCTCCCGCTTTCACCATGTCTATCTTGCCACCGAAGACTTCTTCTCCGGGGGTGCCCAGAACCACAACGCTGCCTCCTAACTGGTCGATGATAGACTTACTAGCCACAGCGGCCCCGACTGCCGAAGTAGCTATTATATTATGCCCGCAGCCATGTCCTATTTTGGGTAAGGCATCATATTCAGCAAGCAAGGCAATTCTAGGGCTCCCCTGGCCATATGTGGCTCGAAAGGCTGTAGCCAAGCCGACAATGCCTGGTTCTACATGAAATCCACTATCTTCAAGATAGCCAGTAAGCCAAGCCGATGCCTTTTCCTCCTCGAAGCCCAACTCAGGGTTATCATGGATATTCAGGCTTAACTGGATAAGCTGATGCCTTTGTAGCTCAACGCGATCTCTTGTCTCTACCTTCAATTCTTCTATTTCCAATACCCAAACCTCTTATGATATAGTTTATTATACTTTATGATTTATCTAAATTTCTAGGCTATGACAGATGGAAAAAGAACCCCTGAGAGCTTTAATAAATGTAGCTCAGTTGCTGAAAGAGCCTGTTGGCTCTAACCAAAGCTATGATATAAGCGAGGTGATTGATGAAGAAGTTGAATGTTTTGTTGAAGGAAAGGCAAAGTTGATTCATATCAGTCAGGGAGTTTTAGTCCAGTGTAAATTAACTGCTGAGGTAAAACTCATATGTAGCCGCTGTCTAGATACATTCTTATTACCCATAAGTTTCACTGCTGAAGGAGAATTTAGTCCGATATCTGATGTGTCTGGTGATTTAGCACTCTCTTCGCCGGAGCAATCGGAAGAGTTTACTATTGACAATAAAAATATACTTGACCTGAGCGAGTTAATACGGCAATATACTTTGCTAAATTTACCCATGAAACCACTATGTCGACCCGACTGCCCAGGAATAAACTAAACCCAAAAAGTATTGCGACTTTTTGAGAACCCTGTATGAACTTGATTTTGAATTGACGGGGTCCCCGCGAAAATCGTAATATTTTTGTGGTGTGAAATAAAGGAGGCGAATTCACATGGCACTACCTAAGAAAAAAACTGCTAAATCTCGCCAGGGGAAAAGGCGCAGCCACCTTAAACTAAATTTGCCTGCCATGGATGTGTGCTCCCATTGTCACAGTCCTAAGTTATCTTACCATGTTTGCCCTAACTGTGGCTGGTACAATGATAGAGAAGCAATTGAGGTCAAACCCGCTAAGAAATAATCTGCATGGTTGAGTTATCCAAGGTAGCCTACGTTTTCCCAGGGCAGGGCTCCCAAAGCACTGGTATGGGACTGGACCTGTACAACAGCTACCCTTCAGCCAAGGAAGTCTTTGATGAAGCTGATGCTTCTTTAGGCTTTGCCCTCTCCCGTTTATGCTTTGAAGGGCCAGAGGAGGAATTGAGAAAGACGCATAATGTCCAGCCAGCGATACTAGTCGTCAGCATTGCCTGCCTTAAAGCACTTAAAGAGGCAACCATAGCTAATTTCCCCCCTCCTGCTTTTGTTGCTGGACATAGTTTGGGTGAATATACTGCTCTGGTTACTGCTGGTGCGCTTGGCTTGACTGATGCTGTTTTGCTTGTCAGGGAAAGAGGGAGATTAATGTATGAAGCCGGGCTGAAAAATCCCGGGAGCATGCTGGCGGTAATAGGGCTTGATGAAGAAACAGTTAAAGATATAAGCTTTCATAGTGAGACCGAAATTTCCAATATAAACTGTCCTGGACAGATTGTAATCAGTGGTGCCGCCCAAGCTCTGGCTGAAGCTGATAAATTGGCCAAGATAAAAGGTGCTCGTGTTCTTATTCCTTTGAAGGTTAGTGGGGCTTTTCATTCCGCCTTAATGGAGCCCATCATAGCTGAGTTCAGTAAAGTCGTCTCAAGCTTCAAGTTTCACCCACCAGTTATTCCTGTAATATCTAACGTGACCGCTCGGCCATTACCCGACGTTGATTCGATAAAAGAAGAGCTGGTGAAGCAGCTTCGCAATTGCATCCAATGGCAAGGGTCGGTGGAATATATGATGCACAGCGGGGTCACCACCTTTTATGAGATAGGTCCCGGGCGAGTGCTTAGCGGTTTAATCAGGCGAATCAATTCAGAACTCCAAACTTTCAATATATCAGGAATTGAGGATATAGCGCAGCTAGCATATACAGAGAATCCAACTAACTAATGGCTGGCATCAGGCGACGGGCAAGAATCGCTGCTCTCCAGGCACTTTATGAACTTGATTGCACGAAGCATAAAGTGGAGGAAGCTTTAGCTCGCTTAAGAGCAGGGGAAACACTGGCTCAAGAAGCACTTAGATTCACTGAGGAGCTTGTGAAAGGAGTATTACAGAACAAATCCGAGCTTGATGCTCTTATTAAAAAATTTGCCCCTGCCTTTCCCCCAGAACAGATGTCTATCATAGATAGAAATATTTTGCGCCTGGCTATTTTCGAAATTTTATTTAATGATAAAACTCCGTTCAAGGTAGCTATAAATGAGGCTGTGGAGTTAGCCAAGGAATTCGGAAGCGATTCTTCCCCCCGGTTAATCAACGGTGTGTTGGGTTCAATAACAATTGAACGTAATATAAGACAATAAAGCCTTACTAAGGGACGTGAGAGCCTTGTCTAATATCTGACGACCTTATAACCGGGATGATGTCCCATGATGTCACATAAAATATAAATTTTCTTGACAATATAGTCCCCTATAGTGTATAATTATTATACAATGGGTGGCCTGGAGATTCAACAAACGCAATCCTTGCAGGCACGGCAAGAGTTCAAGTTGATTATCCGACTGGAACAGGCCAGTTTGCTGGAAATGCCTGAAGAGGAGTTCAACAAGCTTATCATTGAGGCAGAAGGCAGCCCCTTGTTTAGAAAGTTATATCGGAAGGAGAGAATAATTCACTATCAGAGATATCCTAAGACGGATCTTTCTTCTCATTTTTATCAGCTTAATGAAGAAATTTCTACCGGCACGGGTACTCTTGATATCGAATCCCTTTTAGCTGACAAGGATAGTATAGTACGCCAGATACAAAAAATAGGGCTGGAGAATTTTAAGCGCTATTTCTTATATCCTGAACTTGGGGTAAGTGTAGAAGAGGTCGCTCAAGAGTGCAATCTGGAGCTTCCAGAGGTTGAGGAGGTAAACAACCTCATTAATGAGTTCTCCATTATGAGCGAGTTTTACCACCCTTCTACTCTTAGTTTAGGACGTGGAATTTACTACTCCAAGGTCGCTTCGATAGAAAAGAGGCCAGAGGGATTTGTCATTGGCTATCACTCACCCTCTCATGCTCGGGGAAGATATTCGATTGATTATGAGAGATTTGAAGAATTGAAAGGGAATAGCGCTTTCAGTACCGCTGAGGGGAGGGAGATAAGGCAGCTATTTAAGAGGCTAGAACTAATCAATAGCCGTAAAGACACAGTAACTCGGATACTGCAGGGAATTGTGGAAAAGCAAGCACCCTATTTCGAATCTGGTAACGGCAAAGCTCTCCTGCCATTTAGCCAAAAGGAGCTAGCCGAAAGGATTGGGCTTGTTCCAAGCTCGATTAGCCGCGCTATTAGCGGCAAAAGCCTTGAGACGCCTGGGGGTGAAGAGAAAGCTCTTAAGGATTTCTTTCCCCAGCCGAGAATGTTTAGGAAGGAGCTAGTCAAGCAACTCCTTGAAACAGAGGAGGAATTCCCCTCTGACGAAGCGATTAGAGCCAAACTTGAGCAAAAATTTGGTGTTTCTATTTCCCGTCGCTCGGTAGCAAGCCTAAGGGAGGAGCTAAAAATAGCGGCGGCGTGGAAAAGGAACAAAACAGCTATGCAATAGACAACTGGAGGACAGGTATGGGTTTTATCTTTACGATAGAAGAGCAATGCCAAGGGTGCTATGCCTGCGTTCGTAGTTGTCCGGTTAAGGCGATCAAAGTGAAAGAAGGGATAGCGCGGGTTATGGATGAGCTATGTGTTGCTTGTGGCTACTGTCTCAACATATGCGCTATAGGAGCAAAACAAGCCAGGAGTGACATAGATGTCGTATCGCAGTTATTGGGACAGCCTTCCCCGGTGATTGCTATCCTTTCCTCCACATTACCGGCTGCTTTTCCAGGCATCAGGCCGAAGCAAATAGTCTCTGCCTTGAAGAAGCTGGGATTCAATGAGGTAATGGAAACTGCCTTTGGTGCCGAACTTGTCTGTCGTGAGTATGGGCGATCTTTAACGGAAAATAGAGAGAAGCCTGTTATCTCCTCCGCCTGCCCAGCTATGGTTTCTTTCATTGAGAAATTTTATCCTCAGCTAATAGATAACCTGGCACCCATCGTCTCACCTACAGTGGCTATGGGCAGAGTTATTAAATGGCAGTATAATCCCGAGGCCAAAGTGATCTTCATTGGTCCCTGCGTTGCCAAGAAAGCTGAAAGCGAGGATGAAATGGTCAAGGGAGTTATTGATGCTGTTCTGACCTTCCCTGAACTTAGCGAGATGTTGGCGACGAAGGGAATCGAACCGCTTTTTGAAGAGGATGAGGAATTATCTGGTCCCATACCAAGCCTCGGTCGCTTATGGCCTGTGCCTGGAGGTTTACTCAAGATAACAGGGATTTCCGCAGACATTCTATCAACTGAAATTGTTATAGCCGAAGGTATTGACCGTGCCATAAGCTGCCTTCGAGAGTTTGTTGAGGGCAAGACCAAGACCAAGTTTCTGGACATATTCTTCTGCCAGGGTTGCATAGCTGGACCTGCCATAGATAACAATCTAAGCCTTTTTGAACGGAGAAGGTTAATAGTTGATTATGCTTTAGAGGAAGCAGACAAGGCCCAAACACAGAGCGACGTCGAGAAATATGCTGGCATTGACCTCAGCCGCAAATTCACCGACCGTCATACTGAGTTACCCATTCCTAAGGAGGATGAGATTAGCAGCATCCTGGGGCAGATTAACAAGCTAAAGATCGAAGACCAGGTCAACTGCGGAGCCTGCGGCTACAACTCTTGCCATGAACTGGCTATAGCTGTCTGTCGGGGAGTGGCTGAAATTCAGATGTGCTGGCCTTACCTGGTCGAGAGACTACAAGGAACTCAGGATGAACTCATCAGGATTGAAAAGATGACCTCGCTGGGGCAGATGGCTGCCTCCATCGCTCACGAAATCAATAATCCTCTGGCCGGAGTCCTGATGTACACCAAGTTGCTAGCAAAGAAAATAACTGGTGACACCTTTAGGAGGGAAGAATCTCTAGATTACCTATCGAAAATGGAATCGGAGGTGAGCCGTTGCTCGAAGATAATCCGAAACCTCCTGGATTTTGCACGACAAACCGAGCCGATGTTGAGGCTTGTGGATATCAACCAGGTTATAGAACAGGTCTTGGCCATGGTAGGCCATCAAGCTCAACTTCAAAACGTTGAGGTTGTAAAAGAGTTTAGTACTTCCTTACCCAAGGTTATGGCTGATTTCGACCAACTTCAACAGGTATTTACAAATCTCACGCTGAATGCTATTCAGGCGATGCCTGAAGGGGGTAAGCTGACTCTCCGTACATCAGTGATGGACAGCCAAGTTGCGGTTGATGTCGAGGATACAGGTTGTGGTATTCCCAAAGAGAACCTAAACAAGCTTGGCACGCCCTTCTTCACCACCAAAGAGAAGGGCAAGGGGGTAGGGTTGGGGGTAGCTGTGGTTTACGGAATCGTTGAGCGGCACAAAGGAAAGGTCACGTTTCAAAGCGAGGTCGGAAAGGGAACTACTTTCACCGTATATCTAGGAGCCCACGATGATGCAAAAGGTTAAAATACTCGTGGTTGATGATGAGGCTATTGTCCGCGAGTCGCTAGGCGACTGGCTCAAGGATGCTGACTATCAAGTTTTTACCGCAGAAAGCGGGCAAGAGGCGTTAAGGGTAATTGAGAGGGAAAAGCCAGTTATCATGATTGCCGATCTGGTAATGCCGGGGATGGATGGTATTGAGTTGATGAAAAGGGCTAAAGCGAGGCAGCCCGGGATTGAGGTTATTATCATCACAGCTTATGCCAGCATTCCCACCGCCATCACCGCTATGAAGGAAGGGGCTTACGATTACATTGAGAAGCCTTTTTGCCCCGAGAGGGCTGAATTATTAGTCAAGAAATTAGCTGAACATCAGGAACTAATTGAGGAAAACCTCTCCCTGCGTCAGAGATTGGAAGACCGTTACCACTTTGAGAATATCATTACTAAGAGTCCCAAGATGCAGCGGCTGATTGAGCTAATAAAGGTTGTGGGCAAAAGCAACGCCACAGTGTTGATAACAGGTGAAAGCGGCACAGGGAAGGAATTGGTGGCACGTGCCATCCACTCACAGAGCAGTCGTCACAACAAACCCTTCATAGCCGTCAGTTGTGCGGCTTTGCCAGAAAGTCTCCTGGAAAGTGAGCTGTTTGGTCACGAGAAGGGTTCTTTTACCGGGGCTTACACTCAAAAGAAAGGTAAATTCGAGTTCGCTAATGGGGGGACGATTTTTTTGGATGAAGTCGGCGAGATGAGTGCCAATATCCAGGTACACCTGTTAAGGGTCTTAGAGGAAAAAGAATTTACTCGCGTCGGTGGCAATGAGCCAATCAGGGTTGATTTAAGAGTTATTTCAGCGACTAACAAGGACTTAAGAAAAGCTATAGAAAAGCAGGAATTCCGAGAAGACCTTTATTACCGACTTAATGTAGTTAACATTGAATTGCCTCACTTGAGGGAAAGAAAAGAAGATATCCCTCTATTAGCTGAGCATTTCTTGAACAAGTTTACCGCGGAGAATCGAAAAGAGGTTACCGGGTTCTCCCCCGATGCTATGGAGTTTCTGCTTGATTATGACTGGCCCGGCAATGTTCGTGAATTGGAAAACGCTATTGAAAGAGCAGTCATCCTGACCAAAGACAGCCTTATCACAGTTGCTGATCTGCCTCAGGAAAATCTGTCATTGGTTCGTTTAGCTTCAACAGGGAAAAATCTGAAGGAAGTAGAGAAAAACCATGTCTTGAATGTCCTCCGTAAAACTGGTGGGAATTATAGCGAGGCGGCCAGAATCTTGGGAATCAGTAGAATGACACTCTATAACAAGGCTAAGGAGTATAGTTTCGCTGTAAAGAAATTAGACAATATGTGATTAATTTCTTTACAAGCGGCAAAGATATAAGAAATTTTTAGTCCTCCTAGGTAGCAAACGCTACCCGAATTTTCGGGTAGCGTTTTTATTTTGGCAAGAAAATTGCAACACGAAAGGGTGAAGGAGACGAAAATGAATAAACAAACAATCCCAATAAAACAACAAAAGGAGGTGAAAGAAATGAAACCAGTATTAATCGTTGAAGACGAAGCTATCATGCGTGAATCGCTCAGGGACTGGCTTAAGGACGGAGGCTATGAAGTAGAGACTGCTGAAGAAGGTGAAGAGGCGCTGGAGAAGATTGAGAAAAAAGAGTTCGGTGTCGCAGTTCTTGACCTGAGGCTGCCGGGAAAGGATGGGCTAGAGGTATTGAAGGAAGCCACGGAGAAAGACCCGAAGATCAAGGGCATAGTCATCACCGCCTATCCTTCCGTGGAAACAGCAGTGGAAGCAATGAAAATGGGAGCAATTGATTACATAGTAAAGCCCTTTGCCCCCGATGCACTGGAGAGGGCAATTCAGGAGGTTCTCGGCCCCGTTCAGGTGAAGGTAGAACCTGAGGAGAGTAAGGTTGAGGAAACCGCAGCGGAACTCCCGGTCGTTGAGGAGGTCGAGGTTGAGAAAGCTATAGCAATAACTGAGGAGGAAATTCCTGCCCACCTGGAGCAAGGCCAGGCTTACTTCGAAGCAGGCCGCTATAAGGAAGCACTAAGAGAATTTCAGTCCATTTTACAGGTCGCCCCAGGACACATAGAAACTCGAATCTGGGTCCGAAGGGCAAAGGAAGCACTGGTGCAGCCAGCGGTTGAGGTACCTGAAGACGAGGGTGCTGTCGAAGAAGCAACGAAGGTCAAGGAGTGTGTCTGGGCAAAGATGGGAGTGGTCTCTTACAGGATCTGCACCCGGGACTATGACTGCCTCACCTGCGAGTTTGACCAGATGATGCAGGAGAAAATAGCCACTGGTGAAGCGTCGGAGCTCGATGAGGCTCTGGAGAGGTTCAAGGGGCTGCCGGCAACTCAAAGGGTCTGTCGTTATGCTCTCAAGGGCGATGTTTCCTATCGGCTTTGCACCCGTGTGTTTCAATGCGCAACCTGTGAGTTTGATCAACTCATGCAGGATGCCCTGGAGCGAAAGTTAGTCAAGCTATCTGCTCGCAGGGAATCCCTGCACAAAGAAGAAGTAAGCGCTAAAGGCCAGGTTAGTTAGAATTGCGACAAAAGAATAGTAGGTCTGATTGGCATAGAGGGGTCGGGTATCCCACAAGGTAACTGGCCCCTTTCTTTTGCCAGAATATCAACTCGTGGTAGGTCCAATTTAGCTGACAAGATGGTCACACAATGGTGGCATCATAAGGAATTCTCTCATCTGCCCCCGAACCCAATGTAATAAAAACTCTTAGAAAATAAACCACCAACCATTTTGCCAGAAGGCTAGCACAGAAGTTTGCGTCATGTGACAAGGTTTGTTATACTTTCCCGCCGTGCTTCAATTTATGTTACGGAAGAAAGGGGTGGGTACAATTCTTTTGTGAGAGCCACCCCTTTTTTTAGCGAATCTTTGAAAAGTCGAGGTTGAGATGGAAACGTTAAGTCCTTACAAAGAAGCTACAGATGTGATACTTGAAGCTGGTGGTGAACCACTCAAATTGTGTTATCAGTGTGGTCTTTGCACCGGTATTTGTCCTTGGAACTTGGTCCGAAGTTTTCTCGTTCGCCGCATCATGCATGAAGCTCAGCTTGGGGCAACCGATTTTGGCAGCGAGGATGCCTGGACTTGTGTCACTTGTCGAGCTTGTGTTCAACGTTGTCCCCGAGGCGTTGAGATAATAGATGTCATGAGGGCTATACGCCGAGCCGTAGCTAGCTTGGGTATTGGTACTATCCCTGATGCCTTAAGAATTTCAGCTAAGAATATCGCTGGCGTAGGTAATCCGCTTGGTGAGGCACCGGAAAAGCGAAATGACTGGGCCAAAGACCTTAAGGTAAAAAATTTTACTTCGGGTACCGAAATACTTTATTTCCCTTGCTGTGTCCCTTCATACGATCCTGATGTAAAAACAGTAGCTCGGTCCACTGCCACAGTCTTTAATAAGCTTGGGATTGATTATGGCCTTATAGGCACTGAGGCAAAATGCTGTGGTGAGTCAATTAGAAAAGCCGGCCATGAAGATACCTTTCAAAGTCTGGCTCAAAACAACATCAATCTCTTTACCAATAATGGTGTCAAAACCGTGGTAGTTTCCTCACCACACTGCTATCACACCTTCAAAAAGGAGTATCCTGAGCTTGGAGGCAAATTTGAGGTGATTCATATCACTCAGTATCTAGCTTCACTCATTGAGCAGGGAAAATTGAAGCTGTCTAAAGAGATAAACAAGAAAGTAATCTATTCCGACCCT
>Ga0209978_10000376_pt1 | contig 16546 bp, 17 predicted proteins | sample BentaG_FD_182805 | JGI IMG/M metagenome (GOLD analysis project Ga0209978, IMG submission 182805) | Deep subsurface microbial communities from South Atlantic Ocean to uncover new lineages of life (NeLLi) - Benguela_00093 metaG (SPAdes)... | ecosystem: Environmental > Aquatic > Marine > Oceanic >... | reverse complement strand
CTCCATGCCCCAACGGAGATCGGGCTTGCTAGTACCATACCTCTCCATCGCCTCCTCATAGGTGAGACGGGGGAAAGGCTTCTCCACTATCCGCTTATCGGTTAACTCCTCTACGATGGAGATGAAGAGTTCTTCGGTGAGTTGCAGGATATCCTCCTGCTCCATGAAAGACATCTCTAAGTCCAGCTGGGTGAACTCCGGCTGGCGGGTGGCCCTCTGCGCTTCGTCGCGGAAGCAACGGGCGATCTGATAGTACCTATCGAAGCCGGCCACCATGAGGAGTTGTTTGAGTTGCTGGGGAGACTGGGGCAGGGCGTAGAAAGAACCAGGATGGAGACGGCTGGGCACTAGGTAGTCGCGGGCCCCCTCGGGGGTGCTCTTGATGAGGATGGGGGTCTCGATCTCCACGAAGCCCCGGGCATCGAGGAAGCGGCGGATATAGTTCACTACCCTATGCCGGAGCATCAGTTTCTCCTGCATGCTCCGACGCCGGAGGTCGAGATAACGGTAGCGGAGGCGCAACGCCTCATCGACCGGGGCTTCCTCGCTTATGTAGAAAGGCGGTGTCTTCGCCTCGTTGAGGACCAGGGCGCTATTCACCGCCACCTCTATCTCTCCCGTAGCCAACGCTGGGTTAGCCAGCCCCTCGGGCCTGCGCCTCACCTCCCCTTTCACCTGGAGGACATATTCAGCGCGGGCCTGGGAGGCTGCATCATGGGCCTCTTCCGAGACAGCGGGGTCGAAGACCAACTGGGTGATCCCCTCCCTATCTCGGAGGTCGATGAAGATGAGCCCCCCATGGTCGCGGCGCCGGTGCACCCAGCCGGCCAGGGTTACCTCCTGGCCCTCATCCTCCGCTCTCAGTTCTCCGCAAGTGTGCGTCCTTAACATAGCCCCATCCTATACCAGTATCACGGAAGTTACAACCAGGTTACTGCAACAGCCCAGGCACAAGCTGCACCTTGAGCTGGTCCCTGCGCCAAGGCATACCCTCGGCCCGTATGTCGTAAACAACATCAAATCGTTGTTCCTTATCGCCAAACTTCCCAAACCCGGTCAGGACCATCGGACCTAGTCCCTGGCGAGAATGATCATGACAGATAAATTCGTTGCCCCCCGTGAATGTCAATATCAGCCACTCTGGAGTGGCGGTAGCAGACCATCTTAGAGCCAAAGCTTTGGTGCGCTCTCTTAGAAAAATATCGCCCGAAGGTGAGAAAGGACCTTTAGTCAGAGCTCGTGGAATGGAGACCTTTACCACCACAAATCTTGCCACGCCCTCCCCGTCATTAACTAGGGTGAACGAGAAGGACTTTGAACCTTGTCGCAGCCCTATCTTCAGTTCCTCTGTCAAAATGTCATTCTTCCAATCATAGAAGAATAGCCTTAGTTCAGGCACTCGTCGACCCAATGCGAACTGATAGGTCGCGAAGAATAGGCCAATCAATGCCAACGCAAAACCAACGAACTCAATCGCTGCCTGAGTCGCTCCAATGGCCTCGCTGCTTACTTGATTGGGTCGCAGCCATAGGTTAATCGGCCAGATTGCATTGATGTAGCAGACCAGAAGTACCAGTCCGATGAGGACGATCGCCAAGAGAACCCGCATTAGATGCCGCTCGAACCATTTTCTTACCTTAAGAGATATGTCCCTGACCTTCATGTTGTCGTTAGCTCTGAAGTGCGCATTGTGCCTGTGACAAGTTGCTTGCTGTCAGCCTGCTCCCTGGCCCAAGTCGTACCAGGACGCGCTGGCGATGGCAGCCTGTCCCGGCGATGACAGGCCGGGGGCCAGCGGAGGTAACTCCCGACAGCACAGAACCCAAGCCCTTAGAACATCTTCGTCTCGTTGATGGTCAAGACGAACTCGCAATCCAAGAACCGCACCGCCCGCCGGGTCATAAGCATCCTACTCATGAATATCTCGAAATACTCCATCACGCTCGATATCTCCGTGTCAACCTCCAACTCCAAGGTTATGGTCCTATTCTCCGCGTCCACCCGCACGAAGGAGCGCTGGGCAGCGTAGTTTACCCGGTCGTGAATGTCGAAGGAGAGCATATCCGGGTTCTGCACCCGCGAGCGGTGAACATCGGCCTTGTCGGCGATGATGACCGCCGCCGAGACCTCGCTCACCGGCTCCCCTCGCTCTTCCTCGTGGTTACCGATGGCGGCCATGATGAGGGCTATCTCGTCGAACCCCATCCCTAGACGCCGCAGGATGTCCAGGGCGATGAGGGCGCTGGCGCTAGCGTGGGCATCCCGATGGATGGCGTTCCCGATATCGTGGAGATAGGCCGCTATGGCTGCCAGTTCCGCCCTCCTCTCGGGGTAATCGAGACGCAAAAGGACGTTTTGGGCGATATTGGCCACCAGGCTGGCGTGTCTCTCACCATGCTCCGTATAGCCCAAGGTTCGCAACTGCTCATTGGCCGATTCCAGGAGAGCGACCACCTCCCCATCCTGCTTCACCTCATCCAGGGTAACTATCCCTTCCTTCGATCCCTTTGACTCCGTTGGCGTCGTATTCGATTTAGTCAATGACTTATACCTCCAGACTCAGAACCCCATCTACAAAGGGGTAAAGATGATCGCAGTTCAGGCAACCTATCGCCTCGCTCCTCCGAGCCAGGGAGGAGCCACAGCGGGGACAGAGGAGAACCTCCAAGAGGTTCTGGGGAGACTCCCCTCCAGGCGAACCTCCCTTCTTGGCCCATACCAGGTCATAGCACTCCTGCCACCGATTAACCTGCACATCCTCCAGGGAGAGAGAGACCAATAGACCCTTGAGTTCGTCCCTCCCAAAAGTCCGTCCAGGGAAAAAGAACGTATCGCGACCCACCCGATTACTGAGCAGGAGAACCCCGCCCGGGGCCAAGACCCGCGCCATCTCCCCAAGGGCTAACCTCTGGTGGGGCATGAACTCCAGGCCCTCGATGCAGGTAACGGCGGCGAAAGAACCGTCGGCAAAGGGCAACCGAGTCGCATCCTTCCAGATCAAAGATGCCCGGCCCCCATACCCCTGGGCCTTCTCCCTCGCCACTCGAAGTATAGGCAGTGAAGCGTCCAAGCCCACTAGCCAGCCCTCGAACCCTGGACGGCGCAGGATAGCCAGAAGCATCCTCCCCGTGCCGGTGGCCACATCGAGGACGGGGGGACAGTTCCAACCCCCAAGCCTCCTCTCCAAAGGTATAGCCAGGTGCCAGGCGTCCTCGGCCGCGTCAAACTCCTTGATCTCATCGTAACTCTTGGCTCCCCAGTCGTAAAGAAACCGCACCACCCTAGGGCCGAGATAGATACCCTCGGTGAGGACGAGCAACCAATACCCCAGACCAGCCAGAAGGAGCGCCAGAGCCGCCCAGATCGCGAACCTCATATCGCCACCGCCAAGGCCCCAACCATCATCCCCATCAGGGCGAAGAATTGAGTGCGCCGCAGATACACACGGCCGCGCTTCAAAACCGGTTGAAGCAGCATCTGAGGCAGGAGCAGAAGAGCCACGACCCCCGCAAGTATCGGCTCCTTGGTCAGAACCAGAACCGCTACCCCGAAGATCTGCACCAGGTTGAGGAGTCTTATCCCCTCATCTCGTTCGCCTTTATCTATGCTTTGGAAAGCGTAAAGGACCCCGGTGTAGATCAGAGCCCAAAGGATCGCCTCGCCATGTCGCTGGAGCGCTACTTGAGGGATGAGAGGCCTGAAAGCCAGATAACCCACTAGCCAAGCCATCCCCCCTGCATAAGAGGCTCGAAGCAGGAGACTCGGTTCCCTGCCACCATGTAAACGTAGCGATTCCCAGGCCACCAAAATCAAAGCCACGGCTATGAGCATGACTACGCTCTGACCCAAAAGGATAGCCAGAAGGAAGGCCAAAGGAAGGGCGAAGGCTAGACCGGCCAGAGGGGCTTCGAACCTGGGCCAGACCGAAGACCACCAAGATAGCCGCTCTTCCGCCCAACGGAAGAGACGATCAGCCAGGGAGCCAGGCAGAGTATAGGGTGGCGGGGAGAGCCTGGCCTTTGACCTTTCGCTGAGAGAGGTGGGGTTGTAGGGAGATGCCATAGCAGATGCCTCCCGCCAGATGGTTCCCAGGAGCGGATCACCTAGAAAGAGGGACAAAAGAAGAACCAGAACCGTCCACCCGTTGAACCCCAACCTCCCGGAGGCTAAACCACCACAGAGAACCGCCCAGGCTGGTCCCAGCCAGATGCGAGGCTTGGCCCACGAAGCCTCCAGGCCCAATAGAACGCTCTCTATCCCCCGCCCATCCAAATCAGAAACCCACCTCTTCCCAATGGTCTTTCGATAATTATACCATTAACGACCTCTTCCAGCCAAAACACCTGAAGCAAAAAGGGAGAGGGATTACCCCTCTCCCTTGAACGGCGCTGAAAGGCAGGCTACGATTCAGGGGGCTTTTCTTCGTCCTTCTTAGCCCTTCTGCGCCGGGGCTTAGGCGCTTCCTCGGCCGCAGGCAGAGGCGGTGCCTCTTCGGGGGTAGCGACAGGGGGTGGATAAGGGGTTGTCCCAAAGCGAGTGAGAATCACAGCCCCCAGCCCCCAGGAACCGGCCACCAAGGTGAAGAGGAAGCCGATGCAAAGAGGTACAGCGGAGATGAGGGTGATGAGAAAGACGCCCAAGAGGACGGAGGCTAAGGGCTCCGGCTCGGCGACCTTCACCGCTTGGAGCAGCCTCTCCCCCACCACCGAGCCCAAGACTATCCAGCCGTAAATGGCTGCCGCCGCCAAGGCTATGAAGAGGAGCAGCCAAGCCACCCAGCCGATGCAAACGACGATGAAAAGGATCGGGGTGAGGAGCAAGAAGACGAATAGGGTAAGGAACCCCACCCCGATGCTGGGGAAGGGTGCCCCCTCAACCGTTGCGCTCACAACCTTCACCTGTTCCGGCAGGAGAGCCACCACCAGGAGGCCCAAAGCCATCAGGGCCACGATGGTGACCAAGGCGCGGAAGGCGCGAAAGAGAAAACCGGCGAAGGGATCTATCCGCCAACCCCTAACTCCGCCCCATCTGAAGCCATAGGAAGGCCTAAAGCGCAACTCCGCCCCTTCCACCACCTGGCCGCCCACCTCTGCGCCCTCGGCTCGCTCCACCTGGCCGAAGACGGCGACCACATCGTTGCCCACCTCAGCCGTTGGTCTCAGGCGGATACTCCCACCTACGCTGGCCACATCGCCCGCTACCTCTCCGGCGATAGTTACGTTGCCTCCTATAGCCGCTAAATCCTCTTCGATAACCCCTCCCTCCTCGACTAATACCTCCCCTCCGAAAACCACGGCATCGCCATCTATCCACCCCTCGGTCTCGACGATGAGATCGCCGCCGAAGATGACCAGATCGCCCTCCAGTTCCTGGCCGGACTCTACCGTGTAATCCTGCCCGAAGATGACTCGGCCCTCATCGCCTCCCTGGGCAAAGGCCGGGGGGACCACGGCTACCGATAGTAGAATAGCGATCAAGAACGCCAATAGTACCCTCTTCATTTGAACCCTCCTTCTTAGTTTTTCTGAGGCAAAGGTGCACGGATCACCAGTCTAGCCCAGACCATCATCAACCCTAACATCAAAAAAGAGTAGGGCAAAAGGAGCCCAGGGGGTAAAGCCCCCAGAGTCGCACCCAAGAGGAAGGAGCAAGTCTGAGCCAAGGTGGTGCCCGTTTGCATGAACCTCAGCAAGAGATCGAACCCCAACTCTATCAGGGTAGCGGGCGCTGCCAGCGTGCTCCACCAAGGGGTCAGGAGCCCCACGACGGAAAGCAGAGCCAAAAAAGTTAGCAGGAGGGATACAGCCACCAATGCAGGAGCGACCCTCGTCAGGCGACGGCGAGCCTCCTTCTGGGCCAGCCTGGCCATCACTCGAGCGGTGAAACCAGGTTGCGGCGAGAAGAGAGGTGCTTCTGAGAGAAGGAGACCCACCTCGTGTAAGGCGCTCAATTCATCCCCACATCGAGCGCAAACCGCCAGGTGCTCCTCTAGCCACTGCTTCTCTTCCCCCACGAGTTCCCCATCCAAATATGCTGGGATCAGTTCTCCTCGATGCACCATTTAAGGTGCCTCCCCTATAGTCACGCTTGAACGATGGGAGGCGGATTCTCTCTCTTCCCTCAACCCTTGAGCCAGCATCCTTCGGGCTCGATGTAGCCTGGACTTCACCGCTCCCTCTCCCAACCCCATGACCTCCCCGATCTGACGACAGGAGAGATCGTTCCAATAGTAGAGGATGACCACCAACCGATAAGCGGGAGGGAGGTGCTCCAGCAATCGACGGATCTCTTCCCGCTCCTCCTCCCGTTCGATCTCCCTTTCTGGGTCTCGACCAGTTGACAACTTGCGTCCAAGGGGGATATCCTCCAAAGATATCGTCCAGCGCCGGCGACGGAGCCGGTCGATGCAATAATGAGCGGCGATGGCCAGAAGCCAAGAGGAGAATTTGCGCGCCGGATCGTAACTCCGCAACCGAGAGTAGGCACGCAGGAAAGTCTCTTGGGCGGCGTCCTCGGCGTCGCCAGCGTTCCCCAGCATCCGATAGGCCAAGTTGTAGACCGCTGCCTGGTAATTCTCCACCAGCCGGGCGAAGGCTTCTTGATCGCCGGCCAGCGCCTCCCGGACCCAGCCGCGCTCCCCCTCCCTGCCGTGAGCCTCGTCGAAGGGCATCCCGTTCCCCTGCATAGTAATATACGCATTATACAGCAACTAGGTTTCAAGCCCAAAGTACCCTGGCCGTTGATAAGAGGCCCAAACCCTGCTATAATATGGGCATAGTCACTTCCCTACGGGATCCTTTAAGGACATCAATCGAGCGAGGAGGGGATCATGTACCAGCGGATAGTGATCGTGGGACATCTGGGAGCCGATCCCGAGATGCGATACACCCCCAGCGGCGCCCCAGTCACCAACTTCCGGGTGGCCACCAACCGTCGCTGGACCGATGCGGAGGGCAACCGCAAAGAGGAAACGACTTGGTTCCGGGTCGTGGCCTGGCGTGGGCTGGCCGAGACGTGCAACCAGTTCCTCACCAAGGGACAACTAGTCCTGGTGGACGGACGGATGCAACAGCGCAGTTGGGAGGATCAAGAGGGGCGAACGCGCACGACCTGGGAACTCCAAGCCAGGGACGTTAGGTTCCTCACCCCCAAGGGGGAGCGGGTTACCGAGGTCATGCCAGGCGAGGAAATCCCTCCGGAGGAGGAGATCCCTTTTTAGAAGGTGTGGAAGGCCTCGCCAGGATAGGAGTGACCACCTGCCGGACTAAGGTTGGATGGGTGGGTTTGGCCATCTCTCCCAAGGGGATTCTGGCATTGGAGTACCCCCGCGCCACGAGAGAAGAGGCCTTGGCCAACCTGAAGGAGCGGTGGCCGGAAGCCTCATTTGAAGAGTCGGCTGCCCAGGAGTTGAAGGAGCAGTTGCGCCGGTATTACGCCGGGGAGCCGGTGACCTTCGCGGCGAAACTCGATCTGGAAGGCTATACTCCTTTTGAACGACGGGTTTGGGCGGTCACCTCTCGCATCCCCTATGGCCAGACTCGCCCCTACTCTTGGGTGGCGAAAGAGGTGGGCTCGCCACGCGCCTATCGGGCCGTGGGCGTGGCCCTGGCCAAGAACCCCATCCCTATCATCATCCCCTGTCACCGCGTGCTTCGAAAAGATGGAACCCTGGGTGGCTACGGCGGAGGTCTGGATATGAAACGCAGGCTCTTGGAGATGGAGGCCCAAGGGGCACAAACTTGACAGTGTTGTCAGGAGTTATCTACTGACAGCCAAAGACGGAGCCCTCGCCTCCCGAGTCAGATTTTACCACCAACGTAGCGTCGGGCTTCAGCCCGACGGGAAGACGTCGACCTAAAGGGCGCCACTACCTGCCTCCTCCCGCCACCAGCCTCCTTATCGTCTCCACCTCCTTGCCGCCCAAGACCAGTGATGCCAGGAAATAAACCCCCGCCCCCAAAGCCATAGCACCTCCCGCTTGAAGGACGATGTGGCTACCTCTTGTAGCCCCGGCGAACCAGGCCACCGCTATTCCCATTAGGGCCGCCGCGGCGGTGATCTTGACCAAAGAGGTCAGGAGTTCCCGCCCACCCATCCCTTTCATCCGCCCCCGCAGGACAAATAATAGCCAGACCATCTCCACCATGGTGGCCAGAGAGTTGGCCAAGGCCAACCCTCCATGGGTCAATGGCTCCATGAGGAGGAGGCAGAGAACGATGTTGAGAACCATGGTGGCTAACCCTATCAGGACCGGCGTTAAGGTGTCGTGGAGGGCATAGAAGGCCCGGGTGACTATCTCCACCGTAGCGTAGGCGAAAAGCCCCAAAGCGTAGAATTGCAAGGCCCAAGCCACTGCGCCGGTGGACTCTAGGCCGAACCTCCCCCGCTCCAAAAGCAACCTGATTATCGGCTCCCGCAAGAGGAAGAGCCCCACCGTGGCCGGGACGGTGAGGTACCAGGTCACCCGCAGGGTTAACGAAAGAGCCCGACGCAGGTCCCCTAACTCCCCCTTGGCCGTCAACTCGGAAAAAGCAGGAAAGGCCACGGTAGCTATGGCCATGGCGAAAACGCCCAGGGGGAGAAACATCAAGAGCCAGGCGTAGTTTAGAGCGGCCAGACTGCCCGCTACCAGGCCCGAAGCCAGGATAGTGTTCACCAAGAAATTGATCTGCATGGTGGCCAGCCCCAACATGCGGGGCAGCACCAACCGCCCCACCTCCCGCACCCCTGGATGCCCAAGGTCCAAGATAGGGAAGTAACTCAGCCCTCTCTTTACGAGTTCCGGAACCTGGATCAGGAGGTGCAAGCCAGACCCCACCACCACGCCTATAGCCAAGCCATAGACCCCCATAGTGGGAGCGAGGAAGAGCGCCCCTCCGATGATGGAGAGGTTATAGATGGCTGGAGCCCAGGCTGGCCAGAGGAAGTGCTGAAACGAGTTGAGGATGCCCATGGCGATGCCGCTGACGCCGAATACGACCGAGGAGAGGAGCATGAGCCGCATAAGGCTAGTCGTGAGGGCCTGCTCTCCAGGACCAAAACCGGGCGCCACCACTCGGGCCACCAGTTGGGGGGCGAAGATAGCGGCCAGGAGGCTGGCCACAGTCACGGCGATGAACACTAAGTTGAAGATGGCGCTAGCCAGCCGCCAGGCTTCCTTCTTCTCGCCCCGGGCCAGATATTCGGTGAAGACGGGGATGAGGGCCGACCCCAGAGCACCCCGGGCGATGATCTGGAAGATCAAATCGGGTATCCGAAAGGCAGCCAGATAGGCGTCCAGTTCCCAACTGGTCCCGAACTGGCTGCTGACAATCATCTCCCGAGCCAACCCCAACGCTCGGCTGGCCACAAAGGCCACCATCACCACGCCCGCGGCCCGGGCAAGTTCTCCTGCTCGACCCTCGTCCATCCCTACCTCAACTATTGGGCCTCACTATTATAGTCAAATCGGCTGGCGAGGAAAGGCGTCGTATGTAGTCATGCTAACTGGACAAAGGGACGGAAATCGAGTATTATTTGATCAGTTGGTAACCACGGAGGTCTCTTGGCTACTACAGCATCGGCAAAGAAGAGGATCAGGTCCTCGGCCCGAAGGAGGGAGCGAAATCGGGTATTCCGCTCTCGGCCTCGGACCTTCATAAAGAAGACGGATCGGCTCATCGCCGAGGGCAAACTGGAGGAGGCCACTCAGGCCGCGCGGGAGGCTATGAGCGCCCTCGATAAGGCAGCGGTGAAAGGGGTTATCCATAAAAAGAACGCTGCCCGCCGGAAAGCCCGGCTCATGAGGCGACTCAATCTAGCCCTCAAGGTAGCCGAATAGATCCCCATTCGGCTACCTTAAAAGGACCCCGGAGATCATTAGTCCCCTTGACATAGCACGTCTGTTCTGGTACAATATAGACCAGACGTTCGAGATGAGCGGCCACAAGATGCGACTGGGGCTCCTTTGGTTCGACGATGACCCGAAGAAAGAGGTCTCTCTAAAGGTTAAGGAGGCCGCTGAGCGGTACTTTGAGAAGTTCGGTCGGCGGCCCAATCTTTGCTACGTGAGCCCCGCCACCCTTCCCTTGCAAGGCATCCATCTCGATGGCCTGCGCGTCTTGTCTAGCCCCCTGGTCCTCCCCGACCACTTCTGGGTAGGAGAGCGCCATCACTCCAAAGAGAAGGAAAAGAGGGCTCCCCAGAGTGGAGGTTGATGGCCAACTACCGCTTTCCTATTGAGAAAAGGAGAGCGCGATTAGAATTCCAAAAGGGCTTCAAACCGAGCACCTCTGGAGGCTTGACCAGGACTTTCTAAACGACCTGGTCAAGAGAGCCGACCTGTGGTAGACTGAAATCGATGCGCTATCTCGTCCTCTCCGATATCCATAGCAATCTGCCCGCCTTGGAAGCGGTCTTGGCGGAGGTCGATCTGGCCCATATCGACGAGGTGCTCTGCCTGGGGGACCTAGTTGGCTATGGGCCCCATCCCAACGAGTGTATCGCCCGCCTCCGAGAACTCCCCCTTCGCTGCGTGGCCGGAAACCACGATTGGGCGACCATCGGAAAGATGGATACCGCCGAGTTTAACTCCGCCGCTCGGGAGGCCTGTCAATGGACAGCAAGAGAACTGGCCGCAGAGAATAGAGCCTATCTGCAAAGCCTCCCCGAGACCTTCGTTCAAGACAACTATACCTTGGTTCATGGTAGCCTCCGCGCTCCCATCTGGGAGTATGTTACCCATCCCCTAGTGGCCCAGCGGACTTTTGAACTTCTCAACACTCAACTCTGTTTTCATGGTCACACTCACGTTCCGGTGATCTTCCGCGAAGAGGGGGCACACCCCCAGGCTTACATCCTCCCTCCTGGACAGAGGGCAACCCTGGATACGAACCGGTATATGATCAACACCGGAAGCGTGGGGCAGCCTCGCGATGGCGATCCCCGGGCCAGTTATCTTCTCTTCGATAGCCAAGAGGCGGCACTCGAGTATCGGCGAGTGGATTACCCCGTAGAAGAGACCCAGAAGTCGATGAAAAAGAAAGGGCTCCCCGAAAGCCTCATCACCCGTCTCTCCTACGGCTGGTAGGGAACCTTTGAAGGAGTAATAGCGTCTTAAGATTGTAAGAGACCGATACCCCATGAGGAGGAGACTATGAAAGGCAAACTATTCCTAGCGGTGCTTATCCTCGCCCTCCTAGTACAGGCTATAGGTTGTGCCCCCGCGGCGATGCCCACCCCCGCCCCAGAGGCTCCCGTCCCTGCCCCTGCCGTCGTCGAGGGCGTCGTCGAGGAGTATGAGAAGGGTGCTGCAGGCCTGGCTGTACCCCCAGCGGAGGAACGGCTCATCGTAAAGACGGGGAGCATCTCGCTCTTGGTGGAGAATACAGAGGAGAGCCTGACCAAAATAGAGGCTCTGGCTTTGGAACTGGGAGGTTTCGTCACCAACTCCAATTCCTGGAGAGCAAATGAGCAACTACATGCCACCATCACTATCAGAGTACCCGCCGAATCGTTCGATGAGGCGAGGAGGCGCCTCAAAGAGGGTGCATTGGAGGTCCAGAGTGAGAACATCTCCGCTCAGGATGTGACAGAGGAATATGTCGATCTAGAGGCCCGCCTCACCTATCTAGAAGAGACCGAGGGGGAACTGCGTGAACTCCTCCGCTCCGCCCAGGAAAGGGGCGAAAAGGCGGAAGGGATACTAGCCATCTATCGACAACTCTCCGACATCGGCATCCAGGTGGAGCAGACCAAGGGACGGATGCAATACTTGGAAAGGAGCGCCGCCATGTCCGCCCTCACCGTGACACTCACCCCCAAGGAGGAGGTGCGGGTGGTGGAGCCTGGATGGGACTGGCTGCGCACCGTCCGGGAATCCCTCCGCGACCTAGTAAAGGCCCTTCAGTTCTTAGCCGACATAGCCACTCGGTTCATCGTCACCCTCCTGCCCATCCTCATCATTGTAGCCCTACCCTTTGCGCTCTTAGGATGGCTGGTGTGGATGTGGCGACGGCGAAGGGCTAGGAAAGAAGGCTAGGGCCAACAGATAAAAAGGGGCACGACATCGTGCCCCTTTTTATGCGGAGGGCTCTTCCGGTGGCTCTTTCTCCGCCTTTCGGTAGGCCTCAAGCCACTTTTGCAGTTGGGCGGCCTGCGCCTCCTGCTCCCTTCTCTTCTCCCTCTCGCGATAGGCGTCCAGCCGGGCGAAGATCTCTCCTTGAACGCGGCGGGGGTCGTGTACCCAATCGAAGGTGAACTCCCCCTCGGTAGCCGCGGTCTCTATGATCACCATGCCCACGTTGAGGAGGTTGTAAGCTATGCCAGGGATGAGGTACCGCACATCCTGGATCATGGCCAGGCTGGCCTCCCTCCGCTCTTCTCGTAAGAAGAGGGGCTTCTTCTCCATGTCTATGATCCGATCGTCGGTCAAGATATAGACATCGTTCCGCCAATCCTCGTACCGGTAGAGGATGAAGAGAGCCAAGAGACTAGCGGCGGTTACGCAGAGGACCAAAGCCGAGGTTCGAGGCAAGCGAGAGACCAAGGGGAGCCCTAAAGCCACAGCGCCTCCTATCTCCAAGACGAGTACTAGAAGGACCAGGGGGCCCGCCGTCTTCCGCAAGAGAATGTACCAATGCTTCCTCCAAGTCACCTGGGAGTCCTCCTCTAAGCGTAGGCGAGGGAAAAGGTAGTCAAGGAGGAGAGGGAAAACGCCTCTCTTCTTGGTAACGACAGTCATCTCTTGGGGCTCAACGAGGTCCTCCTCTGGGGGGGCTTCTTCCTTTCGGGAGCGCTCCGCCTGGGCCAGAATCTCCTCCCGCACCCGGTCCGCCTGGGGCAAGGCGGTGAGAACCATCTTGCCCTTAGCCCCCGCGGTCTCTATGACCAAGTTCGCGAAGCCCAATAGTCTGGCCAAAGCGTGGGGTGAGACCAAGGTCACGTTCTGGATCTTCCATAGCAGAGCCTCATTTCGCTCCTCATAGAGGAGCATCACCTTCTCCACCTGGACTACGCGCTTGTTGGTGACCACATAGTAGTCGTTTTGCCAATCGAGATAGAACCACATAAAAAGGAGCGCGGCCAGAGGGCCGAGGAAAAGGTAGGCCAAAGGAAGGAGACGACCAAAAGAGCCTAAAAGCCAAAAAGCAGCGGGCAAGGTGAGCAAGAAGGCCGGGAGGAACAAGCGAACTGCCAACACATAGGGGTGCCTCCGATGAAGGGAGAGAACAACCTCGTCCTGATGCAGCCACGAGAACCGGTTCTCGATCAAGATACACCTCTATAGGAAATCTCGCGCTTTTTGGGCCACTACCTCGTTCATCCCCTCCACGGCAGCGAGTTCTTGGAGGCTAGCCTGGCGGATCGCTTCCAGGGAGCCGAACTGTTTCAGAAGGGCCTTCCTCCTCTTGGGACCGATCCCCGGAATCTCCTCCAGGAGAGTGGCCAGGCCCCTGCGCCTCCGCAACTTCTGATGGTAACCTAGGGCGAAGCGGTGAGCCTCGTCTCGCAGCCTCTGCATCAACCGGAGGGCTGGGGAATCGTCGGGAAGCCGAAGGGGACGATCGGTCCCTGGACGGTAGATCTCCTCTCGCTCCTTGGCCAGGGCCACGGTGGGAACCTCCAAGCCATGTTCAGCCAGCACCTCTAGAGCGGCGTTCAGTTGGCCCTTCCCGCCATCGATGACCACCAGATGGGGCAGAATCGCCCACGCGCTCTCATCCTCATCGAGGGCTCGACTAAACCGTCGCCGCAGCACCTCTCGCATCATGGCGTAGTCGTTGGCCCCCTGGACGCTCTTTATGCGGAAATGGCGGTAGGCCCCTCTCCGGGGTACACCTTTCTGGAAGACCACCATGCTCCCTGTAGCGGCCACCCCTTGGATATTGGAGATGTCATAAGCCTCGATGCGCAAAGGGAGGGCTTCCAGTCCAAGGCGCTCCTGCAGATCGGTAAGGGCAGCCATCGCTTTCTCTTCGTCGATCGCTTCCTGAGCCTCCAGATGGGCCAAGGTCTGGGCTGCGTTCTCCTCCGCCAACTTCACCAGTCCCCGCTTCTTTCCCCGACGGGGAACGGAGAGGGCCACTTTCGCCCCCCTCCTCTCCTCCAGCCACGCTCTGATCACAGAGGCTTCATCTATCTCGCTCCCCAGGAGGATCTCCGAGGGGACGTAGGCCACCGCATCGTAGAACTGCTTCAGGAAAGAGGTGAGAACCTCTTTTGTCTCCTCACCCTTCGTCCCCTCCAAGAGGAACGATTCTCGACCTATCAGTTTGCCCCCGCGCACGAAGAAGACCTGGGCGCAGGCCTCGCCATCCCGCCTAGCCAGGGCTATCACATCCTGATTCACCTTGGTGCGAAAGACGATCCTCTGCTTCTCCATAGCCCTCTCTATGCCTCGGATCTGGTCGCGCAGGGATGCCGCCCGCTCGAACTCCAGGTCTCTTGCCGCCTCCTCCATCTGCCGGCGAAGGGAGTCCAGGATCGCCTCCTGCCTCCCCTCCAGGAAGAGGCAGACCCCCTCGATGAGGACCCGATACTCTTCCTGGGAGATAGCCCCGATGCAAGGGGCGGGGCAGCGCTTGATGTAATAGTAGAGGCAGGCCCGCTGGTCTGTGCCGCTGAGTTTGCGCCGGCAGGTCACGTAAGGGAAGATGCGGCGCAGGGTATCTAGGGTCTGGTGCATAGCCGCCGAGGAGGCGAAGGGGCCATAATACTTGGCTCCATCTCGCTGGGCGCGGCGAACGATCTGGATGCGAGGAAAATCTTCCTGCCAACTGATCCTGATATAGGGGTACCGCTTGTCATCCCGGAAACGGACATTGTAGCGGGGGCGGTACCTCTTGATCAAGGAACACTCCAAAACGAGGGCCTCCATCTCCGATTCGGTGACGATAAACTCGAAGTCAGCTGTCGTCCTGGCCAGGTGGGCCAGCTTAGGGCTTCGGGTGGGCGAGGCCGAGAAGTAGGAGCGCACCCTATTTCTTAGATTCGCCGCCTTTCCCACGTAAACCACCTTTCCCTTCTCGTCCTTGAAGAGATAAACGCCCGGTCCAGTGGGTATGCTACTTACTTTTTCCCCTAGATCAGAAGCCATACACCATCCCCGCAATCTCTCTTATTTTACCACAAAAGAGGGCCTAGGGTTACCCCCAGGCCCTCGTCCTTTCTCGCTTCTTCGCTCCTATGCGGCTGCTACCGAGGCACGGTGGAGTTGCCCGAAGAGATGAGCCATCACCAGATACCCCCAGAAGGAGGTGAAGAGCACGCCCACTACGCAAGCGATGACGCCGAAACCGGCGATGACACTAGCCACCCAGGCTAGAATCAGGGCTATAATGTAGTTCCCCAAGTTCCCGGTGATGAAACCGAAGAGTTCGCCGAAGCGGAAAGCAGAGCTGAACTCCTCGGTCACCGCGTACTTGACCAGGATAGCCGGCGACAGGATGGCCAGCACAAGGCCATAGAGGCCGACGAGACAGTACAGGGGAAACAAGAGCAGAGCGATGAGGTTTTCACCGCTTCCATTGCCTCCTCCCACGACCAAGGCAGCGACCCAGAAGCAGCCCATGAGCAGCCAGATGGGGATAGTGTAGATGAAGCCGATGATAAACACCATCAGCCCTTTGACGAACTTCTCTCCGAACTTCGACCATTCCGGAAGAGGTCTCTCCAAGCCCTGGGCCACATTGCGGATTGTCTCCACCATGTAGCCTAGAACCGCGAAGTTCACGATGGGGATGATCCCCAAGATACCTCCGATGAGTATCTTCGTGATCCAACTCTCGTCATCGAAGATATAAGTGAAAGCCTTGCCGATATCCATCTTAACCTCCTATTGGGTGATGCAACCGCAGGCCCAATGATGCCCGAGGTTGGCAATGATTGCCCTTCTATAAGATACTAACTAGCCTTCATCGTCTTCCAGAGGAGGCCACCCAAACCACCCAGGCCGATGGCGATGGCGATGCCCACCAAACATCCGAATGTGCCACCGATCACGGCCGCGAGGGGCCCTGTCGTCCAGCCGAAGAAGAGGGAGGGCTCGATCCCCAAGTCCCGGAGCGCCTGCCACGCCTCGGGAGGGATCTGGCTGAGGGCGCTTGCCGCCGCGGTGGCTCCGAATATGGCGGCCCTAACCAATCCCATGACGATATTCACCACTCCGCCGATAACCGCTGTCACCGCCCCGGCCACCGCTCCTGCACCGGCTCCCTCACCCGCTGTTTGGATCTCCTCGCCTCCCAAACTCACCGCCCAGGCTCCGACCCCTATCCACAGGACTAGGGTGCCAAAACAAGCGATGAGCCCACCCAAACAGGAGATCAGGCCGATCAAGGCCAGAACTACAGCGATGACCCCGCCTATGAGTCCCGCCTTCAAACCCGCCTGCACCATGATGCATACCTCCTGGGGAAGATCTCTGCTCCAGGGGCTTCATCCCTGGGCAGGGTGATGCATTATACCAAGGATGGTTCCTGTTGACAACCTCAAAACGGTAGCCCCAGCAGCCTGGTCAACTGGGCACGGGCAAAGCCAATGGCCCCTATCTCCAAGAGTGTGGCTC
>Ga0209978_10000375_pt1 | contig 16551 bp, 16 predicted proteins | sample BentaG_FD_182805 | JGI IMG/M metagenome (GOLD analysis project Ga0209978, IMG submission 182805) | Deep subsurface microbial communities from South Atlantic Ocean to uncover new lineages of life (NeLLi) - Benguela_00093 metaG (SPAdes)... | ecosystem: Environmental > Aquatic > Marine > Oceanic >... | reverse complement strand
CTCAATTGTCCACGTCCACGCTCGCGACGACCAAGGCCGGCCCGCCCTCGACCCGGACGTGTTCGCTCGCATCTATGAACTCACCAGCGGCCGCTGCGATATAATTATCCAAATCTCCACCGGTGGCCGGGCCGGCATGGACCTGGAAGCACGGGCCGCAGCCGTGCGTCGCCTCCGCCCTGAGATGGCCTCCTTAACCACTGGCTCGATGAACTTTCCCGACCGGGTCTACGAGAACCCTTTCACCACCATCGAATACCTGGCCCAGGCTATGCAGGAGGCCGGAACCAAGCCAGAGATGGAGATCTTCGAGGCCGGGATGATCGCTAATACCCAGCTTCTGGTGGAGCGGGGGTTAGCGACTGAACCGCTTCATTACAACTTCGTGCTGGGCTCGCGCGGCTCGTTGCCAGCCACCCCCAAGATACTGCTCCACCTCAGCGAGTTGATCCCGTCCAATGCCTCCTGGACCGCCTCCGGCCTGGGTCGTTGGCAACTTCCCATGAACGCGCTGGCCCTGGTGATGGGGGGGCATGTACGCGTTGGTCTGGAGGACAACCTGTATTACCGCAAGGGGGAACTAGCGAGCAATGAACAACAGGTGGAACGGATGGTACGCTTGGCTGACGAACTGGGTCGGCCTCTAGCCACACCCGATGAAGCGCGGACCATTCTTCACCTGACGCCGTCCTAGCAGCACAAGAGCGACGACTGATGGAGGATCACGTATTCTACCGCCGCCTTGGCCGTGCCTATCCGACCGTGGAGTGGGGCGAAGGAATCTACCTGTACGACGCTAATGGCAAGCGCTATCTCGATGCCTCCGGAGGCTCTGCCGTAGTCAACATCGGCCACGGCGTAGCAGAGGTCGTCCAGGCTATCGCCGAGCAGGCTGGCCGGGTGGCCTACGCCCACGCCACCATGTTCACCACGCAGGCGCTGGAGGAGTACGCCAGGGCCCTGGCTGAAATCGTCCCGTTACCCCATCCTCGCTTCTTCTTCCTCTCCAGCGGCTCAGAGGCGGTGGAGACTGCTATCAAATTCGCCCGACAGGCCCAGATGGACCGGGGCGAACCGGGGCGCTATATAGTCATCAGCCGCTGGCGCAGTTACCATGGAACCACCCTGGGTGCGCTGGCCGTCTCCGGGCGGCCCTATTTACGGCAACCCTACCTGCCCTTGCTGCGGGACGCTCCGCACATCCCCCCGTCCTATTGCTACCGCTGCCCCTGGGACAAGAGCTATCCTGGCTGTGACATCAACTGTGCCCAGGCGCTGGAGGCGGCGGTGAGACTGGCGGGGCCGGAGAATGTGGCCGCCTTCATTGCAGAACCAGTCAGCGGTGCCTCGCTGGGGGCGGCTACACCCCCACCAGAATACTGGCCTCTCGTCCAGGGAATTTGCGATCGCTATGGGCTGCTGCTGATCGTGGATGAGGTGATGACTGGCTTCGGCCGCACAGGGCGTTGGTTCGCCATGCAGCACTGGGATGCAATGCCGGATGTGATGGTTATGGCCAAAGGGGCAGCCGGCGGGTACTTCCCTTTATCTATCACCTGTGTGCGGGGGGAATTGGTGGAGGCCATCAGGAAAGGGCACGGTGATTTCGTCCACGGTGGCACTTTCTCCCACCACGCCGTGGGTGCGGCTGCTGGGCTAGCTGTACTACGCTATCTGCAAAAGCATGACCTGGTCATGGCCTCAGCTGTCAAGGGGAAGGCGTTGGGAGAGAAGCTGAGCGCTGCCCTGGGCGATCTCTCCTGCGTAGGTGATGTCCGGGGCATAGGGCTGATGTGGGGTGTAGAATTCGTCAGCGACAGGGCGACAAAAGTCCCCTTCCCGCGAGCAGCCCGCTTCGCCCGCCGAGTGGCGGATGCCGCCTTCGATAAGGGGCTCATCGTCTACCCGTCCACGGGGTGCGCCGACGGCGTGGCTGGTGACCTGGTCATGATCGCCCCGCCGTTCATCATTACCGAGGCCCAGATGGATGAGGTAGTGCGTTTGCTTCGAGAGGCCGTTCTGGAAGCAAGTGAAGCGTCTGCATAAGTTGGGTGTGGTCTCAGTGGGGAGAACAACGGATGGGCAGGATTTACGGACCGGTCGCGTGTTTGTCAGGGCTTATCCGCCCATCCTGTACACCTGTGTTCGGAACCCGTGGCAACCCCAGCAGACATCCGAAAGCCAAAAGAAACTATCAGGAGGCGAATAGCCAATGCGGAACATTTTGGTCACCGGCGGAGCTGGCTTCATCGGCTCCAACTTCGTGCGGTACATTCTTGATAAGTATCCCGACTACAGGGTGGTGATCTATGATAAGCTGACCTACGCGGGCAACCTCGATAACCTGCGTGACGTCGAGGGCGAGCCGCGCTACACCTTCGTCCGCGGCGATATCTGCAACGCGGAGAAGGTTGACGAGGTGATGCGCCAGCACGAGATAGACGCCATCGTCAATTTCGCTGCGGAAACGCACGTGGACCGCTCGCTGATGGAAGCAGGCAGCTTCATCCTGACCGATGTCTTCGGCACTTACGTCCTCCTTGAAGCCGCCAAGAAGTACCAGATCGAGCGCTACCACCAGGTCTCGACGGACGAGGTGTACGGCCAGGTACTGGAGGGCTCTTCGCTGGAGACCGACCCCCTGTTGACGCGCAGCCCCTACGCAGCGAGCAAGGCTGGGGGAGACCTTATGTGCCACGCCTACTTCGTCAGTTTCGATGTTCCCATCACCATCACCCGAGGTTCCAACAACATTGGCCCTTACCAATATCCTGAGAAGGTCATCCCACTCTTCATCACCAACGCCATTGACGATATCCCTCTCCCCCTCTACGGCGATGGCCTGCAGATGCGCGACTACCAATACGTTATGGACCACTGCGAAGGGATAGACGTAGTGCTGCAAAGGGGCCAACCGGGTGAGATCTACAACCTGGGCACCGGGGTGGAGATCCGTAACATTGACATGGCCAAGATGATCCTCAAGCTCCTGGGCAAGCCGGAAAGCCTCATCCAGCACGTCAAAGATAGGCCCGGCCACGACCGTCGTTATTCCCTCAACTGCGACAAGATCAAAGCCCTGGGCTGGCGCAGCCGTCACACCTTTGAAGAGGCGCTGGAAAAGACGGTCCAATGGTATGTGGATAACGAGTGGTGGTGGCGCAAAATCAAGAGTGGGGAGTATCTGGATTATTATCGCCGACAGTATGAGGGGCGGGAAATCGAGCCCCCGATCTAGCTGGATATTGGAGATTAGATTGGAAGTCGGAGGTTGGAAGTAGCTGAACGCAAAAACGCCGAGGGAAAACCTCGGCGTTTTCTATTCCAGTGTGGTTAGAATCTGTGGATAGTGGCGGCTCTCACCGTGCCTGCGCCCCCTGGTCCTGTCATTGCGAGGAACGGCTTGGCTGCAGCACCCCTGTAGTGCCAGGGCATTGGCTTGCAAAGGCCGCCCCGACTTGGCAGTTGGAAAAGTGACGAAGCAATCTCCAACATGTGTCGTGGAGACAGGTAGCGATGGGGAGATGGGCTTCGTGTTTATTGCTGGCAGGGGATTGCTTCGCTCTCCTCGACGTTGGGATGCCATGGATGTGGAAGGTGCTCACGTTGTGCCGAGTGGTTGTGCCCAAGGGCGCCCGCTCGCAATGACAGGGTTGGGTACATCCCACAAATCTTAGCCAGGCTCTTTCTATTTCTGGTTGAGTTTGATGGAGCCAAACCTGGCCCGGTGGCTATTCTTTGTTCGTACTGAAGGTTATCATCAGGGTATCCTTATCGAACTTGGCACTTTGAACGTCCAGGCTCGCCAACACGCGAGGCAGGATCAGGTTGCGCTTGCGGTTGCCGATGTGCACGATGAGCTCATCCCCGGAACGGGTCAGTTGCAGATCCTGCTTCTCCACGAAAGGCAGCAGTAACCTCAAGATGTAGCACCCGTTTTTCTTTTCCACGCTGTGAGTCCGGCCAATGAAATAGACCTTGGTGGGGTCGCTATCGCCGTAGATGCTCTCGGCCATGCGCCTGAGCATGGCCAGCCCTACCACCTCCTGATCGAAGAGGGGCACCTTGAAGATTGGCAGAGGCGAGAAAGCCTCCTCGATCATCCGGCTGTATTTCTCCTGGCTCTCCTTCCAGGAATCGAAGTAGCTATCGTGCACCCGGTCTGGGATCAGGCGATTGGAGATCACAGCATCGGTGGGGTAACCGTAGAGATTAAGGTAGGCGAAGGTGCGCTGCGCCTCCTTGATGACCATCTTCTCAGGATTCAGCACCAGGCGCACCGAAGCCTTTTGGGGGTCGGAGAGGAGGGTGTGCATGCGGGTCAGTTGCAGGATCAGCGCGGCGATGGTATCGAACAGTTCCTCGTCGGGGATGGGCAGGTCCGTCACAGCTCGAAGGATTGGGCGGCTGAGCTGCACTGCTTTGCGCTCGAAGGGGAATATCTTTTCCAGATACCAGCGAGCCACCTCGGGGAAGGACAGCAATTGCAGGGTGGCACCAGTGGGGGCGCAGTCCACGATGATGACCTCGTAATCGCAGTCGTCGTGCAGGTGGACGATCTGCAGGAGACTTGCCAGTTCCTCCATACCTGGCAAGACGGCCAGCTCTTCGGCGATCAGATCATCCAGCCCTCTCCAGGCTAAGACCGTAGCAAAGTATGCTTGGACATTGCCCCAATACTTATCCACCTGATAGAGGACATCAAGCTCCTGGCCCCAGAGGTTGGGAGCCACCAAAGTTGGCTCGGGGCCCAGAGGGAGGTCGAAGCTGTCGGCCAGGCTGTGGGCAGCGTCGGTGCTGATGACGATGGTGCGATAGCCAAGGTCAGCGCAGCGCAAGGCTGTAGCTGCGGCTACGCTGGTCTTGCCCACGCCACCTTTGCCAGTGTAGAGGATAATGCGCATGATCCCCCCGAATTTCGTCGTACAGGTTAACCCCGGTGCTGATTAGATATTACCCATCGTTAAAGCCATAAGCGCCTTCTGCACGTGGAGACGGTTCTCGGCCACGTCGTAGATGCAGGAGCGGGGGCCGGAGGCGACCTCATCGGTTACCTCGTGGCCCCGGTCCACAGGCATGGGATGGGTGAAGAGGGCGTTGTCGGTGAGGGCCATCTTCTCGGCGTCGCAGATCCACTCTGGGTACTGCAGCGCCTTGTCAATTTCCTCTTGTTTGTGGAACTCACCGTCGCGATAGGCTTCGGGGCTCATCCAGTCGCGGGAGTAGACAACGTGGGCCCCCTCGTAGCCCGATGTCACGTCGTGGACTATCTCGAACGTCCTGCCATTGGCTGCACAATTCTCTTTGGTCCACTCGATGACCTGGGAATCCAGATCGTATCCCTCGGGGTAGGCCAGGGTTGCGTCCATCCCGAAGCGGGAACCGATGAGCAGCGCCTCCTGGACGCTGCACCAGGAGCGGGCCAGAGCCCCGTGCCCCCAGGTGACCAGGAGCTTCTTGCCTCGCACATCGCCCAGATGCTCGCGCCAGCCCATCACATCGGCCAGGCCCTGGCAGGGGTGATATTTGTCGTGAGCCATGGAGATGATGGGGATGGTGGCCCAGCGAGCGTATTCGCGCAAGAGGTCGTCACCCTCACCGTAGGCACTTATCTTGTCCTCCAGGATGCGGATTCCCAGGCCGTGGGCGTAGCGGCTCATCACCTTGGCGGCATCCTCTACGGTTTCGCCCGCGGTGATGGCTGTCTTAAGCCGCATGGCCTTGGGCTCCAGAAACTGCGCGTGGCCACCCAGCTCAGTGGCCGCTGCCTCGAAGGACTGTCTGGTGCGCACCGAGGGGTTGTAGAAGAACATGAGGAAGGTCTTGTGCTGGAGTATCGAGGTCCAGCGCAGTGAGAAGCGGTCACGCTTCATCTTTGCCGCCAACTCCAGCACCGCTTCCAGCTCTTCGATTGACCACTCTTGGGTGCAGATAAGGTCACGACTGTAGAGAGTCATTCTTTAACCTCCTTGTGATCGGGATTCGTAAGTTCGGGACTCGTAGATTCGGGATTCGTAAATTCGTACTCAACCTCGGTCTCGTGCAGGAGGCGGTTGCCGAAGAGTTTCTGGCCTTGTTGCTGTTTTCGTACATAGCGAATGTAGCCGTTAAGGGCTTGCAACGCGCGGTGGGTTAGCTCGCGCTGCCGATCCAGATCGGCCTCGGAGTTATATCCCACAGCTCGACAGGTGATGAAGCCGCTTAACGTCTCGCTCAGCGAGCCTCGGGCTATGTAGAAAAAGCGCAGGCTGTCAAGGTAGTGATAGCGTCCATAGCCTTCAGCGATATTGAGCGTGGCACTAGATGCAGCTCGCCGGAGTTGACGGGCAAGGTCATACTTTTCGTAATCGGGGAGTCGTTTCGCCAAATCATATGCCTCACACACAACTTGTAAAGCCAGCTTGTAACAGTCCAAATCCTCAAAGCCCCTCTCCCGCTTCACCACCTACTCCCTCCCAGATCTCCGAATCTACGAACCCACGAATCTACGAATCTACGAGCTTACGAATCTACCGCATAGTCAACGCCATCACTGCCTTCTGCGCGTGTAGCCTGTTCTCAGCCTCGTCGAAGACCACCGACTGTGGCCCATCAATGACCTCGTCGGTCACCTCAAAGCCCCGGTCGCAGGGAAGGCAGTGCATGTAGATGGCATCGGGGTCGGCTAGGTCCATCTTATCAGCATCGCAGATCCAGTCCTTGTTGGCCTCGAAAATCTCCTTGGCTTTCTTCGGATCGTCCTCACCAACCGGCGGCTTGAACGTGGGCACTGCTGTCCAGGACTTGGGGTAGACCACGTGAGCTCCATCGAACGCTTCCTCCATACTGTTGGAAATCTCAAAAGAGCCCCCGTACTTCTCGGCATACCCTTCACAGGCCTTGAGAACCTCTTCGTCAAGCTCCATCCCCTCAGGATGGGCCAGCGCCACATCCATTCCCATCATCGTGGCCCCGATGATGGCGCTCTGAGGCACAGCTCGCGGCTTGTGGACGCTGGGCGAATAGGCCCAACTCATAACGAACCTGACGCCCTCAAAAGTACCGAACTTCTCGTAGACGGTGAGGATGTCAGCCAGGGCCTGGCAAGGGTGATATTTGTCGCACTCCATGTTAATAACCGGGATGTCCGCCCAATAGGCGAAGTTCCTGATCATCTCGTGAGCCCCACCGTACTCCCAATCCACTGGATCGCCGTAACAGCGGATGGAGATGGCGTCGCCCATTCGCGCGAGCACCCGGGCCACGTCGGAGACGCGCTCGGTGGTGTAGGCCACCTCTCTACCAGGTAACACTGGGGTGTAGATTTTGCTCGGGTCCAGAAAGTGGGCATGACCGCCTAACTGAGTCATCCCCGCCTCAAAACTGTTGCGGGTGCGCAGGCTCTGGTTGTAGAAGATCATGAACAATGTCTTAGCCCGCAGCAGGTGATCGTGGGGCTCGCCCAGGGCGAAGCGGCGTTTGAGGTCCAGGGCCACATCCAGGATGGTCTCCACTTCCTCTCTGGTGTAATCCAGGAGGGTGAGGAAATCTCTGCCTCGGAAGGATTCGGTCTTCATCTTTTTCTCCTTTTCTACTTTTGGGATAATATACCATAGGTAAGGGCATCTCGTCAAGCCTTGTACTGAGCTGAGCCGAAGTAGAGGTTGACCAAAAGTTGCCCCTGTGGTAAAATGTCGAAGTTGAATAAAGGTTGCTGAAGTCAAGGTAAGGCCTCAGCGTTTTTGATGCCTTAGGTGAAGGCAAAGGACTCATTCAATGTTCGAGATAATCTTTCTTGGCACCTCTGCCTCAGCTCCCTCGATCAAGCGGAATCTGACGGCCAGTATGGTCCTGCACAAGGAGTACCGTTTCCTCATAGACTGTGGCGAGGGGACGCAGCGACAACTACTCAGAAGCGGCCTTGGGTTCAAGCGGTTGGACAAGATCCTCCTCACTCACGGCCACCTAGATCACATCCTGGGTCTGGGAGGTCTGGCGTCCACCTTCAGCCGTTGGGACGCTATCCCGAAGTTGGAGATCTACGGGGGAAGCTGGGCCCTGGAACGGGTCAGGGACCTCATCTTCGGAGTAGTGTTTCGCGGAGTAAAGCCGCCTCTACAGATTGATCTGATACCAATAGAGCCAGGGATCCTGATGGAAGACGACACCTTTGAGCTCTCGGCCTTCGCAGTCATCCATCGCGGGCCAGGCTGTCTCGGCTATACGTTTCGGGAGAAAGAGAGGCGCCCCTTTCTAGTTGATAAGGCCGATGCCGTGGGAGTGCCAGCCGGACCAGAGCGAAGCCGCTTAGTCCAGGGAGAAACCGTGACTCTGGCTGATGGTACGGTGGTGCATCCCGACCAGGTGCTGGGCCCTCGCGTCCCCGGGGCTAAGCTGGTCTTCGTGGGCGATGCAGCCCGTATCAACAACTTGATAGAAGAGGCAAGTAATGCTGACGCTTTGGTCATCGAGGCTACCTATCTATCGAAAGAGGAGAAGCTGGCCAGGGAATACGGCCACCTTACGGCTACCGAAGCGGCAACCTTGGCCCGCCAAGCGGGAGTCAGGCAACTGTACCTGACCCATATCTCCCGGCGCTACTCTGAGGAGGCCATCCTGGCCGAGGCCAAAGCCGTCTTTCCCAAAACCGTGGTGGTCAGAGACTTCGATCGGTTTCAAATCATCAAGGAGAAAGGCCTCTCGTGATCCCCCAACCTGGACGTGGAATTTCCGCCAAGTATTAGAGGCTGTCACGAGGAGCTGACACGAGAAAGCCCTACCCGCTGCACAGACGTGGTACCACGATTTGCTCCCGGTCGCAGAGATCCTCCACTCGATTGCGCTCCGATCTTACCTTTTGTCTCGCAAGAAGGTGACGATTTCCTCCAGATGCCTTCTGTCCACTTCGTCGAAGGCATCGTATTCAGCACTGTCCACGTCCAGAACGGCTATCAACTCATCCCTGTCGTTGAAAACGGGCACGACGATCTCTGATTTGGAGCTGGGGTCGCAGGCGATGTGCCCCGGGAACTGGTGGACATCTGGCACAATGATGGTCTCCCCTCTGCCAGCAGCGGCGCCGCATACTCCTCGATCGAAGCTGATGTGCAAGCAGCCCAGGGTCCCTTGATAGGGCCCGATGAGCAATTCCCCCGGCGTTACCACTCGATAGAACCCCGTCCAAAAGAAGTAATCGAGGCTGTGATGCAGGAGACAGGCAATGGTGGCCATTGACGAGATCAAGTCCCTCTCTCCCTCTAAGGTTGCCCTAATCTCGTCCGTCACTCGCCGATAGACTTCTTCCTTCCGTTCTCTCACCATCGTATATCTCCCCTAGCTTCGATCCGTGCCCTGGCTCAGATTTTGGCCAGGAGCGACAGCATCAATGGAAGCCCAGCCGAAACTTAAGCAACAAAGACAGGATCGCCAGGGTCAGCCCTGGTAGCGCCCCCCAGCAGATACCTCCTGCTGGCTTCTTCGCTTCTGGAGCCTTCGGCGTAACCCTCTCTCCTACCTCGCCCCGCGGCGGCGCGCCAATGCTCTCGCGCCATTGGGCGTCCAGCTCGTCCTGGTCGAAGCCGTAGACCTCCATCAGGGCATCATCGGGAAGGCGGCCTTGCTTGAAGACCTTCAGCAGTTCACTCATCTTCTCCTTGCCATAGGTTTTGAGCAGGAAGTCGATCAGGCTGTAGACCTGGCCATAGAAAAGGTTGACCTCAGCAGGCTTGCCGGTGAGTGCCGTGAGGGAGCGGACTGAGATGAGGGTGTTCTCGCGGATGCCCTCCTCCAGGGCCTCAGCGTTGCTGCCCCGCAGTTCCCCCTCATTATACATGGCTAGCCCCTCATTTAGCCAGGCGGGGATCTCGCTATAAGGGTTCTCGGTAGCCAAACCGACGACGACGTGGGTCAGCTCATGAGCGATGGTCCTGTCCGCATCCCGGTGAGTGCCGTGCAGGAGCACGGTGTCCGGAGCCACTACTGTGCCCAGGGTGATTATCTGTTCCTCGAAGATCGTGCCCCGCGAGATGAGGGCCTCTTGCATGTCGGCCTTGCTCTGGTAGACGATGACCTTGACGGGCTTTTCCAACTCCACGCCCACATTCTCTTCCAGACGGGCCAAGGATTCCACGGCGCTGCTCAGAAGCCTTCGACCGAAGGTCTGGTCAGCGTCGTACCAATACAGGATGACCTTCCCCTCGGCCAGGCTCTGCCAGGTGAAGCGATCGTCCATGTAGGTGAAAGTGATGAGCTCGGTCTCCAGAGCGTTGCCAGCCACATCCTCTATCCGCCAGGAGTATTCTATGTCGGAGCCAGGAGGGATTTCTCCCCGCTGCAATCGCCAGACGTATTCGGCCTCCACCTTTTGGGCAGGGTTGAACTCAGGATAGGCGCGGTTGGTGACGGGCTCATCGCCCACCCTGTATGTTAAGGTAATCGCGTTGATCTCGCTGCTGCTCTCGGCCATCAGACGAAACACGATTTCCTTGGAAAAGCTGTACCTGTAAGTATTGGCGGTGACAGTTATCCCCTCTTGAGCCAGGACAAGAGAGGATACCATTGCAAACAGAACCAATCCCAACGCAAGCAGGGCAAATTTGCTTCTCATTCCCTTTCCTCTTCAGGCGGTGTCCTGAGCTCGTCGAAGGGCGGTGTCCTGAGCTCGTCGAAGGGCGGTGTCCTGAGCTCGTCGAAGGGTAGCTTCAATTATATCATTCCCCGATCGTCGTGACAAAGACGCGCTGGGGGCTCACACTTTTTTCACTTTGTAGCCCCCTGGAATGATAGCACACAATACCGCTAAGAGCAATCCGCTTCAGGTTTGCCAATTCAGATGAAAGTAGCTATAATCACGGCGTATCGTCTTGATGGTAGGGGCCACTCTTGCGGTCGCCCCAATGAAGGTAGGAAATGCGGGTTAATGACACCCCATCGGGGGCAGATGCAGGGCCGCGCCCCTACATTTGAGAAGGAGATCCATGGCATGGCTGTTCCGAAATCCAGTGTCCAGGAGCTAGCTATCAGAGCCCACGAGATGGGAGCCGGCGTGCTGCGCGGCCCTCTCCAGCGCCTCGACGAGGAAAGAGGGTGGGCCGTAGGAGATATTCATCTGAGGGACTGGCTGGCTAGATATAAGGGCCGAGAGCTGATTCTGATCACTGCCGTGATCGGGGAAGAGCAGCAACCGGCCGTAAAGACTTGTGGAACGTGCGGGCGAGAGTACAGTGGCAGCGAGTGCCCCTACTGCCGGGAGGCCAGGGAAAGGCTGAGAGGCAGGCGGGCCTAAGGTTTGCCTTTCCCATGGCAGTGATAGAAGAGGGCTAAGCGAGGATTGAAGATGGCAGAGCGACTGCGGCTGTTTGTCAGCGCTGGCCCCGACCTGGAGGCCGAACGGGAGATCATCGGCCAGGCAGTGGCCCGACTGCCGGTTTCCCTGGGCTGGACCATCAAGCGGACGCCAAAACGAGGTGCACCTCTGGCTCCAGCTCTGGAGGCCGTTCGGGCTTGTGATTTCTACGTGCTGCTCCTCGGCACAGACATCAGAGCACCCGTGGGCTTGGAACTGATCACCGCCCGGCGGGTACGGAAGACCACATTGGCTTTCCTCAAAGAAGAGACGGCCCGCACTCCAGCCGCTAGAGTCTTCATCAGCGATGCACAAGTGAACTGGACGCCGTTTCACAGTGGGCAAGAGCTGGAAACCCTGATCCAAAAGGCCCTCGCCCAGCGAATCTTGGAACGCGCCGAGAGCTATGCCATCAGCCCCGTCGAGTTGGAGACGCTCTTGGCCCTTATGGAGCAGCCGAGCTATAAGGAGATGGGCGAGCAGGAGCCTGGGGAAGCCAGCGGGGCTGGTGGTGGCGGGGTGATCATCGCTCCGCGCCGTGACCTGCCCCCCGGCGGAGTGCTCGTGGGTGAATCAACCAAGAAAGAGCTAATAGCATGAAGACTATATCCAACGTAGCCAATACCACTTTGGTATCAATCATCGTTGTGGCAATCGGGTACTTTGCGCTTAGAAGGGGGTTGCTGGTCGGCCCTGTCATCTTCCTCTTGGGCTTCGTTCCCATGGCGGGTGCCCGTCTGAACTGGCTGGAGTTGAGGCGATTGATCCCCGATATCGTCTTCGGAGCGTTGGATACGAGGCTGCTGATGATCGCTGCCCTGGCAGGGGCACAGACGTTTGGCGTCCTGGGGGCCATCGTCGGCAGCGCCATTGGCGACGCCGTGACTGACGGGATCGCTGGCTTCTTTGAGGGAAGCATCGCCGAATGGCTGAGGGAGAGGGGCATCGAAGAGGCCCGGACCGAGCTGGGGTCAGCTCTGGGCAAGATGAGCGGCTGCCTGTTGGGCAGCGGACTGGTCCTAACGATTGTGCTCCTCTTGGGGATACAGGCCCACCCGACGCTCGAAGTGCCAGGATAGAGGTGAATTAGGTGTGTCATTGCGAGCCCTGTCCTGAGTAGCCGCAGGCGTATCGAAGGGCTGCCGAAGGGCTCCTCGCAATGACAGCGTGAAATAGCACTAGGGCGCAACCAGCAAGGAGGGTGGCGGTCGAGACTGCCACCTTTCCCTGCTTATTGACCTTAACCAGCAAGACGAGCCGACCGATATTTGGCCGTATCTTTTTGACGATTGGTGCGTCTATACTATTGGCAAGGAGTTATCTTTTGCCGAAAAAGAGCGATACGTTAACCCTTGTTGAGAGAGCTAAGCGCTACGAGCATCAGGCATTAGCTAAACTTTGCGAGCTCTATTACAGAGATGTCTATAGCTATATTTACTATCGGGTCAGCAATGTCCAGGACGCCGAGGATCTCACCAATGATGTCTTTTTGAAAATGGTAGAGGCGATCCGCTCCTGCCGCTCGCGTGGAGAGAAATCTTTCCTTGCTTGGCTCTTTCGCATTGCCAACAATAGCGTGGTTGACCATCACCGCCGCCAGGCAGTGCGCAATCATCTGCCCCTGGATGAGAGATACTTGCCTGCGCACGTCGGGCCGGAGGTTCCCGTTGAGATAAGGCTCACCCAGGAACGATTACAACAGGCCATTCTAAAACTGACGGGCGAGCAACAGCAGGTGATAATCCTCAGATTCATCGAGGGCTTGAGCAACGCCGAGACAGCCCAGATTCTTGGCAAATCCGAGGGAGCAATTAAATCCCTCCAACACCGTGGCCTTGCCTCCCTACGCCGCATCCTGAAGGGAGAAGGGGGTGACTCATTATGAAAGAGGATCTCGACAATGTCTTGGACGAGCGCTTAACCCAGCTATTCGCAGGGGATAAGGAGGCAGAAGAATCCCTGACTCAGCATCCTGACGATCTCCCCCAACTGGAGCCCCTGCTGCGCCTGGCCAGGGAGATCAAGGCCCTGCCTTGCCCTGAGCCGCATCCGAGAGCCTTGAGGGCTACCCAGACACGGGTGCGAGAGGCCGCTATACTCAAGAAGGAGGAGGCCCGACGAGGCGGCCTATTCCCTGGCTGGCTAGCTGGCCAGAGGGTCTCGCTGGCATTTACACAGGTGCTGGCTGTGATAATCGCAGTGGGGTTGATTGGCTTCGGCACCGTGGCTGCCTCGGCTGATAGCCTGCCCCACAACCCCCTCTATCCAGTCAAGCGGACCACTGAGCGAGTGCAACTTCTTCTCACCTTCAGCCCTGGCGGCAAAGCGCAACTGCATCTCTCCTTCGCCGAACGACGGTTGAATGAGATCATGGGACTAATGAGCTGCTGTCAATCGCTTGATGATGCCATCTTGAGGTCAATGCTGGAGGAGACCGACTTAGCGATAAAGATGATCTGCACATTGCCTATGCCGGAAGCTGAACCACTGCTTAATAAGGCCATTGAGCTGACTGCCCACCAGCATACTTGCCTGAGCCAAATGAAAGGCGAAGTCTCGAGCGAGGAATGGTGCATCCTCGATGAAGCTATCGCAGCCTGTCGCTGCAACGAGCAGATGCTAGAGGGGGAATATGAGTTGCTGAACGGCTCCAAATGAGATTCAATCAGGGAAGGAGGTAAACCTATGAGCAAGAGAAAATCCAGCAAACGAGCTACCCGACAAGCAAAGCAGTCCCGCTTCAAAGTGCCGGCCAGGTCACCGGCAAAAGCCCAAACAAATCGCATCCCCTTGATCGTCGGAGGAGTTGTGGCGGTCCTGGCCGTGGTGCTGATCGTGAGCGGGATACTGCGCACGATGAACCAGAGGGCTGACCAAGCCAGCGGCACGAGCGGGGGGATGGTCAACTCCAATCCTGTTTCCGCCGCGAGTTCGGCCAGCGTCCAGACTCGCTACACCGCGGTACAGGCTGCCGACGACATGATCCGCTGGCCCTTGACCACCTTCGACGACGGTCAGGCGCACTACTACAGCCTCGTTGATGCCGGCAAATCCATTGACTTCTTCGTCCTCAAGAGCAGCGATGGCGTGGTGCGGGCTGCCTTCGACGCCTGTGACGTCTGTTTCGGGGCGCGCAAGGGCTATCACCAGCAGGGCGATCTGATGATCTGCAACAACTGTGGGCAACAGTTCCCGTCGGTCAAGATCAACGAGCTCCGAGGAGGCTGCAACCCGGCCCCGCTGGAGCGGACGGTAGCGGGAACCGACCTGGTGATTCGCAGCACCGACATCGCCGCCGGCACCGGCTACTTCTAAGCGAGGGAACCCCATGCGACTAACGGATATTGCCTGGAACAACGTGCGCCGCCGCCTGGGTAAAGCGGCCTTGGTGGTGCTGGGACTGACCATCGGCGTGGCCACGGCAGTGGCCCTGCTGGCCATCACGGAGACCATGCAGAGCGACGTGGCAGCTAAGCTCGATCAATATGGCGCGAACATCATAGTGGTCCCCAAGGCCCAGGCCCTCACCCTGAGCTACGGCGGCCTCACGGTTTCGTCAGCGGCCTATGACGTGGGTCAGCTTACCATGGCTGACGCCCGGCGCATCCGGACCATCCCCAACGCCCGCAACATCAGCGTGGCGGCCCCCAAGCTGCTGGGGGTCATGGACGTGCAGGGTCAACCCACTCTGGTGGCCGGGGTGGACTTCGAGGAGGAACTGCGACTAAAGGGCTGGTGGGACATCCAGGGCACACCCCCCCAGACTCCCGATCAAATCGTGGCTGGCATGCGGCTGGCGGAATCGCTGGCCTTGAGGCCGGGAAGCAATGTCGTGATCCGGGCCTCTTCCCCGCCGCAGCAAACTGCCAGCAAAACTACCGCCCTGACTGCCGGTGAAAACCCTGCAGCCTCCGATCAGTATTTCCAGGTGGCGGGAATCCTGGCTGAGAACGGTTCCGCCGACGATGACATGCTGTTCATTGACCTGGGAGCGGCCCAGACGCTGTTGGGCCGACCTGAAGCGATAAGCCTCATCGAAGTGAGCGCCCTGTGTATCGCCTGCCCCATCGAGGACATGGTGGCCCAGATCGGCGAGGCGCTGCCCCAGGCCCGGGTCACTGCCCTGCGTCAGGCCGTAACCCTGCGCACGGAGACGGTGCGCCAACTGGGACGGTTCGCCTGGGCCCTGTCGGCGGTGGTGCTGGCCATTGGTGCCCTGGTGGTGTTCACCACTATGCTGGGAGCCGTGGCTGAGCGACGGGCAGAAATCGGCGTGTTCCGGGCCATAGGCTTTCGCCAGATCCACATCGTGCACATCATCCTCACCGAAGCCACCGCCCTGAGCATCGTGGGCGGCCTGTTGGGGTGGCTTGGCGGCATGGTAGCAGTGACCTTGTTGGCCCCGGTCTTTGCCCAGGTAGATGCACCGGTGGTCTGGAATCCATGGCTGGCCCTGGGATCCATCGGGGCCGCCGTGCTGGTGGGGCTACTGGCTAGCCTGTACCCGGCCATCCGCGCAGCCCGGTTGGACCCCTGCACAGCTTTGCGGTCATTGTAGGAGGAGACCATGATTCAGCTACGCGATGTGACCAAGGTATACAATGCAGACGGCATGCCGGTAACGGCTTTGAAGGGCGTCATGTTGACTGTGGATGAGGGCGAGTTCGTGGGCCTGGTGGGGCCGTCCGGCTCGGGCAAGAGCACGCTGCTCACGGTTCTGGGAGCCATGAATCCGCCTACGGCCGGTACCGTCATCATTGACGACATAGACGTTTATAGCCTGTCTCTGGAATGGCAGGCTGACTTTCGCCACGAGTATGTGGGGTTCCTCTTCCAGCAACTCCAGCTCATCCCCTACCTGACCGCTCTGGAGAACGTGATGCTGCCCCTGGCTGTGGCCCGGCTGAGTCGGCAGGAAAAGGTACGCCTGGCCACGGAGATGCTGGCGCGCATGGGGCTGGCCGGCAAGGAACGTCGGCTGCCGGGGCAACTCTCCGGCGGTGAGCAGGGACGGGTGGCCGTAGCCCGGGCCCTGGTCAATGATCCGCCGCTCCTGCTGGCCGACGAACCCACTGGCAGTCTGGATAGCGCCACCGGGGAGCAGGTGCTGTCCCTGTTTCGGGAACTCCATCGCCACGGGCAGACCATCGTCATGGTGACGCACAACCCAGAGGCGGCCGCTTACGCCGACCGAGTGGTACACATTCGCGACGGGCAGATGGTCCCGG